>Ga0105045_10000977_pt1 | contig 22603 bp, 16 predicted proteins | sample MAT02_FD_78089 | JGI IMG/M metagenome (GOLD analysis project Ga0105045, IMG submission 78089) | Freshwater microbial communities from Lake Fryxell liftoff mats and glacier meltwater in Antarctica - MAT-02 (megahit assembly) | ecosystem: Environmental > Aquatic > Freshwater > Ice > Liftoff... | reverse complement strand
CGTACCATACCTGATCATAAAGGTCTTCATGATTCCAGTCGCAAGCGTCGTCCATCACACATACCACATTCCAAGAGTTGCCTCCAACGCCATAGTTCCAAGCTTCATCAAGGTACGAAACATAGGGTCCCCATTGCTGCGCGAAACCTGGATCATTCGGGGTTAAATGTTTAGTATAGATAACCGAAGGCTCTAGAAACTTGATGGTCGCCACATCTTTTGCCTCTTCGGCCATTGCGATTACCGAATTTTTAGTAGCTGTGTTGTTTTGGAAGATGTAAAAATTGGTTCGGTCTTTCGAATGGCTTTCGCCGATGATTGTGAATAGTTCATGCTTACCTAAAAAAGCTTGAATTTCTTCGCTTTCCAAACCCGCGCCAATTTCCAATTCGAGCCAAATACGGCTGGCATCTACGGCGTTCCAATAAGTCGCATGATCGGTATTTTCCAGTGCATAAGATCAGATAGGATTGTTGAGCTGATCGGCAAAGGACACAGGGTGATTAAAACTTGCCGGCTGTTCTGGTCGGGTTGTCTGAAGTTCGCCGGAAATCCGGGTCGTTCCATCTGTTATTGTGGATGGTGCCTTGCGGTTTGGAAGGGCTTGCTGCGCCAAGGCTATCCCTGCTGAGAAGGTAAGTGCCGTGGCTGCAAGAGTTGAAATGTAAAAAATTCGCTTCATGATGTTTCTATTTGGGTTGATTTGAAACTTTATCGAGTAGCTCAAAATAAGGTGAACACAAGGTGAAATAATGGAACTTCGCCCAATAAAATCACATTGTAATGAAGTCAACAAAACCTGTGAACAATCTGCTGAAAGCCGGAATGGGTAATGCTTTGATTGGTTTGGGCTTATGCATCACAATCGAAGCCGGGTTTGCGAAGTACGATCAAGCCTTGCTGACGGAGTGGGTAGTAATGGGCACCATCGGATTGGTAGTAACTATGAGCGGCATCAATGTCACGATTGATGCAGGATCTCGAAAAACGCCGAGCTAAAAAGGTAGAAAGATTGGAATCAAAAAAGTAGCCGCAATCCAAAAAAGGATGCTGAGAATCCAACCCACTTTGATGAAATCGCCAAAGCGGTATTCGCCGGCGCTGTAAACCATCGTATTGGTCTGATAACCGATTGGCGTCATAAAACTCGCTGAAGCGGCAAACATGGTGGCGACCAAAAACGGCAGGGGACTGCAATCGAGTGAAATAGCTGTGGCTATGGCAATGGGCGTCATGAGCGCCGCTGTGGCAGTATTTGACATTACCTCTGTGAGCAATGATGTTATTAAGTAGAGAACCGCTAAAACCACAACAGGCCCGAAAGCTGAAAAATGATTGAGCAAACCCTTAGAGAGCCAAATGTCTAGCCCACTATTGCGCATGGCAGCGCTAAGACTGAGCACACCAGCCATAACGAAAATTATTTTCCAGTTGATGGCTTCGTAGCTTTCTTTCATGCTGATGCATTTGGTTACCACCAGACCCACTACGGCTGTAATGACTCCAAGGGTAATGTTAACCAAACCTACGGCAGCCAGAATAATCACTGCAAGGGCAAGCCCCATGGTGATTGCGAAACTCCGCCTATCGAAGTCCGTAATTTCGAGCTCCGAAACAATAACAAAGGGAGCATCGGTTTCGCGCTCCATCTGCTTAATAAGCGGAATAAAGTGGTTTTTAACTTCGGCAAGCAACACATCGCCAGGCATCAGCTTTACGTCGTAAAGCCGATCATGGAGTACTTCTTCGCGGTGCCTTATGGCCAACGGTGCCGCGCGAAACCTTCGCCTAAAATCGGCTTCGCGCAAGGTGAGTCCTTCCAAGCCAGCGTTTGGCGTAATCACCATCTCGACCAGCGTAGATTGACCTTCCGAAAGTTTATGATCCCCTATGGAAAGGTCGCTTTCTGATACAATGCGCGCCTGGTCTTTTAAGGCCACCATCTTTTCGACATTGCAGCGGGTTTTGAGAATGTCGCCTTCCTGCAAGATAAAATCGCCGGGAGGTAGGCCAAATCGCTCGCCCGATCGCTGAACCTCGAGAATGTCCATTTCGAGCTCTTTGACCAAACTGGAATCCATAATCCGCTTTCCGGTCATGGAGCTCCCTTTTATAATCTGAATATCGGTGAGATAGCTGTGAACTTGAAACTTCTCCTTCAAGGTTCCTCCCACCCTGCGATTCGGCAAGAGCCTAAACCCAAATAAGACCATAAAAACCAATCCGATCCCCAATAAAATTAGGGCGGGAAGCGTCATGGTGAACAGCGATATGCCGATTATACCGGCTTCGAGTGCAATACCATTCACTACCAGGTTGGTACTTGTTCCAATAAGTGTACACATACCTCCCATAATAGATGCAAAGGAAAGCGGAATGAGCAGTTTGGCAGGACTAATCTTTATTCTATTAGCGATTTGGATAACCACAGGAATGAAAACTGCCACAATCGGGGTATTATTTACAAAAGCCGAGATCAAGGCTATGAAGAGCATCATGGCTAGTAAACCAAGTCTCTGATTGCGTTCAAAAAGCTTCGCCAAACGGAAGGTAATAAACTGAAGCGCACCCGTGCGCAGCATGGCTGCGCTGAGAATAAACATAAATGCTACAGTAAGCGTGGCAGGATTGCTGAATCCGGCCAAACCGTCTTCCAGGCTTATTACGCCCACCATGACCAAGGCAACCATCATGCCGATAGCAACCAAGTCAATAGGCAACCACTCCGATATAAAAAGTACCAGGCCTATGGCAAGTACAATTAAAGTCAAGATAGCAGCTGTGGTCATAAGTTAGGGCGCGAAATTACGATTTGAAGCCATTCTTCGACCAATCATTTTAAATGAACCAATACCGTAAAGATAGTAATGGCTAAATTCGCACTTGGAATGCTAAAAAAACTAGCTGCAATCGGCCTATTCGGTGCCATGTTACTCCCTTTTTGGGGAGCATTCAGCTTATTAAAATTCGAGCAGTGCGTACACCGTAAATCTGTGAAACGGGCATTTCTCAACGCCCTGCCCCCAGTTTCCCTTACCCGGATTGCTGTGCTTTCCACCGATAAAGATGTCGTGTTGAAATGGGAACACAGCCGCGAATTTGAATGGAATCGTGATATGTACGACATCGTTAACCAAAACATCGAAGGCGATAGCACGATATACCACTGTTGGAAAGACCACCAAGACACAGCGCTTAACAATAGATTGGAAGGTGTTATCAAATTGGCTTGGCAAGGCAGAGATCAGAACCAAGAAAACCCACCTGAGTTGGAATTTTTGAAACGTGTGTTTCGTTCACCTCCCTTCGCCATTGCTGAAAATACGAGCGACGTATTCGCGGCTTATGGCGCATTTAAGGCTTCGCATTATCGATGCATTAATCCCGGCGTGAGTCCACGGCCTCCAGCCTTTTTGTTTGCTTAAATCAAGGCTTTCGAGCCCAATTTTCTGAGTAAACAAAATTAAATTTCATCGTACATGAAAAAATTTGTTGTGCTGGGCATTTTCCTGGCGCTTACACCCTTATTATTTGGGCAAATCATTACTGTGGTCGATCTGGCCAATGGTGAGCCTTTAGATGTTGTAAGTATTTTGAGCGATAACCCGCGGGCCATGGCGCTCACTAACTCTAAGGGTCAGGCGGATATTAAATCCTTTGAGACTTCCAACCGAATCGAGATAAGATTGCTTGGTTACCGCGCCATTTACAAGACTTACAGCGAGCTGGCAAGTGGCGACGGCATCTTAAAGCTTCAAGGCCAAAACGTGGATCTTCAGCAGGTGGTGGTCTCAGCTACCAAGTGGGCGCAATCCAACCGCGAAAGTCCCGAGAAAATTACCACCATTACTCCAAAAGATGTGGCGCTTTACAGTCCGGCTACCACCGCCGATTTGCTCGGTACGGGCGGCGACGTGTTCATACAAAAAAGCCAGCTGGGCGGCGGAAGCCCAATGATTAGGGGGTTTGCAACCAATCGCCTGCTTTACACGGTGGATGGTGTTCGGATGAATACCGCCATATTCCGGGGTGGAAATATCCAAAATGTCATCTCCCTCGATCCGTTCGCCATTGAGCGCACGGAGGTAATGTTTGGTTCAGGATCGGTTATTTATGGCAGCGACGCAATTGGGGCCGTGATGAACTTCTCGACCCTTGCTGCGCAATTTTCCTTGAGCGATCAAGTTTCGGCAACCGGGTTAGCGATGGGTCGATACGCATCTGCCAGCAATGAGCGCACCGCTCACTTCCACGCCAAAGTGGGATGGAATAAGTGGGCACTGGTGAGCAGTTTCAGCAGTTTTGATTACGGCGACCTGCGCATGGGCCGTAATGGACGAGACAGCTATTTGCGCCCGTGGTATTCCGCAAGAATCGACTCAACCGATATCGCTGTAGCGAATGAAGATCCAACCCTGCAAGTCGGCACGGGATATGAGCAACAGAATTTTATGCAAAAAGTGGCTTTTCGCCCAAATGATGTCTTGCAGCTTACGTACGCCTTTCATTATTCGGCAACGGGCGATGTGCCGCGCTATGATCGGTTGATAGAAACGAGCGGCGGATTACCAAGAAGCGCTGTGTGGTATTATGGCCCGCAAATTTGGAGAATGAATCATTTGGAAGTGAAATATGAAAAGGCTACAGCTCTCTTTGATGCCTTCAAAATTCAATTAGCCGAACAATTTTTCGAAGAGAGCAGAAACGACCGTCGGTTTAATCGAGTTGGATTGCGCCAACAGAACGAAAAGGTAAATGCCTATTCGGCCAATTTAGACTTTGCGAAATACTTTGCCAATAAGAGCCGCATTTTTTACGGTGCCGAGTGGGTGCTCAATCAGGTGGAATCCGCCGCAACGACTACCAATATTTCGACGGGGATAACCGAAATTTCGGAACAGCGTTATCCGCAGTCGGATTGGAATTCCTACGGGGTGTATGCCTTATACCAGCGCGACCTTTCGGAAAAAGCTGTTTTGCAGGCCGGAGCCCGCTATAACGCGTATTCTCTGGAATCAGATTTTTCGAATAACTTAGATTTTGTGCCCTTGCCAGTAGCCACAGCCAATTTAAACAATGGCGCGCTCACCGGAAGCCTCGGCATCACTTACCGGCCTTCGGATACTTGGTGGTTATCGGCAAATTTTTCGACCGCCTTCCGGGCACCCAACGTAGATGATGTCGGTAAAATTTTCGAGGGAATTGACAATAGCATTACTGTGCCAAATACCAATCTCGAAGCCGAATACGCGTACAATTCCGAGCTATCCATCGGCAAAATCCTTTCGGACAAGGTAAAAGTCAATCTCACGGGTTATTATACCCTACTCGACAATGCTTTGGTGCGCCGGCCATTCTTATTGAACGGTACCGATAGCGTTACAGTTGATGGCGATCGATTGGCAGTGTTGGCGATACAAAATGGAGCTCAAGCCACTGTTTACGGAATTCAGGCCGGATTAGAAATCAAGCTTCCGCAGGGATTCTCAATTGGTGCTAAGTACAATTTCCAAAAAGGAGAAGAAGAGCTCGACAATGGAGATAAAACTCCTTCGCGCCACGCCGCTCCTATGTTTGGGCGCGTGAATGTACAATACGCGCAGGGCAAACTAACCATGCAGGTTTATGTAGATTACAGCGGTGAATTTTCGCACGATGAATTGGCCTTTGATGAAGCTGGAAAGCGTTTTATTTATGCGAATGATCAAAATGGTGAAACTTTCTCGCCAGCTTGGTACACCGTAAATATCAAAGCACTCATTCGTCTGAACGACGTGTTTTTAATTTCTGCCGGTATGGAGAATATCGCTGATACTCGTTATAGACCCTATAGCTCCGGATTGATAGCATCAGGCAGGAATATGACTGTATCACTGACGGCGCGATTCTAATTTTTCGAGATGCAAAAATCCGACTCGCAAAACGAGTCGGATTTTTAATGCCTTTAAAATAAATTACTTAGGAAGTTTTTGGAATTATTTCCTGGCTCAGAAATCCATTTGCTGTGCTTTGACGTAGCTGTGTCACAACATTATAATCACCAAAAAACAAATTATGAAAAAACAAACCATTTTTGCTCTTGCCGGAATTACGCTCGGCGTCGGAGCGGCGGTGCTCATTGCAGCCGACCACGTTGATTCGCCGTCGGTGGCAATGACAACATCCGACATTGCGGATTTTTATGCTTTTGAAGGGGCAAATCCAGCTAGCACGGTTTTTGCCGTAACCATGCAGGGGCCGCTTACTTCTGGTTCTTCCACACAAGATGCGCAGTTTGCAGAAAATGTGATGGTGCAAATTAACATTGACAATACGGGTGATTTCGTTGCCGACTTGGTGATCCAAGCTGCACGCAGAGGAAATCAAATGTACTTCTTTGGTCCGACCGCCCCATCTTCAACTGGATTGACAAATTCTATTTCTTCTTCAGCCGAACGTAACTCGGTCGAAATTTCTACTACCGGAAACTCCGTGTTGGGCGATGGAAATGGAATGCGATTTTTCGCTGGCCCACGTCGCGATCCATTCTTCTTCGATTTTAATCGGTTCAACGAAGTTGCCAGCGGTGCTGTAGCTCCAGTAGGTTTTTTACCATCAGGTCAAGCGAGCGACTTCTTCGATGATAAGAATGTGCTCGCTTTAGTAGTAGAAGTGCCAAATTCATTGCTCGGAACAGCTCCGGCTCACGTAGGTGGCGCAGTTGGGGTCACAGGCCTTCCCAATGCCTACAACTGCTGGGTAACAACCATGCAAAAACAATAATCAAACTTCTAAAGAACTGAAATCATGAAAATGTCAATCATAAATAAACTTTTTGCAGCTGCCTTGGTCAGCATGCTATTTGTACAGTGCAGTGACGACGACGATACGGCACCCACTACCGAACTTGACTTCTCGGGCACTTACGCCCAGAAAGACATAATGGGGCGACCAGGAGTTAATACCGTTTTTAGCGGCACGAGCGAAACGAAAAACAACTTCAATAATTCCTTGGTTAACAATCGGGCATCTTTTACCCCCGTGTTTGAAGCCACGTTGGAAGGCTTGCACGATGCCTACGGTGCATCTCTTGGTGTAGAGCTCGACTACGAGACAAATATCCTAGGTTTCGATGCTACAACTTTTTCAACTGTGCTTGCGCAGTTCGACGCCTTGCAGGTGGCTCCCGATGCTCCGACTACTTATTACGACGGAACCAATGTGCTTACTGGAAGAAGGCTTACCGATGACGTTATCGACATTTCATTAACGCTTATGTTTGGAGGAACAACCGGTACGCGTTTCGATGGTATGAACGGTACGCCACAGCTTACCAGCGATGGTGTAGGTGTTGGAGACCGAGTTTTTGGAACAGGTTTTCCATATCTTGGTAACGCACTGTAAATCCAATTATTCAGTAAAAAGAAAAGCATCAATTGGTGCTTTTCTTTTCAAATATAAACCCTATGCGCCAACTTCATCCCATCTTTCTACTACTCATTTTAGCTGCCTGCAGCACCGATAAGGACAATCAAGTTGTTCAAAAAGCGGATGCAGATCAAATTCTTTCTAACACCCAGCAAACCGCTTTTATAAAGGCCAAAGAGCAACTGGAGTATTGGTCGTCGAAACTTGCTCCCGATTCAAGTGGAATAGGCGACGTGGCAGGCCTGGCTGGAGCCAATAGCGCCATGTTTCAAACCACCGGCGATATGCTTTACTTAAAAGCCGCCGAGTCATTGTACAAAAAAGCAATACAAATTTCCGCCAATAATAAAGACGGATTTTCAAGGAGTTTAGCACGTAATTACATTTCGCAGCACCGCTTTCGCGAAGCTCAGGAAGTGCTCTACGAAAGCACTACCCTACCCCACAATACGCGTGAAACCCATTTGGTAGGTTTCGATATAGCTATGGAGCTTGGAGCTTATGACGAGGCTGGAATACACCTAAAAGAAATTGCCAACGACAGCGAATTTGAGTACTTAATTCGTCGGTCGAAATGGGCGGACAACAACGGCAACTTAGATGAGGCTATTCGCTACATGGAAAAAGCCAAGACGATAGCAGATGCGTCGAATATTAAGTCGCTCGAAGTCTGGGCAAACACCAATTTGGCCGATTATTATGGCCATGCTGGGCGAATACAGGAATCATACGACCTCTACATGAAAACGCTCACAGTGGAGCCCGATAATGCTTACGCTATAAAAGGTATTGCCTGGATCGCCTATGCCAACGATGGAAACAACCATCTTGCACTTCGCTTGCTGGACAAAGCCATGGAGTACCATCAAGCACCCGACTATCATTTACTTAAAAGTGAAGTATTGGCTTTCGACGGACAAAAAGAAGCGAGCGAACTGGAGCTGACCAAATTTCTTGAAAAATCGAGTGTGCCCGTATATGGTGAGATGTACAATATTTACCTCATGGAAGTATTATCTGAAAAGGCCGCTTCAAAAGCCTTAACAATAGCTTTACGTGAAGTAATCAATCGCCCAACTCCCGAAGCCTACGAGTGGTTGGCTTATTGCCAATTGCGCGCGGACGATCGAAAAGAAGCTTTGCGCACCTTAGAAGCCCATGTAGAAGGCAAAACCTACGAACCTATGGCCTTGTATCACGCAGCATTGATTTATCAAGCCAATGGGATGGATGAAAAAGCTCAGAAATTGCTCGAGGAACTTGATTCCGCTGCATTTGAGCTCGGTCCCGCTTTGATGGCAAATATTAAGGCAACATTCTAATCAAATAGTGGTTATTTTGCGGCCAAAGTATCTTTTATGTCGGAGTTTTTTGAAGCCATTGATAAAATAGCCCTGCACCGCGTAGGAAACAAAAGTAAAAACGAAGTACTCGAACTCTCTGAGCAAATATTACCCCTGAGCGAAGAGATAAAAGAAGTGTTTGAACGGTATTTTTCTGGTGGTTTTCGAACCGATCAATTATACCGGTTTCACCACGATAGCGGGCTTCAATACCATGCGCTCTATAAGTTAGTAGCAGACCTTTTTAATTCCGAAATTGAATTTCACGCTGGCTCAGTAAAGATAGCTTCGATGCTATTTGAAGCGGGCAACCATCCGAATATAAAGCCGGGGGACTTATATATTGCCAACCTGAAGGGTGCAAATCTGGAAGGGAAGCAAGTAAGTGCTATCGGAATATTCAAGGCCGAAAGCAAGGATACGGTTCTGCAGATTAAACGCCAGGACGGTCGTTTTCAAGTAGACACTGCGGTGGGCACCAGCATTCAAAAGCTCGATAAAGCTTGTATCATTTTCAACTCAGAATCCGCTGATGGCTATGTGCTCGCCATAACCGATGCTACCAATCGCGGGCAAGATGCGCGGTACTGGACCGATGTGTTTCTACAAGCTCGCCCACGAAACGATGCGTACAGCAAAACGGAGAATAATCTGCAGATATGTAAGGAGTTTATTCTGAACGAATTGCCAAAGAATTTCGACGTACCAAAACTCGAGCAAGTGGCGCTCATGAAGCGATCGATGGAATACTTCAAGGAGGCTGATGATTTTTCGCTCGAAGATTTTGGAATGAAAATTATTGGCCCTGATGCTGCACCACATTTCAAAAGTTTTCGTGAAGATTATGCCCACGAACGTGACATGGAATTGGAAGATACCTTCGCTATATCAGCGCAAGCAGTAAAAAAACAGTCAAAGGTGTTTAAGAGTATACTGAAATTGGACAAGAATTTTCATGTCTACATTCACGGCGACCGATCGCTCATCGAGCAAGGGCGAGATGATGATGGTAGGAAGTACTATAAAATCTATTACAACGAGGAACGTTGAACCAGCTTATGGATTAATCACAAAACTATCCATCATCTGCGTTGCACGGCGTTCGTATTCCGGGTAGAGCGCTTTTTCGGATGAAAAAAGCAAGATGTACACTTTTGTTCCCACTTGAAAAAATCGCGATTCGTAACGCAGGGCTATTCCATTCTGAAAAGTAGAATAAGCCATCCGCTGGTATTTACCTTGCTTGCTAGTGCCGCTGCCTTCGTCAAAAACATTCCCGCGATCGAGTTGATTTATAATATCGTGCTTCGACTCTTCCATAATGGACTTCATCGTATTGGAAGTGCCTGCTACATCTTGCACCACGATGGTAAGATTTTCGCGAAAGGGGTCAGTATCGCTGGTTAGCGGTGCAAGTGCCAGAAACGACACGCCCACATCGCCAATTACACGTGTTTCCCAACTTGTAGGTACGTCCAATTTGTAGGCCAAGGTTTCTACCTTTTTGAACGGGGTAGTTTGAGCCGATGCATTAAAACCGAATACCGACAGGCATACTAAAAGGACAAAGCGCTTTATCATTTTAAAAACTTTGGCGTAATGTTACAAAAATTCAAACCCAAAATCCACAAATAAAAATGCCGCTCGTCTGAAGACGAGCGGCCTCTGCTCACTAAGTGCCTAAACCAAACACTTAGGATGGCAACAATACGGAGTCGATGACGTGAATAACCCCGTTGGATTGATTTACATCATAGACTGAAATATTGGCTTTATTGCCTGTAGCATCCATAATAGTAATGTTGTGCGGCCCGTTCATCATAAAAGTTAATTCGGCACCTTGCACGGTTTTCAATTTTGCTTTTCCGCCTCCTTTTGTAATGGCTGCGACTACAGCGTCAAAATTCAAGTTACCCGCAATAACATGATAGGTTAACACGGCTGATAGCTTCTCCTTATTTTCTGGCTTCAACAAGGTCTCTACGGTCCCTGCTGGTAAATTTTCGAAGGCGTCATTCACCGGTGCAAATACGGTAAAGGGTCCAGCACCCTGAAGCGTTTCTACCAGACCGGCAGCTTTTACCGCTGCTACCAACGTGGTATGATCTTTAGAATTGAGTGCGTTTTCTATGATGTCCTTTTTTGGATACATCGCTTCCCCTCCTACTGTCACTGTTTCACTCTGCGCATGAACTCCGCTTGCTAAAATTAGAGCGGTCGCAATACTCATGATCCCTTTCATAATTGTTGATTTTTTAAGTCTTATAATTCAGTTACGTTTCTAGTTAGCAATCAGATTTGTCGATTGCTAATTAAAAGAGCCATTAAGTCTGTTCTTCTTGGTTCATCACAGATTATTGCTGTTCCTGCTGATAATTTAAGAATAGGGTTGAACAACTGGCTCGCCAAACACTCAAAACCCACCTATTACTCCTAAACTTGATGTCATCCCTTCAGCGCTTTGATTTAAAAGTTAGTAAATACAAGAATCCCGCGATTAGAGTGGGTAACCCTGGTAAAGAATTTAGCCGACAAAAATTCTGGCAAAATCTATAAAGATGGATATGAAAGGAAATCCGCGCGGATGCCCTGCGGTCAGGTCGCGACTTAACAAGCTTGACTACTGGGCGAAAACATTCAAAGTCTCCGCAAAAATTAGTTCAGGAAAGGTTGAATAAAAGAATCTTATAAGGTTATAAATATGGGGAGTAATACCCACAGGGCGGAAAACTTACACATTGCCAATCACTACCAACTGGTCGAGAGATGGAGTCGGCTTGCCACCGAGCGGCTCTACAGTGATCGCAAAAGCATCGCCGGCCATCACACGCACTGGAGATGAGAATGCCGCGGCATTACTGTCCTTGGGCACTACACCCATATCGGAGGGCACACCGTCTTTGAGCACCCAGAGTTGATATTGTTTATCGCTCGGGAGAGCAGGCAAGGCCGAAGGGTTGTATTTCACTTCCCCGGTAGTTGTATTCCAAAGAACAGCCAACTGCTCTGTTCCACCTTCTTTAGCCGATTGAAGCACTACTTTACGAATATCCGGTTTGAACGCGTCGTTCACTTCAGCTTCCAGTGCGGAATTTTCATCTTCCAATGCGATCAATCGGTCAGCAGCACCCGAGTTTGACTCATTTAATTCGGCAATTTGCGTTTTGTTTTCGGCGTTTTCTGTGTATTGCCACACACCGAAAGCAATACCAACTATCGAAGCTGCTGCAAGGAACCAAACAAGGGTTTGCGAACTTGCCGGGGGCTGATTGGAAATAATCAGGGCTGGAGCTACGGCAGGCTTCACTGATTCCGTCGCAAGCTTTAATGGCGATTCTTGGCTATGTTTTTGGACTTCTGCTAGAACTTTCGAACGCAAATCGGGCGGAATCTTCTTGGCATAGCTACCTGCAAAAGCTTCCAAGTCCGCTTCGGCTTGGGCAAGCGCAGTAGCTATTTCCGGATATATCTTGCGCAAGCATTGCACTTCGCGCTGCTCCTGATCGGAGGCCAAGCCCGCAGCGTAATCCTGCAAAATACCAGATGCTATGTACCCTTTAATGTCCATTTCCAAATACGGCTCTTAATTCTTGCATTGCTGAGCGAATCCTTGTTTTAACGGTGCCCAGGGGTATGTCAAATTTTTCAGCTATTTCAGGGTGGCTGAATCCCAATATGTACGAGTGTTCCAATAATTCCCGGTGATGACTATCGAGACTGCCGAGCACGGTTTTAACGTCGTGATCGACGGAGAGATTTTCATTTCCTGCACTTATTACGCTTAGACTTACGTCGGCGGCGGTGCCTCGGATTTCGTTCTTTCGCTTTATCTTACGCAGGGCATCAAGTGCCTGGTTTCGCACAATGGTTAAGAGCCATGTAAATAACCGGCCTTTGCTCGAATCGTAAAGCGCAGATTGCTTCCAGATTTTAATGAAAGCGTCTTGTATTACATCTTGCGCCAAGGCTTCGTCCTTGGTGATTCGGTTCACTATCCCGTATAAATTGTCTCCATAGTGATCATAGAGCAATTCCATGGCACGGACATCCCCTTTGCGGAAAAGCTCAATAATCTGTTGTTCGGTTGAATTCAAAATTGCGGCTCTAAGATAATAGAGTTAATAACCTTCAGAATATTATGCTAAAAATATTTTCGAGCTTACTAATTGGAAAACCGAACTAGATGGATGAGTATATTATAACCAATTAGAAACCGATAAGTCGTTCGATCCGAAAATTTGTCTTTTGACTGGATAGAATAAGCCATATCATTGGAATGGGTGCGGCGCAGGTCTAGTGCAGCTATGAAGAATAGTTTTGACGGTAGCCAGCCTGAAATGGCCTAGTTTGATAAAAGGCCTAGAATTTACTGATCTTGATTAAGATAGCTCTAGTCGATTTATTATCCCAGGAAGCCAGAACGCCGGGGGTGATGAAGCAGAATTGGAACCTGTTGCGATCCGTTTTCAATGCAAGTGCCATCGCAGAGCACGCAACAAAAATCAAATTCACATTGCCATGAAATGCTATTTACCAAAAGGGAACATAAAATTGTCCAATCTAAGTGCGGATGGTTTTACCCGGCCATCTCAAATAGGGCCTGTTACCGATCGCAGCGCAGGGCTTAGATGACTAAAGATGACAGTTGAGGAGCTGGAGTGCCGCCCAAGGTCTGTGAAAATAAAGTATAAACAAACTTCTTCCCTGCACACTTCCCTAAAGTCTACAATCTGACGCCTATTACCATTACATCATCGACTTGATCCAGTTCTCCTTTCCAGTCGTGGAAAGTGGAGGTAATTATTTTTTCCTGTTGTGGTGCGGGAAGTAAATGTACTTTTTCGAATAGATCGACCTGGCGGTCGAACATAAATTTTTTATTGTTTTTGCCCCCAAACTGATCTTTCAAACCATCGGAATAAAGGTAAAGCATATCACCACTGTTGTATTTTATTGATTGAGTTTCAAAATCCTTATCCTTCATCTGCATGTACCTTCCAAGAGCGAAGCGGCTGCCACGGCAGGTCTGGGCTTTGTCGGATGAATTCAAAACAATGGAACTCATAGCACCAGCAAACTCTATCGTTTTTGTGGACGGATCAATAACGCAAATTGACATATCCATTCCATCGGCTATGTTTTCTTCGCCATTACCCCCCAATCTTTTACTCAATCCTTCATCCACCAGTGCGAGAATATCGGACGGAAATTTCCAATGCTGCTCAATTGCCCGATTGATGAGTTGGGCACCAACAATACTCATCAAGGCGCCTGGTACGCCATGCCCGGTGCTATCGGCACAAGCGATCATGAACTTGTTGCGCAACTTGTTAAACCAATAGAAATCACCGCTGACAATGGACTGCGGAAGATTGATGATAAAGGTGTCGGAAAAATTTTCAGAGAGTATCTTAGGATCGGGCAGTATTGCTGTTTGCAAGCGGAGAGCATAGTTAATGCTATCCGTAATGTCTTGATTCTTTTTCTGTAATTTATTTTTGGAACACTTGAGAGATTTGGTGCGTTCTTCTATCTTTTGCTCCAAGTGAGCGTTGAGTTCTATAATTGCGTTTTCCGCTTCTTTTCTTTGGGTTATCTCTTCGTGCGCCACTACAATTTTTTGATTATCACTCTCAAAAGTCGATACGCGCATCGAAAACCATTTTTTTTCGCTGGGCGAAAAACATGGATACTCCATGTCAAAAAAAGTTCTCTCGCGGTTTGCTACAGACAGCATACCTTTCAATACCGCAGCCGCGATGGAATCACCAGATTCTTCTGCTTTCCGACAAACGTCAAAATAATTGATCCCATTAGAAACTTGGTCAAGATTGGCTGCACCATTATCTAATGCAAAATCTTCCCAAATTTTGTTGACTTCTATGATGGTGCCATCGTGGTTCATGACTGCAATTTGGGCTCTTAGGTTAGCCAGGATACTCTTATTTAAGGATGCTCTTTCCTTCAATGCTGCTTTAGCCAGCAGCCGCTGGGAAATATCGCGTGAAATTTTTGAAAAGCCTATTATCTTGCCGCTGGCATCATGGATAGGCGACATTGTAATGGACACTGAGATTAAACTGCCGTCTTTTCGAATTCTTTGGGTTTCGTGACGCTCAATTACTTCCCCCTTTCTTAATAGTTTACTCTCTTCGTCGCGCAAATGAAAAGGAATAAGGGTAGAAATATTTTTACCTATCATTTCCTCCGCAGTGTAACCAAAAGAATTTTCTGCTCCACGGTTCCAACTTGTGATGGTGCCGTCAAGCAATTTACTTATAATAGCATCTTCTGTAGAATTGACTATAGATGTGAATATTTTTTGGTTTTCTACCGCTAACTTTCGTTCGCTTATCAGGACAAAAACTGCAACTAAGTGTTCTGGTTGAGGACAGTATGCCGAAATGTCAAACCACTTATCTATCCCGGGAAAATATATTTCAAAACGTTCTGGATTTTCACTTAAAACAACCTTTCCTAAAATTTCGAAGAACTCAGGATTTGACTCTTTGACCCCAGGAATAACTTCAGATATTTTTTTCCATACCACATTTTCCAAACCCGTCTGAATCTGGAAAGCTTCGTTAACATTTAGAAATACGAAATCCGAAGGCTTGTTTTTCTCACTATGCATTTTACAATAAGCAAAACCTTCTATCATGTTCTCAAATAGTAAATGATAATTCCACTTATTTTCTGAGAGTTTGTCTTCGACGTACTTATTGTTTGAAATGAGTGAATCGGAAAAATGAACGCTGAGCTTTTGGAAGGCGGTAAGAAGTATGATGGTTGAAAGGACTGCAAACGCCAAGCTTAAGCCGCTGGCAAGGCTTTGATTAACGAAATAGAAATGGTTAACCGGAAAAACCGCTGCGACATAGCGAACTCCAATGAAAACAATGCAACTAACTAGTACATAAGCTAAAACTGTTCTCATTCTTACGAAAAGGAGAGGTGCTAAACAAATAGAAACCATCAAATTATACTCCACGCCGGCGTTTCTGATCATCAAGGATATTGCTCCGATGAATAGTATATGGAAAGAAAGAAAAAGAACCTTTGCTGGTTTAAACTCTTTTTGGCCGTTGAGATGAAGAACATAAACCAAATGCGGCATTAAAAGAAATAGCCATGCGTTTTTTAGAAACCCATCGACAATACCTGTAAGGAGATAGGCAAGAACAAGAAAAACAATTGAGATTAGACAGAGCACATTGAGAATGAGCGAGCGCGTATCTTGAAAATCGTATTTATCGTTACTTACTCCTGAATAGATGCAATCTATCAAAAGTTTACTCACCTTCCAGTACAATTTGGTTTCCGGTGCAATTGATTTCTCAATAATCATTTTTGTGCGTTCAAGGTTTTACTTACTAGAGTAAGGCTGTAATCAATTGTTATTTAAAGTGTTGCAGCATCAGAAAAACCAGTTCTAAAATACGTTCAGCAGGTGTGCCAAGACTAGAACCATAGGCCTAAGTAAGACGCATACGTTTAAAAAGAAGAATGAGTTATGGGAAAATTGGGATTCAGATTTAACAGCTCATGGAGCAATCGGAAAGGGAAGACAGAAGCAGTACTTTTTCAGATTCAATCAGGTGAGTGATTTTTGCTACATTTCTTCACACCTTAGCTGCATCATCCTTCGTCAAGATTCTAGCGAGAAATGAAAGACAGGAAAATCTGGCGAGATAGATAGGATATATATGAAGCGCAACGCCAAAAAGAAATGCTCAAGCTTTACACGACGACTTAAATCACGGATTCCAAATGCATCCAATAAAAACAAGGATAATTTTGCTCCACCACTTGCGACGAGAGCATGATTCAAAAGGTACGAGCTTTAACAACTAATAGTCAAGAATCAAAAGGGTGACGGTGCCAGAGGAAATCTCAGGAAGAAAAGTTTGATCAAACTCGTGCTGGCTCAGTTCACTATTTCCAGAACACTACATCCTTACACCTATTACCATTACGTCATCCACCTGATCTAGCTCTCCTTTCCACGCTTCGAAGGTGTCGATAATTATTTTTTTCTGTTTAGGAGCGGGAAGGTGATGAATTTTTTCGAATAACTGCACCTGACGATCAAACAGGAATTTTTTATCATCATCCCCCCCAAACTGGTCTTTTAAACCATCGGAGTAAAGATAAAGCATATCACCGCTATTGTACTTTATCGATTGGGTTTCGAAATGCTTGTCCTTCATCTTCATGTAATCTCCGAGGGCAAACCGACTGCCCCGGTAAACCCGTGATTTCCCTGATCCATCCAAAATAATGGAACTCATAGCCCCGGCAAATTCCATAATGTTTTTAGATGGTTCTATGATGCAGAACGCCATGTCCATTCCATCGGCCATATTCTCATCGTGGTTTGCCCCCAGGGTTTTATTTAAACCTTCATCGATAAGCTTGATGATATCAGAAGGAGTGCTCCACTCTTGTTCAATCGCCCGATTGAGTAGTTGTGCTCCAACGATGCTCATGAACGCCCCTGGAACACCATGCCCCGTGCTATCTGCACAGGCAATCATAAAACAGTTGACTGATTTATGGAACCAATAGAAATCACCACTGACTATATTTTGCGGTAGATTGATGATAAACGAATCCGAAAAATGGGTGTAAAGTACCTTAGAATCAGGAAGCATTGCAGTTTGTAATCGAAGGGCATAGGTAATGCTGTCTGTAATGTTTTGGTTCTTCTTTTCCAATTCATTTTTAGAAGTGGTTAGCAATTTGGTTCTCCGTTCTATTTTCAATTCCAATTGCTCGTTGAGCTCCACGAGCGCATTTTCAGCCTGTTTTCTTTTGGTAATATCTTCATGCGTCACGACTATTTTTTGTTCGTCACTTTGAAAAGTGGTTACCCGCATTGAAAACCAACGTTGTTCACCTGGTCCAAAACACGGATATTCGAGATCAAAAAAAGGCTGCTCATTATTGATAACGGCCAGAAGACCTTCCAGAACTTCCTTTGCAATCGAATCACCAGATAAACTAGACCTTTTACATACATCCAGATAGTTGCTTCCGGTAAAAACCCGTTCAAGTCGGTTCTCACCATTTTCTAAGGCAAAATCGTTCCATGCCTTGTTGACTTCTATAATGGACCCATCTTTTTTAATAACAGCAATTTGCGTACTGAGCGAAGCAAGTATGCCTTCGTTAAATGATGATTTTTCTTTTAAGTCTGCTTCTGCTATTAACCTTTGGGAAATGTCACGCGAAATTTTTGAAAATCCAACCAGCTTACCTTTTGAATCGAGGATGGGCGACATGGTACGCGACACAAAAATTATACTGCCGTCCTTTCTTATTCTTTGGGTTTCGTGACGTTCAATTCCTTCCCAATTTGTCAGTATTTCAATTTCTTCGCTGTGCAGCTGCGGGGGAATGATGACGGAGATGTTTTTGCCGATTATTTCTTCCGCGGTGTAATAGAATAATTTTTCCGCTCCTGGATTCCAGCTTGTTATAGTGCCATCAACCAATTGACTTATAATTGCATCTTCTGAAGAATTTATTATTGATGTAAATAATTTTTGCTGTTCTTCTGCAACTTTTCGTTCGCTTATCAGGTCAAATACGGCAATAAAGTATCCTGGAAGCGGGGAGTATGATGAAATGTCAAACCATTTATTAATACCTGGCATGTAAATTTCAAAACGTTCCGGATTTTCGCTTAATACTACCCTACCCAAAATTTCAAACAATTCAGGATTTGACTCTCTTATACCTGGAATTACTTCCGATATTTTTTTTCCAACGACATCCAAAAGTCCTGTTTGTTTTTCAAACATATCGTTCACATCGATGTAGATGAAATCAAATGGTTTATTGTTCTCAAAAATCATTTTGCAATAGGCAAAACCTTCGATCATGTTGTCATATAATGAAAGATAGACTTGTTTGCTTTCCGACAGTTTTTCATTAGCATACTTGTTGTTTAAAATGAGCGAATCAGAAAATCGTACACTAAGCCGTTGGAAAGCGGTAAGTAGCAGAAGCGATGACATGGCTGCAAAACCAAGACTTAGGCTGCTGGTAAGCGTTTGATTCGAAAAATAAAGCGGGTCAACATCAAAAACAGTAGATAGGTATCGTACCCCAAAGAAAATGATGCAACAAGCAGCTACGTAAGCTAATACGCTTCTCATTTTTCCGAATAGTAGCGGTGCTAAACAAATTGGAATCAATAGATTAAATTCCAAACCCGCGCCCCTTATCACCAAAGAAATAAATCCAATAGACAATATACTAAGAGAAAGAAAAAGAACCTTGGCTATCCTGAATTTCTTTTTCCGATTAAGATACAGAACGTAAAACAGGTGAAAAGTAAAAAGGAGAAGCCATGAATGTTTAAAAAAACCATCCTTAAGACTCAAGAACAAATAGCTACTTATTAAAAACGCAAGAGATATTAGGCAAAGGACATTGAGCATCAGCGTCCGTGTATTCTGAAAATCATATTTGTCATCACTTACTCCCGAGTAGATGTAATCTCTCAAGCGTTCGTTCCACTTTCCGAATAATTCGCCATCCGATGGAGTTAAGTTCTTGTGCTTCATGGTCGTATGTTTAAAATTCTGGTTCCGCGGCTAAAGCTACGTGCGATTACTGTTAGTTGCGTTACATAAATATATATTATCCTTTTATAAATCACACAATTCGAAGGAATAGAAGGGTTCGCCAGGCTTTTGTGAGCATTCAGAAAAACGCGCAGACGTAAAAAAACCAATTGGGTGTCGTTTCGCGATATAAAATGCGCTTTTTATTTCGCACAATAAATAACAGTTTTTGCATAAAGTGCGATTCCCAGCAGTTCGTCGTGACTCTTTGGTGTAGAAGAACCGGAAATTCATGGAGCTCCAGCGATTGAACTAGCGTGAACGCTCCACCGAGTTTTCTAAATACCTATTGGCACGAACTCACGCCTTTCCTTAACCCTGCAATTCCATTCAAATAAAAACGAAAACGATCAAAACCTTAATTTTAATAGCTGGTCTGTTTTGAAGAGTGACATTGGCTGCCCAGCCGGGCGATATGGCCGCCTGCAATTAAGAACGCGGGGCAAAAGCGGAATGGACGGTAGCGGAACTTCAGGAAACACTCGGCATCGGCGAAGCGGAAGCCCTAACAGTTAAATCGATTCCGAACGGCCTAAAGGCCAAAATGCGGGAGGCGAAGAAAGCTCAAATTCTTACGTTACAGGGCTAAGCAGGCGATCTTACCAACACCTAAATCGAAGATTTACAGCTTCAAGAACTTGTCGGGATGCGCATAAAGAAAAACAAGGAAGATGAGAGATTCAATTTCATTCCACAGGTGCTTCCGCATAGACAAATCAAGATATTGTAATAGGTCGAACGCGTAAAAGTTCTAATTCTTCACTTTTCTCCTATTGGTCATTTCCAAATAGGCGTCGCCGCTCCTTTCTTGTCCGGCAACGACACCCGAAACGTGACACATCCCCTCCCAATATGGCAATTTGAAACCCAAACGCGTTAATATCAGCTCTTGATGGGGAACTGCAGCTTGCACTTCGATATCAATACCCAAATGGGGTACTGTCACCTTCCATCGCACTGGATAGCTTCGCCTGGTATCCGGACTGACCCAAAACGCTAATGGAGTCATCTGAATCTCTTGGCTTTCCAGATAGTCGACTGTGCCATCAGCGCGATGAAAACTTCCGCCAAATAGCTCTTTTCCCTTCTTTCGGTCTTCCACGCGATACACCATTAACTCTTCTTCTGCTTGATCGAATTGTACGGACATCCAATCCCAGCTCGCCCCACCGCCTATGAGATCGCTCCCGCAATTCCACTGTCGATCGTACCAGAGTTGTCCGCTTACTTGAAGCGTATCAGCGGCAATGATCAAATAACCTTCGGTGTCCAAACGGGGATAGGAGAAGTATCCCGCTGTGGCAATGTCGCCATAAATTTCATAGCCCGTACCATTCTGAAAAACTGGCTCTTTGGCCGGAGTAGTGGAAAGCGAAATAGCCACATCACTCTGGTCCATTCCAGCCTTTAAGGCGTAATAACCTTGCTGACCTGCAAATGAATATTCGCCCATTTTAAGATCGAGCGGAAGGATACCCGCCTCGGGGGTGTGTTTCGCTTTCGCAAATTGATAATCGTAATAAAAGGCTTGGGTCTGAGGATCGGTGATGGCGAAATTGACCATATAATTGCTGCTTTTGCCCGATCGAGTGGTAAAATGAAAAAAAACGTACTCTATGCCGAATTCCCGACCATCGGCAGTCTTTAGATGACCGGTAGCATACCACCACTCGAGCGAATTATGAAGATGAACCGGCTCATCGTTATCAAGTGTGGCAGGTAAATTCATCCGGTCGTACTTGGTAACAAACGGACTACAGGAAGCGAAAAATAAGGCGACAACAAGAATGAAAATCAATCGATGCATGTAAAAGCTAACAAGGTCATATTTAAAATGTTCGAAGTTCGTTAACAGCGGAGACTATTACTGATAAGCGAACCACGAGAAAGCAGTATTTGTCACTTTTGCTCTGCCTTAACTCCCAAGCTTCTTGATGGGTAATTATGCGAACATCGTTCAGCTTATTGTACTTCCAAATCTCTTTGGTTAAGGCAAGAAAATTATCCTTAAAAGCCTGACTAGTAGATTTTAGTGCGCTACCGAAAGTGTTAAGTCGATCCAATTTTTCACCATCTGATTTTTCTACTTTCTTCTAAACGGAATTTGAACGACTTAAGGCTTCGTTATGCTCCAGGTTAAGGAAAGGGCGCTTGACTAATTCATTCAGCGTCTCCGCTTTGAAAATAGTTAAATATAGAAGAGCCCCTTACGCTCAAGTTGAGAGCCTGAATGCAGAAAACAGGATCGAAAGATAAATTGATTTCATAGTTTGAAATTTTGTGGCAAGAGTGATAACTAAATCAGGCGGTTGTAATTTCATTATTCCATAGTTTTTGATCTTTGACGTAAGACTCAGATTCAGATTCGCTTGGGATTACCTACGCCGGATTAAACCTTATGGCTGTCCCTGCATCTACCTACCAAACAAAAACGGAAACGATGAAAAACTTAGTTTTAATGGCCGGCCTACTTTGCAGTATGGCATTGTCGGCTCAGCCGGGTGATATGGCCGCACGCAACGAAGCCCGCGGGTCAAAAGTGGAATGGACGGTAGCGGAACTTCAGCAAACACTCAGCATCAGTGAAGCGGAAGCCCAAAAAGTGAAATCGATCTTGGATAGCCAAGAGGCCAGAACAGCTGAAATGCGGGCAGCCAAGAAAGCTCAAATGCAAGAAGTACGGGCCAATGCAAGCGAACTGAGCGACGCCGATATCGAGAAATTACAGCTTCAGCGCTTTGCAGACATGCGTCAGAAAATCGATTTGGAAGAGCAAAACTACCAGGCATTGAGGCAGGTACTCTCTCCTACCCAAATCCAAAAGTTGGAGCGAGCTGAGCGCCAAGAGCGCCGGGCTGATATGCCAGAGAAGGGCGCACGATACAAGAAATAAGACGTTTTTAGCGTTAGATGAAGGTCGCCCAATAGGGCGACCTTCATTCGTTATGACCAGAACGCCAGGTTCCTAGAATTTTCTCTCGTCGGAGCGCTTCTTCCCGATGGCCACAACAATGCAGCGTTTTTGAAATTTCGAAAAATCATCCTTTTTAAGTGTGGTGTAGATGTGGCTCGTAGTTTTGAATGGACTCATTCAATTTTACTTTATGATACGTTACTCATCTTAAAGCCAACAACGGGAGCACCCTTCTTCTTTTAGCTCAACTATTGCTCGAATGAAGCGCTTATCGTAATGCTCTCCAAAACACTTAATTTTTAATG
>Ga0105045_10000975_pt1 | contig 22627 bp, 22 predicted proteins | sample MAT02_FD_78089 | JGI IMG/M metagenome (GOLD analysis project Ga0105045, IMG submission 78089) | Freshwater microbial communities from Lake Fryxell liftoff mats and glacier meltwater in Antarctica - MAT-02 (megahit assembly) | ecosystem: Environmental > Aquatic > Freshwater > Ice > Liftoff... | reverse complement strand
TTCGGAAGTCGCTCCGCCACTGCAGGTAATGCCTGGCCGGCCGTTCGGGAGCCAACGATCTGCGCACGCGCGAGCGATTGCAGTCCGCCGGCGAAGAGTTCACTGGTGCTGATCGAAAGCTCGTCGACGACGATCGCCAGCGGTCCGTCGAAGGGCGTCACACGCTCATCGGCCGTGTTCACTCGGCGCGGATTGATCGCAAATTTGAGATCCTGCGCCCGCGTCTTCATAATGCCCACCGGAATCGCGGTGTCCACGAAATGCCCGGCAAATCCCATCGCCATCCCGATCACCCCGCCAAAATTGCCCCGGATATCAAGCACAATCGCATCACTGTCGCGCAGCGAGTCGATGGCCACATCGAACGCGCGGGCGAGCACCGGCAACCAGATATTGAAGCGAATCACACCGATGCGCTTACCACTTACCACCCGTCGTTCCCACTCGAGATGCGCGAGCTGTGGAGGAAGGTTGCCGTACTTCACGCTGGTGCCGGGCGTGACCGAGCGTTCAATCGTGAGCACCCGTTCGGCATTTCGTTCGTCCACGAACGTGGCTGACACGCTGCTGCCCGGCGCACCGCGCAGCCCGCCTTCCGAGAGGCTGTATGCTGCCAGCGCGGCCCGCCTGGGATCGAGATCGTCGGGCAGCGTGCGCAGACGCTTCGTGATCGAGTCGTCTCCCACTTGTCGCAGCAACCAGCCGGGCCGTACACCGGCCAGTGCCGCCGGACTGCCCTTCGCCACCTGCGTCACCACGACCTCGTTGTCGAGCCAGCGAGTGGTCAAGCCGATCTGCCCCTCGCGACTGGACTCGGGACTGCTGCTCGACCCAACGGCCACGTCGCTCACTTCCTGTGGAATAATCGAAAAATGCGACTGTTTGAGCGAGCCGAGCATTTGCTGAAGGATGTCTCGCAGCTCACGCTGCGATTGAGCGGCGGCGGCGCGCGGGCGCAGGGAATCGCGCAGCGCCGTCCAGTTGACGCCATTGTACGTCGTGTCCCAATGCGTGCGCGCAATGATCGTCCACGCCGAGTCGAATGTGGGCAGCGGCAGAATGGCCGACGCTTCGCGGGGCGGCTCAGCCGGCGCAGGTGTGGGAGCGGCGGCCGGACTTGCGGCTCGGCAACTCACCACCAGCGGCACAATGGCGAGCAGCAGGGCTGTGGCACGCGACCAGCGGATCGACAAACAGGAAACGGGCACGGTCTGGGGCAGAAGGGAGGGCTGCTGCACAATCGTCAGGGCGGTAGATTACCATGGATTATGACGATTCAGACAGTCCGCAGGTTCCAAATTCGCCAGCCACTTCCTCGGAGATCAATGTTTCCCACAAATGTGATGTGCCGCAGTGCCGCGATACTGTCGCTGGTCGCGGCCGCCAATCTGTGCACGCTGGAGCTGGCTGCGCAGCCGGCGTATCAAGGTGTGCCGAGCGGTCGCGTGACGAGCAAGGTCGTGCTTGACGCGGTGGTGCCGCAGGGCACACCGGCGGCGCAGCGTCCGCCATCGCATACGATCAGCGTTGACTACGGTCAGCCCCACGCGCGCGGCCGCGTGATTGCCGGCGCGCTGATTCCCTACGGCGAAGTGTGGCGGCTTGGCGCGAACGAAGCCACCACCCTCACGACGTCCGTTGATCTGGATGTCGGCGGGGTCAATGTGCCCAAGGGTACGTATTCGTTGCACGCGCTCGCCACGGCCACGAGCATGCAGTTGATCGTGAGCAAGAAGATCGGCGCCAACGCCAATGTGTACGACGTGGCGCAGGATCTGGCGCGCATCCCGATGCAGCTGCAGGCGCGCACGGAAAGTGTGGAGTCCTTGCAGATCGCGCTGGCTCCCGCCGGTGCCGCCGCGCCACTCGGTGGGACGCTGCGTGTGAAGTGGGGTACGGTCGATGCGGTCGTTCCGTACGTCGCGAAACCCTGAACCGAACCGCCGTTCATTTCAGCGCGACGCGATGGGCGCGGCGCGCGTTTAAAAGTGTTTCCATATAGACGACAGGCTTTTTTATGACGACCCGCTTGCACGCCCTGCGCGACGCCGGTACTGCGCCTTGGCTTGACTACATCGAGCGTTCCATGCTGCACTCCGGTGAGCTGGCGCGGCGTATTCGCGACGATGCGCTGATGGGGATGACATCCAACCCCACCATTTTCGAAAAGGCTCTCGCTGATGGCTCTGCGTACGATGCCGAGCTGTCGTCGCTGCCCGCCGATTGGAGTGCACGCGCCTGCTTCGAGCGTCTGGCCACGACCGATGTGCAGGACGCGTGCGACGCGTTTGCGGGCGTATACGCGAGCACGGATGGCGGGGACGGATACGTCTCGCTCGAAGTCGGTCCGGATCTCGCGCACGACGCGGCCGGCACCGTCGCCGAGGCGCATCGCTTGTGGGCTGCGGTCAACCGGCCCAACCTGATGATCAAGGTCCCGGGCACGCCGGCCGGCGCCGAAGCCGTGCAGCAGCTGATTGCCGACGGGCTCAATGTCAACGTCACGCTGCTCTTCAGCATCGACGCCCACGCGCGTGTCATTCAGGCTTATCTGGCCGGCCTGGAAGCCCGTGTCGCCGCCGGTCAGCCGGTGGATCGCATCGCCTCGGTGGCCAGCTTCTTTGTAAGTCGTGTTGATGCTGCGATCGATGCAACTCTCGCCAAGCAGGCCGCCGCGGAACCGGCGCAAAAGGCCGCGCTCGACGCTCTGCTCGGCAAGGCGGCCATCGCCAACGCGAAGCAGGCGTATCGCCTGTTCACGGAACGCTTCAGCGGCGCACGCTGGGATGGGCTTGCGGCGCACGGCGCGCGCGTACAGCGCCCGTTGTGGGCCAGCACCAGCACCAAGAATCCCGCCTATCGGGACGTCGTGTACGTAGAGGCGCTGATCGGACCCCACACCGTGAATACACTCCCCCCGGCTACGCTTGAGGCCTATCGCGATCATGGCGAGACGTCGCGCACGGTGGATGTCGCGCTCGACGAAGCCGATGCGCAGATCGCCGCGCTCGGAGTGCTTGGTGTTGAGGTGAACGCGGCCACCGACCAACTGCTCCGGGAAGGGCTGGCATCGTTCGCGAAATCGTTCGATACGTTGCTCGCCGGTCTGACCGCCAAGCGCACGCTTCTGATCGGCGCTGGAGTCTAGGGTGTCCGACGATATAATCAGTATTCCACGAACGGGACCGGAGGAGTCGAGTCATCCGCACGCAGACACGACAACGTGGGCCGTGACCAACAAGCGGCGCGTGTTTCCGCGAACAAAGATTGTGTGTACGCTGGGGCCGAGCAGCAATACGCCGGACAAAATCAGGGAGCTGATTCAGTCCGGCCTCGATGTCGCGCGTATCAACTTTTCGCATGGCACGCACGAATCGCACGCGCGCACCATCGCGGACGTGCGCCGGGTGGCCGCAGAACTCGGTCGCTCCGTCGCGATCCTGGGCGACCTGCAGGGCCCACGCATCCGCATTGGTGTATTGCCCGAGCCGCGGGAGTTGCATGAAGATGAAGCCATCGTCCTGGCACCGGACAGCACGGCCACGGGCGATCAGATTCCTGTCACGTATCACCTGCTGGCCCAGGATGTCTCGCCGAGCAAGCGGATTCTGATCAACGACGGGCTGATCGAGGTCGCGGTGACCGCCGTTGAGGGTGATGCGGTGCATTGCCGCGTCTTGCACGGCGGAACGCTCAGCAGCAACAAGGGGATGAATCTTCCCGGCGTGCACGTCTCGGCCCCATCGCTTACCGAGAAGGATCGGGCCGACCTGGTGTTCGCGGTGGAGCACGATCTTGACGCGGTAGCACTGAGCTTTGTTCGCGTGGCGGCGGATATCACCGAGCTGCGCGAACTCGTGCCGGCCCACATGCTCGTGGTGGCCAAGATCGAAAAGGACATTGCGCTGCAGAACATCGAAGAGATCCTGAGCGCGTCCGACGCGGTGATGGTGGCACGCGGTGATCTCGGCGTCGAGTTGCCATTCGAAGAGGTGCCCATCGCCCAGAAGCGCATCATCGCGCTGGCGAATCGCATGGGGCGCCCGGTGATTACGGCTACGCAGATGTTGGAGTCCATGATCACGCATCCGCGCCCCACGCGCGCTGAAGCGAGCGATGTGGCCAACGCGATTCTCGACGGCACCGATGCCGTGATGTTGTCGGCGGAGACAGCCGCCGGTCAGTATCCGCGTCTCGCCGTCGAGGCGATGCGACGGATCATTCTCGAGATCGAGTCGAGTCCGCGACCGCCGTATGCCCAGCGCGTCGAGCATCGCAGCGAAGGGGCGGTCAATACCGAAGAAGCGATTGCGGCGGCCACCACTGCGGCCGTGCGCATGCTGCACGCCCCGCTGGTCGTGGTGTTCACGAAAAGCGGATTCAGTGCACGCATCGTCTCGTCGCACCGGCCGGCAGTCCCGATTCTCGCGCTCACCGATGAGCCGCGCGTGTGTCGACAGCTGTCACTCGTGTGGGGTGTGATTCCACGCCTGGTGCCCACGGCGCGCGGTTACGATCACATGGTGGCCATGGCGGTACGTGATGCGACCGATCTCAACCTGGTCGTGAGCGGCGATCGTGTGGTCGTGACCGCCGGTGCGCCGTTCGATGTGCCCGGTACCACCAATCTGCTCAAGGTCGAGGTGGTGTGAACACGGAGCGGGCGTGATTGTCACGCTCCTCGGCACCGGCACGAGTTTCGGCGTGCCGCAAATCGGCTGCACCTGTCGCGTGTGTTGCTCTGCCGATCCGCGCGATCGACGCACGCGCTGCGCGGCATTCGTGCAAACCGGTGGCGGCACACACTTGCTCATTGACACCCCGCCCGAGTTGCGATTGCAACTCGTGGCGGCGGGTATCGCCGGAGCCGACGCGGTCCTCTACACACATGAGCACGCCGATCATATTCACGGCATCGACGACCTGCGCGCGCTCAGTGTGCGGCACCGCGGCGCGCTCCCGTTGTACGGTTCGCGCGAAACGCTCGACACGATTGCGACGCGCTTTCCCTACGTGGTTGATCCGCGCATGCGCCCGTTGCCCGGCACGACCAAGCCGGAAGGCACATTGCATCCGGTCGAAGCCGGTGTCGCGTTCACGATCGGTGATGCACACGTGCTACCGCTCGCGGTGCCGCACGGGCGCGGTACGGTGCTGGCGTATCGCATCGGTCGCTTCGGCTACGTCACCGACGCGAAGTCGCTCTCGCCCGACGTGGTCGAGGCGCTGCGCGGGGTTGATGTGCTGGTGTTGAACGCCCTCTTTCGCACGCCGCACCCGACGCATCTGTCCATCCCGGAGGCCGTGGCCGTCGCACAACTAATCGGCGCACCGCGCACGTTCTTCACGCATCTCACGCACGACCATTCGCACGCCGAGCTCGCCGCTGAACTGCCCGTTGGCATCGCGCCGGCCTTCGACGGTCTGACACTCACGATCGACGACTGACCATCACGTCTCACCCATCGCCTGGCATGCCGCTCTCAATCGATTTCACCAACATGATGGCCGGCCCGTTGCCCAATGGCGCTGGGATCAGCGAGGCGCAATGGGCGCTCGGCGCGTCGCGCTTTCGGGAAGCGCACGCGCGCGTGGCGGTCCGACATGCTGCCGGTACGCTCGGTTTCATCGACCTGCCAACGGACGAGTCCGGCGTCGGGGCGATTCTCGCCTTGGCCCGGCGCGTCGGTGGCACGGTCGATCACGTGCTGCTGCTCGGGATTGGTGGATCGGCGCTTGGCCCGATCGCACTCCGGTCGGCGCTGTGTCCGCCCCATTGGAACGAGCTCGACGATACGGCACGGGGCGGCAACCCGCGCTTGCACGTGCTCGATAATGTCGATCCCGTCACGATTGCGGCCACGATCGCCCGTCTGCCGCTCGCCCGCACGTTGGTATTGGTGATCTCGAAGTCCGGTGGTACGGTTGAAACGATGGCGCAGTATCTCATTGTGCGTGAAGCACTCGAGGCGGCGCTCGGGGTGGAAGAAGCGCGCGCGCGTCTTGTTTTTGTCACCGACCCGGAGGTGGGCGCGCTGCGCGGTGTCGCACGAGCCGAGGGGATTGCGACGCTTGAGATTCCGCCCAATGTTGGCGGTCGATTCAGCGTGCTCTCACCGGTTGGGCTGCTGCCGGCGGCCTTGATCGGCATCGATATCCGTGGTGTGATGGCGGGAGCCGCAGCCTGTGCGGCCCGCTGCACCGGTTCGGAGCTGGCCGGCAATCCGGCGGGTGTGTTCGCGGTGCTGCAGTGGCTGGCCGACACGTCGCACGGCGGGCACGTGCAGGTGCTCATGCCGTACGCCGACGGCCTTCGCGATATCGCGTTGTGGTTTGTGCAGCTGTGGGCAGAAAGCCTGGGCAAGATCCGTTCGGACGGCACGAGCGTGGGTCCCACGCCGTTACCGGCCGTCGGCGCCACCGATCAGCACGCGCAGGTGCAGCTCTTCATGGAAGGTCCGCGCGATAAGACCGTGACGTTCATCAAGGTGGCCGGTCGGGAAGCGTTGGGGCTCATTCCGTCACGTCACGCCGAGCGACCTGAGCTGGGCTATTTGGGCGGGCGCACGCTGGGACATTTGCTTGAGGTGGAGCGTCAGGCGACGGCCGGCGCACTGGCCGCGCGGGGGCGTATGAACCTCACGATCACCGTTCCAGCGCTGGACGCCAGGTCCGTGGGCGCGCTGCTGTATTTGTTCGAACTGGCTACCGCGTACGCCGGCGAGTTGTACGAAGTGAACGCATTTGACCAGCCCGGTGTAGAGATGGGCAAGCAGTTCGCCTATGCCATGCTGGGGCGGGCGGGCAGCGAAGCCGCGCAAGCGGAGTGGGAATCACTGCCTCGTCCCAACCCGCGCTGGCAAGTGTGATCTGCGGTACGTGTTTGGGCTTCCGTTCTGCTCGCGTCGAGCCGAAGTTGCAGTATTCAGAGTTCCCACCGGCCTCCCGCCGGGCTCCTTTCACCGGCCGGCGATGCCCGGCGCTTTGCGGCTGCGTTCAGCAGCGCTGAGGACTTGATGACGCAGCAGACCCTTCCGGCCACGCAGTTGTTCGGCGGCGCGGTGTCGGTGACCGAGGGCGTGGTGCACGTGCACGATGCGAGCGCCCTGCAGAGCGCCGATATGGATCGCCTTGTGCACGAGGCGGTGTTCGGTGAACCTGTCGAACGTGAACAGGCGCGCTGGCTGGTGTGGGAAATTGGTCAGGCCGTGGGGGTGCGCGCGGCGTCCATCCACGATCTCTACATCGCGCGTGGCCGCGGTGAATGCGGCGGGTTTACGGTACCCGCCATCAACGTCCGCGGCGCGTCGTACGACACCGCCCGCTCGATCTTCCGGCAGGCGATCGCGCTCGATGCGGGGGCCTTTCTGCTGGAGATCGCACGATCGGAAATCGCGTACACCGATCAACGTCCGGCCGAGTACGTCACGGTCATGCTGGCCGCGGCGCTGCGCGAGGGTTTCCGCGGTCCCGTATTCATTCAGGGTGACCATTTTCAGGTCAGCGCGAAAAAGTTCGCGACGAATCCTGAAGGCGAAGTCGACGCGGTCGTGCAGCTCGTCCGGGAAGCGGTTGCTGCAGGCTTCTACAACATCGACGTCGACACGTCGACACTCGTCGATCTCTCGCAGCCGAATCTTGATGAACAGCAGCGGCGCAACTACGAACGCTGCGTACAGATCGCGCGTGCGGTACGCGACGAAGAACCGCGCGGCGTCACGATCTCGATTGGCGGTGAAATCGGTGAAGTGGGGACGGAAAACTCCACGCCTGAAGAGCTTGAAGCGTTCATGGACGGCTTCAATCGCACGCTCGAGTCGGCCGCTCCGGGCACGGCGGGGCTCAGCAAGATCAGTGTGCAGTCAGGCACATCGCACGGCGGCATCGTACTGCCGGACGGATCGATCGCCGATGTGAATCTCGATCTTGAAACGTTGGCGACGCTCTCGCGGATCGCCCGCGACACGTACGGGTTGGCTGGGGCGGTGCAGCACGGCGCGTCCACGCTCCCCGATACGGCGTTCTCCAACTTTCCGCTGACGGAAACGGCCGAGATTCATCTCGCGACGAACTTCCAGACCATGTTGTTCGATCATCTGCCGGAGGGGTTGCGACAGGAGATCTATGCGTGGCTGCAGGAGAACGCGAAGGACGAGCGCAAGGCCACCGACTCCGACGGGCAGTTCTTTTACAAGACCCGCAAGAAGGCGCTTGGTCCCTTCAAGCGGCAGCTGTGGGCGCTGCCTGACAGCGTCAAGGCAGGGCTCGGCAAGGCGTACGACGAGAAGTTCGCCTTCCTCTTTCGGCAACTCGGCATTGCAGGGACGCGCGACATCGTGTCGCGATTCGTCAAACCGACGGCCCTGCGCCGCAAGATGCCCGTGGACGGCGTGCCATCCGTGGCCGCCGCTCCCGACGACGCGGATCTCAGTGATTGAACAGGAGGCAGCATGGGACGATACGAAGACTATGACGACGATCGCGTGGTGATTGTCGAGCGCGAGAGCGGTGGTGGCAGCGGTCTGGGTGCCCTGTTGCTTGGCATTGCGATCGGTGCCGGTGCGGCGTTGCTGTTGGCTCCCGAGTCGGGCGAAGCCATGCGCGCGCGCATTCGACGCGAAACCAAGCGCGCCACCGCACGCGCCCGGGAGTTCGTTGACGAGGTGTCGGAGGAAGTGTCTGAGACGATGGGGCGCACGCGCGACACCGTTGGCCGCAAGGTTGGGGAAGCGCGTGGCGTCGTGGAGTCACGGGCGCGGGCCGTTGGCAATGCCGTCGATGCCGGACGCACGGCGGCGCGACAGGCAAAGGTGGAGTTGGAGCACGCGGTCCAGGAAACGAAGCGCGCCTACGAAGACGCGCGTCGCACGCAGCGCGTGACCGACGAGCCCGAGCTGGGTGACGACACCGAAGCCGCCGAGAACGCCGGTCCGGCCTGAGCCTGATGGGTGGCGCGCCGCGCTGGCGCGCCCTCGTCTCGTGGTGGTCGTCGACTATCTGCGACGTGTGTACAACGGGCTGGCGAACGACAACGCGTTTTTTCTTGCGGGTGGTGTCGCGTTCAGCCTGTTGCTTGCACTCGTCCCATTTGTTTTGCTGCTCGTCGTTGCGCTGACGTTCGCGCTCGGTCGGCAGCCCGAGCAGGCGGCCGAAACGGTCGTCTCCCTCACCGAGATGTTTCTCCCGCGGGATTCGTTCGAAGCGGGGGCCGTGCTGCGTACGATCGTTGACGATGTGCTGCGCACCCGAGGCGCAGTCGGTATCGGTGCGGCACTCGGCTTCGTGTGGACGAGCACCCGACTCTTTGGATCCCTTCGTGCCGTGCTTTCCATTGTCATGGATCGCTCCGAGCGCGGAATAGTCGCCGGCAAGCTGTTTGATGTCGTCGCGGCATTCGCGACGTCGTTGCTTGTGCTGGTGTGGGTTCTGCTCCTGTCCTACCTGTCAATCGCGACCGATCGCGGCACCTCGATGCTTGCGAGTCTTGGTGTGCGCATGGAAACCCTTGGTACGCTGACGTATCTGATTGGCCGTGGTTTGGGCTTTGCACTGGTCGCCTTCACCTTCTACGCACTCTACCACGGCCTCCCGCGCAAACGGCCAAGCCGTGAAGCGGCGTGGCTGGCGGCGCTCGTCGCCAGTTCGCTGTTCGAAATTGCGAGACAAATGTTCGCGGTACTCTTCGTGCGCTTTTCCCCCAGCTCGCTATACACGGGTTCCATTGCGGTCATCGTGTCGATCGTCTTTTTCGTGTACTATGGAGCAGTGTTGTTTCTGCTCGGTGCTGAAGTCGCACAGGCACACGAACTCCGACGCGAGGAGCTCGTCAGGCTGCGATCCGTACCCGAGCCGGTTTCACGGACCCGATCACCCAGCCGATGACCGATCTGCTCGACCTGCGCAGTGACACCGTCACAAAACCATCGGCGGCGATGCGCGCGGCCATGGCGTCGGCCGAGGTGGGTGATGACGTACTCGACGGTGATCCCACCACACGTGCGCTTGAGTCTGAAGTCGCGGAACTGCTTGGGAAAGAAGCGGCGCTGTTTTTTCCGACCGGATCCATGGCCAATCAGGCCGCGCTGTGGGTGCACACGACGCCAGGCACCGAAGTGTTGCTTGACGCCGATGCACATATCGTGCACTGGGAAATGGCTGGTGCCGCCGCATTGGCCGGCGTGCAGGTTCGGCCGGTTCGTGGCGCGTCGTTGGTGATGACGGCCGCCGAGCTGCACGACGCGATACGTGCGCCGTCGGCGCACGCGCCGGAGACCTCGCTCGTGTGTGTCGAGAACACGCACAACGGTGCTGGTGGTGTGGTCACGCCGCTCGCCGAGTTGCAGCGACTGCGGGAGATCGCGCGCTCACTGGGAGTGCCCATGCACATGGACGGCGCTCGGCTCTGGAACGCGCATGTGGCGACGGGGACGTCGCTGTCCGAGTTGTCGGCGTGCGCCGATTCCGTGATGGTGTCGTTTTCCAAGGGCCTTGGGGCACCGGTTGGTGCGGCACTGGCCGGCACGCGTGAGGCAATCAGTCGTGCGCATCGTGCGAGGAAGCGCTTCGGCGGCGGGATGCGGCAGTCCGGCATCCTTGCCGCCGCCGCGCGTTTCGGTCTCGCGCATCATCTGAAAGATTTGGCGCAGGACCATGCGAATGCGCGCACGCTGGCGGCGGCGCTCGACGGTGTCGAAGGCGCGTGTGTGGTCGATCCCCACACGAATATCGTCATGCTCGATCTGCCGGTGCCGTGCGCGACCGCGCTGGTCGCCGAGGCTGCGTCGGTGGGCGTGCGGATTTCCGGCTGGACGCACACACGGGTGCGTGCGGTGACGCATCGGGATGCGTCATCGGCGCAGATCGAGGCGGCCGCCCCTCGGCTGGCCGAGGCTGTCTCGCGGGTGGTGCGGGCGTTTCAGCAAGCGTAAACCCGATGCCCCGCTTGTCCGGAGCTGCCGCGCCGTCTATCCTTGAGATGTCCCGGGTCCCGAAGGGCGCGAGCCCGCCAACTCCGCCAGGACCCCGCAGGTAGCAACGGTACGTGGTGTCTAACGTCGCTTCGTAAGACCCGGGGCAATGCGCCGGTGTGTTCGTCCCTCCGTCAGTGGAGCGGCCGTCGCACCGGCGCTGTAGTTTCCGGCATGTCGCCGGCCAGTGTGCCCGGCGTACGCCGTGCTCCAGCGAGGCGCCCCCGCGGCGTCCTCACGCGCCCGTTTCACCCGCGCCGACCCCCGCGTTCATGTCGCTCGCTCTCGCGCGAAAGTATCGTCCCACCAACTTCGCGTCGGTTGCTGTGCAATCGCACGTAGCCAACACACTCAAGGGGGCGATCGCGCGCGATCGTGTGGCGCACGGGTATCTGTTGTGCGGACCGCGAGGAACCGGCAAGACCACCCTGGCACGCGTGCTGGCCATGGCGCTCAACTGCGAGACGCTGTCGGCGCAGCGACGGGCGGGCCAGCCGAACGATGGCGAACCGTGCGGACACTGCACGAGTTGTGAACGCATCTGGAGCGGCAGTGCGTCACTGGACGTGGTGGAGATCGACGCCGCGTCCAATCGTGGTGTCGAGGATGCGCGCGACCTGCGCGAACGTGCGATGTACGCGCCGTCCGCCGACGATCGCTACAAGGTGTACATCGTGGACGAAGCCCACATGCTCACGCGCGAAGCATGGAACGCGCTGCTCAAAGTGCTCGAGGAGCCGCCACCGCGTGTGGTGTTTGTCTTTGCCACCACCGACCCGCAAAAAATTGCACAAGCCGCGGCGCCGGTCCTGAGTCGTCTGCAGCGCTTCGATCTCAAGCGCATCGGGCCGGGTGAAATCCGCGAGCGACTCGCGCATGTGCTTACGAGCGAAGGCGTGGCGTTCGACGATGACGCGCTCGGCATGATCGCGCGCGCCGCTGACGGTGGACTGCGCGATGCGCTCTCGCTCACCGACCAGGTCTTGTCGCTGGGAGACACGAGCGAAGTCACCGCCGATCATGTGCGTATTGCTTTGGGTCTCGTGCCCGAAGAAGAGTTCGTCGCGCTGCTCGATCTCATCGCCGACCGACGCGCCGGAGATGTGTTTGCGCGCGTGCAGTCGCTGGCCGATGGTGGTGTGGATTTTGGGCAAGTGCTCACGGGTCTCGCCGATGTGTTGCGCGCCACGCTCGCGCTCGCGCTCGGCGGCACTCCTCCGGAAATTTCGGAGACACTGCGTCTCGCGCTGGACTCCCGCTATAGCCGCTTTACCGCGCCGGATCTGCTGCGCATGCTACACGCGCTGCTCGAGATCGAGCCGCAGTTCCGAAAGAGCGGGCAGCCGCAGTTGTTGCTGGAATCGTTACTGGTGCGGTTTGCGCTCCTCGATCGCACCGTGGAGCTGGAGGAGGTCTTACGTGGGTTCGACGCGGGCGAGGACCCGCCGGCGCGGCGTTCGGCGCGGGTGCCCGAGCCGCGGGGGGCGTCCGCCTATGCCGCCACGCCGTCCGCGGCAGCGGTGGGCGCGGTGGCACTGGCGCAGCTTGGCGGGGTGGGTGCCGCAGTTTCTTCGAGCGGTGCGGTCGCGGCGAGTCCTGCGGTCTCCCGGACTGCGGGTTCAGCGAGGACGGCGGTCACCCCAAGTGGCAACGAGGCAGCCCCGACGCTGGAAGCCATTCGCGCGCAGTGGAACGCCGTCGCAGACGCGATTCGTCTTGGGAGCGGCGGTGTCGGGGGCCGGAGTCTGCTTGCCGAGTCGGTGCGTCGAGTGCGTCCATCCACGCTTGACGACTCGGGCATGCTCACGCTCAACCACGATCCGGGTGACGACACGTTCTCGACCTCGGTGGACAACGGGCGCGAGCGCCTGCTCGAGGTGATTGCGGAGCTGGTGGGTCCGGTGCGCGCGCTGCGTCTTCAGAGCGATGGTGCGACGGGAGCGGCCTCCGCGTCCGCCGGAAAGCGCATTACCGCCCACGACGTGAAGTCGGAGACGCTCGACCGTCTGGCACAGCGCGATCCGTTGCTCGCGGCGGCGGTGAAGGCACTGGATCTCGAGTTGCTCGACTGAGTGCGGGCGTTCGGCTATCTTTCACCAATGTCAAACATCTTCAACTTCATGCAGCAAGCGCAGCAGATGCAGGGCAAGCTGGAGCAGCTGCAAAACGATCTGGCGCGCCGCACGGTCAGTGCCTCGGCGGGTGCGGGTATGGTCACGGTGGAATGCGACGGCAAGGGGCAACTGCGTCGGGTGAAAATTGATCCGAGTGTGGTGAATCCGGCCGACGTCGAGATGCTTGAAGACTTGATTGTTGTTGCCGCCGCCGAAGCGCAGAAGAAGGCCGCCGAAGCGGCGCAGGAAGAAATGGGCAAGCTGACGGGTGGGCTCGATCTGCCGTTCAAGCTGCCGTTCGGATCCTGACGTTCGCGACTGTCGCGCATGTCCGCGATCGATGATCTCACGACGGAACTGGCACGTCTGCCCGGCATCGGCCGCAAGACGGCGCAGCGACTCACGTACCATCTTCTGAAGCAATCGGCCGATCAGAGTCGTCGACTTGCGCAGGCGCTGGTGACATTGGTGGATACGGTGCGGCCGTGTACACGCTGTTACAACCTCACGGAAGCCGCGCTCTGTTCGTTGTGCACCGATGCGCGCCGAGATCCGTCGCTGGTGTGCGTGGTGGAAGACGCGGCGGACATCGCGTCGATTGAGCGGGCGGGTGAGTTCCGTGGACGGTACCACGTACTTGGTGGCCGTCTGTCACCGCTCGACGGTGTGGGTCCGGACGATCTCACGATTGCGGCGCTGGTGGAACGCGTGCCGGCGGACGCAATTGTCGAGGTCATTGTGGCCACGAATCCGTCGCTCGAAGGCGAGGCTACGGCGTTGTATGTGCAGCGTCAGCTCGCACCGCTTGGCGTGCGGGTGACGCGAATAGCGCGCGGGCTGCCGGTGGGCGGCGATCTGGAGTATGCGGACGGCGTGACGATTGCGCAGGCGTTGCAGGCGCGACGCGAGATGTAGCGTACCGGTGCACGCCGTGGGCCCGCCGAGGAGTCTCTGCGCGGGTAACCGCAACGAAAACCGCAACGAAAACCGCAACGAAAACCGCAACGAAAACCGCAAAAGAAACAGCCACTCCAACAGAGCAACAGAAGGCGCGAAAGACGCGAAGGCGCGAAAACTGCTCGGCGGTTTGCCGTCTCAATGCTTTATCGAGTTGCACTTGTCGTGGCAGTGGCCGTTGCCCTTCTTCGCGCTTTCGCGTTTTTCGCGCCTTCCCCTAATCTGTTGGAGTTGCCGTCGCCGTCGCCGTTAGCGTTGCCGTTGCCGTTGCCGTTGCCGTCGCCGTCGCCCGCGCATCACCGCGCATCACCGCGCATCCCCGTCCCCGTCTCGCGCCCGGTGTATGCGCAGCGGCGAGTCCGCCGGCGGCACGTGATTGTTCACGACCCGCCGCACTGCGTCCCGGAATCTTGGCGCGCCGAAGTTGAGAAGGAGCCCGAGTGGCCGGTCCATCAATCGGAGATAGGTCAGTGTCTGTTTCACGTGAACGGCTGACATCAGCTCCACCGACTTCACCTCGACAAGCAGCGTCTCGTTGATCAACAGATCCGCCCGAAAGCCGCCGACGAACGACAGCCCCGCGTACTGAAAGTTGATCGGGTGCTGTCGGTGAACGGTAAGCCCGCAGCGGCCAAGATCGTGGGCCAGCAACCGTTCATAGACCGACTCGCGCAGGGACGGCCCGAGCGCGCGATACAGTTGATATGCCCCGTCAACAACGAGGCTGGCCAGCGACTCCAGAGACGGGCCGCTGCGGACGGGCGCTGGTATGCACTCCGACATGGCGTCGCTCCATTCGGGAATCGTCCCCGGCTCAGGGACACCCGTTTACATTACGCGTGTCCCTTCGTCTGTCCATCACCAAACGCTGTTTGCTCGTACCTTTTTGCCGCCGTTCGATGCGTCGTAGCCGGTCCCCGATCAGCCTTCTCTCTGCCGGCCTCGCGCTGGGTTTTCTTGTCGGTGCCGGCGCGTGGACGGCCCAGCTCAGCCGCAGTCGCCGGGCCCTCTTCGATGCTCGCCCCACGCGCCGACTCGCCGCAATCAGTTACCTTCGGGCTCGGCCAAGCGTTGATAGTGTGCAGCTTCTGCGTGACTATATCGCGTGGGAGGCACTGCCACTGCTTCGCAAACGAGGGCAGCGGGCGCTTCAGCGTGTGGAGCGTAAGCTGCATTGAGCGTTTTCATCCTGGACTCGGATCATCCGGAGCCACGTCATGCCTGTCGGCGCTGCCACCTGGTCGTTCACTGAAGACGACTTCGGGGCCATCACACAGATTTTGCAGCGGTTTCTCTACGATGCCAAGGCGCGCTGCGCGTTGCTTGTGGACCGCTCCGGCCAACTCGTTGCCACCGTCGGCGAGCCGCCCAACTTCGACGCGACTGCCTTTGCGACGCTCACGGCCGCCGACTTCAGCGCCAACGATCAGCTCGCGCGCCTCATCGGCGAGACCGACTTCCGCGTGCTCTTTCATCAGGGTGAACGGGAGTCCATGTATCTGGCGGATGTCGCCAAGCGCGTCATCCTCGTGGTGCTCTTTGACAATCGCACCACTCTCGGACTGGTCCGGCTCAGGATGAAAGGTGTTGTGGATGAACTCTCGCGCACGTTTGAAGTGGTGTTCGCGCGCGGGACCGGCAGTCAGATTGCCACGCCAGGTTTGCTCGCGGGTGCCGAAGACGAGATTGATCGCCTGTTTTCGTAGGAGGGTCGCGCGATGTCAATGATCAACTATGCGTCCCGCGAGATCAACTGCAAGATCGTATACTACGGTCCCGGACTCGGCGGAAAGACCACCAATCTCGAGTATGTATACGGCAAAGTCTCGCCGAGTACACGCGGCAAGCTGATTTCGCTGGCCACGGAAACCGAACGCACGCTCTTTTTCGATTTTCTGCCGGTAGACCTTGGCACCATCCGCGGTTTTCGAACGCGCTTTCACCTGTACACAGTGCCCGGTCAGGTGTACTACAACGCCAGCCGCAAGCTTATCCTCAAGGGTGTGGACGGCGTGGTGTTCGTCGCGGACTCACAGAGTGACCGCGCGGAGGCGAATCTCGAGAGCATGCAGAACCTGTACGACAACATGGCCGCGTACGGATACGATCTCACGCGCATGCCGTTTGTCATCCAGTACAACAAGCGGGACCTGCCCAACGCGTCGTCACTGGCGGAGCTGAAGGACATGCTCAATCCGGGATGGGAAGTGCTCGAGACCTCGCGTCAACGGCCACTGGTGAATCCGTTTCAGCCCGGAGAAATGCTGGTCTCGCAGCTGCCCACCGGCGAGTGGGTCGAGAAGGCCCCCGAGTTTGAAGCGGTCGCGGTTTCCGGCGACGGGGTGTTCGATACGCTCAAGGCCGTCTCGAAACTGGTGTTGAAAACGCTCGCCTGAGACGGTCGCAGGGGTGTAGATTCCCCTTCGCCCGTGCGGCCTTCCCGGTCGCGTTTTGTGTGCCCTCCGCGAGGCGAATGTGAACCTCCCCAATGCGATCACGGTCGGCCGTATCGCGCTGACCCCGCTGATCGCCTGGCTGCCCTTCTCCACCTCGTGGACGGCACGCCTGTTGGGCTTCACTCTCTTTCTCGTGGCTGCCGTCACCGACTGGTGGGACGGGCACATCGCGCGCACGCAAAACCTCGTCACCGACCTGGGTCGGCTGCTTGATCCGCTGGCCGACAAACTGATGCTCGTCGCGACGCTCGTACCGATGTACATCCTTCAGGCGCACTACACCTTTCTGACACCGCTTGACGGCGTGTTGCCGGAGCCATCGCCCTTCCTGTTCGTGACGCCGATCGGGCGTGTGGCGCTGCCGGGGTGGATTGTGGCCGTGGTGATCGGGCGCGAAGTGTTCATGACGATCTTTCGCGCCATGGCGGCGCGCCGCGGACTCGTGATCAGCTCCATCGGGCCGGCCAAGTTCAAAACAGGGTTTCAGAGCGTCTGGACGGGCGCCGCGTTCTTCTGGTTCTTCGCGCGGACGCTGGCCGGCGCGCAGGGTTGGCTGGACGACACGTGGTGGGCGTACTTCTCGCACTTCAATGGCCTGATCGGTGTCGTAACGATGGTCGGCGCCGTCGGCCTGACCCTCTGGTCGCTCGCGCTCTATCTCATGCGGTACGGTCCGGCGTACTGGCGCGCGAAATCGGGCTAGCCCTCCGCGTGTCGGCTTGCTCGCTCGGCGTCCTGCTCACCGCGCCAGGCGGTACGGCACGCGGTCGTTGATGATACGCATAATGCCGTGCTTGAGCCACGGCTCGTGGAAGTTGAGCAGCAGGCCGAGTGGCGTTACCGTTTCGTGGGTGAAGCTGTCTGGTACGTCTGCTTGCGAGTGCGTCGTAGAGGGTTGGGTTCGGCAGGAAAAACGGTACTCCGGTGCGTCTTGCGTGCGTCTTGCGTGCGTCATGCGTGCGTCTTGCGTGCGTCTTGCGTGCGTCTTGCGTGCGTCTCGCGTCCGTCATGCAGTTGCGCAGGTTTTCGGCGGGTCTTGTCATTCGATTGCGCGGGACGCAGCGGAACCTCCGGGCACCCGCGTGCACTGCGCATTGGCAGCGTCGGTCGCGAGGGGAAATCCACCGGACTAACTTTCGTCAATGGACATCGAACTCATCACGATCGGCGACGAACTGCTGCTCGGCTTCACCGTTGACACCAACTCGGCGCACATTGCGCGTGTGCTCGCGGACGTCGGCGTGCGTGTCGTGCGTCGGGCGACCGTTGGCGATGAGCCTGACGACATCGTGGCTGCGCTGACCGAGGCGCTGGAGCGAACCGGCGCCGTGCTCACCACCGGCGGGCTCGGACCCACCACCGATGACCGTACACACGAGAGCATCGCACGTGCCTTTGGTGTGGAACTCACGCTGCACGAGGAGGGACTGGCCGTACTCGCCGAACGATGGCAGCAGCGATTCGGACGTGCGATGCCCGACAGCAATCACCGGCAGTTCATGCTGCCACAGCACGCGATTGTATTTGCGAACAATCACGGCTCAGCGCCCGGCATCTGGTGTGAAGATGCACGCGGACGCTGGGTCGCGACGATGCCCGGTGTCCCGCGCGAAATGCGCGGCATGCTCGCCGATTCGATTCTGCCGCGCATTCAGGAGCGACTTGTGGCGGCGGGTCAGACGGACGCCACGCGCACCGTCATCCGTTCACGTACGCTGCGCACCACCGGCATCTCGGAATCGGCGATTGCGGATCGTCTCGCCGAGTACCGGCGCGCGATCGATGACATCCCGCTCGCGTATCTGCCCGGCCTCGATGGCGTGGATTTGCGATTGACCATCGCCGGATTGTGCGCGCACGACGCCGACGCGGCGCTGGATCGCGCGACGGCGACGATTCGTGCACGCGTGGGTCGATGGATTTACGGCGAGGACAACGATGATCTCGCGGCGCTGGTGCTCAACGACCTCGTCCGTCATGCGCACACAATCGCGGTGGCGGAAAGCTGCACCGGCGGTCTGCTCGGCGCGCGCCTCACGTCGATCCCGGGTTCGAGCCAGCATGTGCTCGGAGGGGTGATCGCGTACGATAATCGCATCAAGGTGGAGCAGCTCGGCGTACCGGCCACTGCGATCGCCGAGTTCGGTGCCGTGAGCGAAACCGTGGCGCGCGCAATGGCGAGCGGTGTGCGCGAGCGATTCGGCGCTGACGTGGGCATCGGTGTGACGGGCATCGCCGGTCCGGGCGGCGGGACGCCGGAGAAGCCTGTCGGCACCGTGTGGATCGCCGTCGATATCGCCGGCGAAGTATACGCGGTCAAGCCGGTCCTGCCCGGTGATCGCGGGGAGATCCGTCATCGCGCGACGCAGATCGCGCTTGAACGCGTCAGGCGTGTCTACGCTGGAGAGGCCGGCATGCCGGGGTGGACGGTGTCGGCCGAACGATAGGTAAATCCGCGCCGGTCGCCGCGTGCCCGGCGAGACGATGCGCGCGACAGCACGTCACGGACGTGGCGCGTAGATTGACGCGCGCACCCGCGTTTGTCGCGTGCCAGTCTCGAGGCACACACCCGATGGCCATTCTCAGCCCCCATTCCGATGCGCCTCCGAGCGAATTTGAATTCGCGCGCCGCAACAACGGCGCTCGTCGTCGCCCTCGCCGCAACCGTCGCGTCGCCCATGCACGCGCAGGTCACCGGCAATCAGCGGGCACGTCAGGTCGTCCCCATGGACTCGGCCCGTGCCGCAGCGCTGTACGTGAGCAACCGGCACGACGACCATCCGGTCTCCAACTACGAATCGGCCATCGCCGGGAAAAAGCGTACCGACTCGATCTTCGCGGTGCGCAGCGTGGGCAAGATGACGTTCGCCAGGATTGCGTATAAATCACGTCCGGATGGACTTGAAATCCCAGCCTATGTGTTTGGTCCGCTCACGCCGCGCGGTCCGCGCGCGCACGCGGCGCTGGTGTGGGTGCACGGCGGCGTGCACGGCAACTGGGACGAGAATTACTTGCCGTTCATCATTGAGGCGGTGAAGCGCGGCTATGTCATCATCGCGCCCGACTATCGCGGCAGCACGGGCTATGGCAAGGCGTTCCACAACCTGATCGACTACGGTGGCTACGAAGTGGACGACGTGCTGAGCGCGTACGACTACCTCAGGACCGTCCCACATGTCGATACGGCCCGGGTTGGTGTGATGGGGTGGAGCCACGGCGGATTCATCACGGCGCATTTGCAGTTCCGGAGCCAGACGCCGTTTAAGGCGGGCGTGGCCATGGTGCCCGTCACGAATCTGTTTTTCCGCTTGTCGTACAAAGGCCCGGGCTACCAGCGCTCGTTTTCCACGCAGTCGCGTTTGCAGGGGTTGCCGTTCGAGCAGCGCGAAGAGTACAAGCGCCGCTCACCGTACTATCGCGTGGACAGCCTGAAAACGCCGATGCTCGTGCATGTGGCCACGAATGACACCGACGTGAACTTCGAGGAGGCGGAGCCGCTCATCGACGCGCTGCGTGCCCGCAAGCCGCATCTGGCCGAGACCAAGATCTATGTCGATCCGACACCCGGACCGGCCAGCGTGGGGCACACGTTCAACCGCAACGTGAACCGTGAGACACTCGAGCTGAATGACTCGCCCGAGCAGACAGACAGCTGGAATCTGACGTGGGCGTTCCTGGAGAAGTGGCTCAAGCCGTAAGTACCCTGAGAGTGCCAACGTAGCCCGCTCGGCGAAGGCCCTGCGGAGTCGCCCCACCGGCCGAGACGTGAGGTTATTGTCTCCTTCCGGTACGATCTGTTTGGTTTGGCGGTTGTGCCACGACTCGTGGGGTGAAAACTTTCAGGATGCGACCGGCGTACGGCCTTTACGGGGCCGCCGCCCCCGCGTCACCCGAAATCACCCGACATGACCGATCCGACCAAACCCGACACCGCCACGCATGAGGCGGTCGACGCCGCGTCTGCCCCCGAGCTCACCACGGAAATCGTCACGGGTGATGAAGCGCTGCGCCGCGAGGTCGAAGAGACCCGCGATCGCATACTGCGCGTGGCCGCCGAGTTCGACAACTTCCGAAAGCGTGCCGTGAAAGAGCGACAAGAGGCCGGCTGGCGTGCGCAGGGTGATCTCGTGCGAGGCCTGCTCGATGCCCTCGATGATCTGGCACGCTTTGGATCGGTGGATCCGAGCACGATGGATTCCAAGAGCGTGATCAACGGCGTGTCGCTGGTCGAAAAGAAAATCACCAAGTCGCTCGCGGGTCATGGCTTCGAGTCGATCGATCCGATCGATCATCCGTTTGATCCCAACCTGCATGAAGCGTTGGGCACCATGGCAGCGGGCTCCGAAGCTGAGGATGGCCTGGTGGGCACCGTATATCAGGTCGGGTACAGCATTAACGGGCATCTGCTGCGTCCGGCACGCGTACTCGTGCGGCAGTGGAGCGACGGCCAGTGATGCTGTGCTGAGTCTGTCGCTGTCGCGTTTTCCTGATCGCTAACTCCCTCGTTCCGGTTCCGTCGCCCGCATGGCCAACGGCAAGGATTTTTACGCAGTACTCGGTGTCGCGGCGTCGGCTTCGGCCGACGACATCAAAAAGCAGTATCGTCGGCTGGCAAAGCAGTACCATCCCGACAGCAACGCCGGTGATCCCAAAGCCTCGGAGCGCTTCAAGGAAATCTCCGAGGCCTACGGCACAGTTGGCGATGCTGACAAGCGCAAGCAATACGACGAACTGCGCCGGCTTGGTGCGTTCGGTGGGTTTGGTACGCGTGCGAGTAGTGCATCACGACCGGGCAGCAGCAGCGGCTTTGGAACACGTCCCGGTAGTTCGCGCCCCGGCGCGAGTGGCGGGAGCTCCACGTTCGACTTTGATGTTGGCGGCATCGGCGGACTCGGTGATCTGTTCAGCACGATGTTCGGCGCAGGCGGGCGACGCGCGCGTGGACCAGAGGCGGGGCAAACGATTGAGCGCACGGTGGAGGTACCGTTTCGTGTGGCGGTAACCGGTGGCAAAGTCCCCGTTGAGCTCGAAGTGCAGGAAGAGTGCGCGACGTGTCGGGGCAGCGGTGGTGCGCCCGGTGCCACGATCAAGCAGTGCGACGAATGCAACGGTCGCGGTGTGATTTCCTTCGGCCAAGGCGGTTTCGCGGTAAACCGGCCGTGTCCGGCCTGCATGGGACGCGGACAGATTCCGAGCGAGCGCTGTCTCACGTGCGCCGGTGTGGGATCGGTGCGCGCGCGTCGCAAAGTGCTGATTACGGTGCCGCCCGGTACGGAGAGTGGGCTCAAACTCAGTATGAGAGGGCAGGGCGGACGCGGCGCGGCCGGTGGTCAACCGGGTGATCTCGTCATCACGTTTCAGGTGCAGTCCGATCGGTTTTTTACGCGCGACGGGCTCGATCTGATCGCCACCGTGCCGATAAACGTGGCGCAAGCGACGCTCGGCTCGCGGGTGAGTGTACGCACGGTCGCCGGCAAGAAGGTGGCGGTCCGCATTCCCGCCGGCACGCCCTCCGGCAAGCGGTTTCGCGTGCCGGGGCAAGGTGTGGAGAAAGACGGCAAGACGGGCGATCTGCTGGTGGAAGTCGCCATCACGGTTCCCGAAACGCTCAACGAGGCGCAAGAAAAAGCGATGCGCGATTTTGCGGAGGCGAGTGGTCTCAAGTTCTGACGTGCGTGCGCTGATGCATGCGGTGTACGGCGCGATGCTGCTCACGTTGAGTGCGCTGCTGCCGAGCGCAGCGATACACGCGCAAGCGCAACCCAATCCAGCGGTGCGAGCGGTGCTGAGTGGTGCGCAGGATGAGGCCAACGACAAACGCTGGCATCTGTCCCGGTGTCTGGTCGGGGTGTCGTATGGTTCTCCGCTGAAGCTGTACGTAGCGGGTGCCGCCGGATTGCGCCGCGCTTTCGACGATCGCACGGTGTGCTCGTACGGTGCCGTGCATCTTGGTCTTGGTGGTGCGCGCGCCTCGCTCGGCACCGCTGTGACTATCGGTCGCTTTGGTAGCGCACTCGGCGTCAGCGGTGGTGTGTTGCGCACGTTCGGCAATCCCGGCGGCGACGCGGATCCGCGTCGCAACTACCTGGGCGGCAGCGTGCACGTGTGGCCGATTATCGCGCTGCATACGGAG
>Ga0105045_10000973_pt1 | contig 22646 bp, 22 predicted proteins | sample MAT02_FD_78089 | JGI IMG/M metagenome (GOLD analysis project Ga0105045, IMG submission 78089) | Freshwater microbial communities from Lake Fryxell liftoff mats and glacier meltwater in Antarctica - MAT-02 (megahit assembly) | ecosystem: Environmental > Aquatic > Freshwater > Ice > Liftoff... | reverse complement strand
TAATTTTCTTGTCATCTTTATGTTTCAAAATTTCTAAAACAACTTCATTAATATTAAGTTCTGAAACATCAATACAGATGGCGTCTTCGGCTTGAAGAAGGGGGGCGTATTCGCGAGTGGAGTCGTATTGATCTCTTTCTTTTAAATCTTGCAAACAACGTTCTAAAGTAAAAATACGCGCCTCTTCAGGAAACTTGGCAAGATGTTCCTTATAGCGTCTTTTAGCGCGCACGTCATCGCATCCGGTCAAGAAAATTTTTAAATCAGCTTCTGGAAAAACCACTGTTCCCATATCACGACCTTCGAATACGGCATTGACCCCTTTAGCGAGTTCATGTACTAATTCAGTAATTCTATCTCTGACTTCTTTGACAGCTGCCACTTTTGATACTTGAGAAGTGACTTCACTTTTTCTGATTTCTTCAGAAATATCTATTTCACGATAAAAGTAGTCGCGTTGATGTTTTTGAATTTTTACATCAATTTTAAAGTTTTGTAGAAAATTGCCAAGCTGTTGAAGGTCGTCAAGATTAATTTTCTCTTTGATGATTGCATAAGTAAGCACACGGTACATAGCACCTGTATCAAAAAAAACAAATCCAATTGAATCCGCTAACTTTTTGGCAATTGTCGTTTTACCTGTTGCTACAGGTCCATCAATAGTTATAATCATCACTGACCTCTTTTTGAGGGGTTGAAAAAGTTAAAGGGTATGCAATTATCCAATGACATGCATTTGTAAAAGAAGATACATAAAAGGCAAAGTGAATACAAGAGAATCTACAACATCTAAAACGCCTCCAAAACCTGGAAGATGACTACTATCTTTTACACCGGCATCTCTTTTTAGCACGGATTCACCTAAATCTCCTGCTTGTGCAAGCAAGCTTATCAATAGCCCAATCCCAATACTTTGCCACAGTGTCATTGTCTGATCTGCTGAAAAAAAATAGTAGTAAAATGCAAAACTGGTACAAACAGAAATCAGTGTGCCCCCAATAGCGCCTTCTACGGTTTTTTTGGGACTAATTTGAGGTGCTAATTTATTTTTACCAAGTGTTTTACCTATAATATAGGCCCCTACATCCGTGATTTTAGTGACTGCTAATACATAGGCCAGCCAAACTCTGCCATCATTCATCTGAGTAGGAAAATCAAAATAAGTGATTTGTAAAATACACGTTAGGGGTAAAGTGATATAAATAAGTCCGAACGCAGTAATTGACAAATTGACTATTGAATGACTTATCTTACGGAAAAAAGCTAAGAAAAAAACGACGAGTGCAAAAAGTAAGAGAAGAAAAGGAAAACCCTGTAATTGAGGATTTTCTAAACTTAAAAAAGTGTTAACAGCATAAAAAGCAGAACTGATTAAACCTAAAGACACCAACGGTTGATAATTTTTATTTTCAGCCAGCGCATAAAATTCAACAAGTGCCATACAAATTAAAGCAATCGTTGCTAATACAAAAAAAGGTTTGAAAAGTGGACTATACGCATACATAATAGTAAGAGTAACGACGCAAATACTGCCTAAACTCATAGCCAGACGTTGTTTCAGTTGTGAGTCCATGGTTATGCGCCTCCCCATCTTCGTTCGCGACTTTGATAATCAATAACAGCTTCTAGTAAATGTTGAGGAGTAAAATCTGGCCATAATACTGGAGTAATATACATTTCCGCATAGCATAATTGCCACAATAAAAAATTGCTAATGCGATATTCTCCGCTTGTACGAATGAGAAGTTCTGGATCGCCCCAATCCGAAGTGTCTAAATAGGAACTTATGATGTTTTCATCGATATCATTTAATGAAAGTTGATTATGACTAAAATCCTCTAACATGAGTTTGAAAGCACGACACATTTCATCGCGAGCCCCATAGTTCAATGCTAGAATCAAATTGACACTTTGACAGTGTTGTGTAGCAATTTTCGTTTCCTGGATAATTTGATTCAAAAATGGAGGTAAACGTGAGACGTCACCAATCGTTTCTAGCTTGATGCCTGTTCGAGCCATTTCTTCACAGTTATTGAGCAAATAGGTGGCATAAATGGCCATTAATGCCTCAATTTCTTCTTGAGACCTTGACCAGTTTTCTGTGGAGAAGCTGTAAACAGTTAAGGATTTAATTCCAATTTCTTGACACGCTTTAATAATATCCATGAGAGTATCAGCACCTTCACGATGTCCGCTTTCTGGATTAGATTGACGCTTTTTTGCCCAGCGACGATTTCCATCCGGAATAAGGGCAATATGCTGCGGAATGCGTGTGAGATTCAATCTAGCAAGTTGAGTGTCTTGAAAAATACCAATGCTGTTTTTTGGCGCTAATAAAGCAGTTTCATTCATAGTTTGCGAAAGCCCATTAATCACCTGCTTTTAATACTTCCATGAAAGCATTTTGTGGAATATTTACTTTTCCAATCTCTTTCATGCGTTTTTTACCTTTTTTCTGCTTTTCCCACAACTTACGTTTTCTGGAAATATCTCCTCCATAACACTTAGCAGTTACGTTTTTTGTAATTGCCTTAATGGTTTCGCGAGCAACAATTTTTCCTCCAATAGCTGCTTGAATTGGAACTTTAAAAAGTTGCATAGGAATAACTTCAAGAAGTTTTGCGCAAATCGCACGTCCTTTTCCTTCTGCTTTGGAACGGTGCACTAAGCAGGAGAAAGCATCGACAGGCTCTTCATTAACTCGAATTTCTAATTTAATAATGTCACTTAATTCATAACTATCAAATTCATAATCAAAAGAACCATATCCCTTTGTAATTGATTTCAACTTATCACTAAAATCTGTAATAATTTCATTCAAAGGAAAACGATAAGTCAGCATTAAGCGTTTCGCATCAATTGTATCTGTTTTGATGCAATTTCCTCTTTTTTCCATACCTAAATTCATTAGGGCGCCCATGTATTCACCAGGGATCATAATATGCGATTTCACCCAAGGTTCTTCAACACTACGGATAAAGGTAGGGTCTGGATAATGGACAGGATTATCGACTTGTTTTACTGTCCCATCATGTAATGAAAAACGATAAATGACGCTAGGAGCAGTAGAAATAACGTCCAGATCAAATTCGCGTTGGATGCGTTCAAATACAATTTCTAAATGGAGCAAGCCTAAAAAGCCACAGCGAAAGCCAAAACCCAAGGCATTACTGCTTTCTTGTTCAATATGCAAGGCAGAGTCATTAAGTTGTAATTTGACTAACGCTTCTCTTAAAGCCTCAAAGTCAGTTGTGTCAATGGGATAAATACCAGCAAATACAACCGGAGAGATTAAACGAAAACCTGGTAAAGGCTCAGTCGCAGGATATTTATGTAAAGTAATCGTATCTCCAATCTTTACATCTGCCGTATTCTTAATATTCGCAATAATATAACCGACTTCTCCGGGTCGAAGATCCTCTACAGCTTTGGCTTTGGGAGTAAAAACACCCACTTCAAGAACTTCAAAGCTGCGATTTGTTGCCATCATGCGAATCAATGATCCTTTTTTGATCTCGCCACTAATGACGCGGATATAAACCATCACTCCACGGTAATTATCATAATAAGAGTCAAAAACTAGTGCGCGTAAAATGTCGTCTGTGGGTTCTTTGGGATGGGGGACAGAAGTTAAAATGCGTTCTAAAACATCTTGAATACCAATTCCTGATTTGGCAGAACAACTAATTGCATCCGAAGCATCGATGCCAATGACTTCTTCAATTTGCTTGCGCACGCCTTCGACATCTGCTGCAGGTAGATCAATTTTATTGAGCACTGGTACAATCTCTAGATTTCTTTCTGAAGCTAAATGCACATTTGCTAAGCTTTGAGCTTGCACTCCTTGAGCTGCATCTACGACTAAAAGAGCTCCTTCACATGCGGACAAAGAGCGTGAAACTTCATATGTGAAATCTACGTGACCGGGCGTATCAATCAAATTAATTTGATAAGTTTCCCCATCTTCGGCAGTGTAGTACATAGTCACAGGATGAGCTTTAATTGTGATGCCACGTTCTCTTTCAAGATCCATTCCATCTAAAAGCTGCTCTTGCATATCTCGAGCAGCGACTGTGTGTGTAAGTTCTAGTAACCTATCGGCAATTGTCGATTTACCATGGTCAATATGGGCGATAATTGAAAAGTTACGAATTTTTTTAATATCATAATGACGCATAAAATTGTTTTCCAAAGTAATTAGAATAAGAACATAATGTAAATGATTTGATGTTACTTTTCAAGACTTGATATAAGAAGACGAAAGAATGAAAGTTGTGCGACCAAGATGACTCGAACATCCACCAAGTTTCCTCGACTAGAACCTGAATCTAGCGCGTCTACCAATTCCGCCATGGCCGCAGAAGCAAATCCACTTTATAAGAAAAAATGTAATTTGTAAACGGAAAGCCTTATGACTAAAGCTAAAAAATCTTCTCAAAAAGCGGGTATGCCTCCGGGGTCACTTATTCATATTGGAAGTTATTTTAACCACAAAATTAGACTTTCTTTAATTGAGTATGATGAAAAAACTCTTATTGAGGAAAATGACGTTTCTGTCGATAGCTGTTTAAAAAGAATCAAAACTCCATTGATGACTTGGATTCAAGTCAACGGTGTGTACGATCCCAACATTGTTGCTTCTATTGGTAGTCGCTTTCAGTTGCATGCTTTGATTTTAGAAGATGTATTAAATACGACACAGCGTGCAAAATTAGATACTTACGAGGATCAAGTATTTTTAGTTTTGAGGTTATTAAAGTATGCCGATGAGACTCATGATTTAAGAGATGAACAGGTAAGTATTATCTTCGGTCCCAATTATCTTATCTCTTTTTTGGAAACGGAAAGTGATTTTTTTCAGCCTATTAAAGAACGTTTGCGCCATGGCAATAACCGCTTAAGAATAGAGAAGTCTGACTACTTGGCTTACACTTTACTCGATTTGATTGTCGATCAATATTTTGTAGTTTTAGAAAAAGTGGATACAGATCTGGATCATTTAGAAGAAGAGTTATTGCAGAACCCTTTACCCGGCACCATGAAAAAAATTCAAAACGCAAAACGTGAAATGATTTTTTTACGCAAATCTATCTGGCCAATGCGAGATGTCGTCAGTCGTTTTTTACGTTTAGAACCCCCTTTAGTTAAAACAGAAAATCAAATTTATGTGCGAGACGTTTATGATCATTTAATTCAAACGATTGATATTATTGAAGGATTTAGGGATGTCGTCGCTGGTTTAATGGATATTTATTTATCTAATATCAATATTCGCACAAACGAAATCATGAAAGTATTGACAGTTGTTTCTACCATATTTGTTCCACTGACGTTTATTACAAGTATGTATGGAATGAATTTCGAATTTATGCCTGAATTACATGTTAAATGGGCTTATCCTGCTATCTTGATTATCATGTTTGCTATGGCTACCAGCATGCTCTCTTATTTTCATTCTAAGAAATGGCTTTAAAAATGTTTAAGTGAAGTTTTGCAAAATGATAGGGCATATAATGTTGCTGGGTGCCCAGCCATTAAAGATTCTGCACATTTATTTAAAGTGGTACCTGAAGTCACAACGTCATCTATTAATAAAAGAGTTTGATCTTTTATGCAGTGCCTTTTTTTTAACTTAAACGTCTGATTTTTTAAAGCATATCTCTGATCTACGGTTAAACTCGCTTGGCTAAAATCTCCACTTTTACGTTTTAATACATTTAAAATGGGCACTTTCAATAAATGCGCCATTTCCTCTGCAATTAACGCACTTTGATTATACCCTCGATCTAGCCAATGAGTGAAAGAGATAGGAACGGGAATAAGTGCGTCAGGAAAAGGCCAATCTAATTGGATAAATTGCATGACTAAGTAGGCCGCTATTCCCTTTGCCAAATGGGGTTGATTGCCATATTTAAGCCTTTTCACTAAGGAGGCTGCAGGCCCAATATAATCAAAAGCTGCGCCACAGCGATAAAAAAGAGAAGGATGTTTTTTACAGTAAGCGCAAGCATGAGAGGAATTTGTCGGTAAAATTTCAAAACAGGTCTGACAGCGCTCCTCGGGATCAATTAGTTCAAGTAATGACATGCAGGCAGAGCAAAAAACGGTTTCGCCTGGCTCAATAAAATCCTGACAATGTAAACATTGGGCTGGATAAAAAAGTTGCGTTAAAGATCTTTTGAGGTGAGGCCAAATCATTGCCGATGACGCCACGCTCTTATTTTTTCGGCATTCATATCCGATAAATCCAGTTGTTCTCCAGTCATCTGGTGATATTTATTTGCTAAAAATGCTTGTATCTCTGGATAATAATTGGGATAAGCTTTTTTTATCCACATTTCAATATTCCAAATAACAATCTGCAAATCTTGCTTATAAATATTCGGATCTTTAATTCGAGTGTCTAAAGTTAGCTTGCCTACATCTAAATGAAAAGGATTAGAATCTACAAAACCCGTATTTCTCAAAATTCCGTGATCTCGATCGTAAATACCTGCTTGGTATTCTTGCCCATACATATCCAAAATCAAGCCTAACGAGTTTTTTACCTCTGTAATCTGATTTTTTTCAAAATAATTGTTTAAATGATCACGTAACGCAACACCTTTTTTCTGTAAAAGAAATATAGATTCATCAGCATCCACCACATGTTTTCGGCCCATCTTATCAAATAATGTGAGTTGCAGATTCATAAAGTTTGTAGGTGCAAGATGCAAATATATAAGGCCTGAATTTTTTTTATTATGGGCATAGGCAATTTCATAGCCTTCAAATACTCCAGCCAGTTTTCTTTGTTTATTGATACGATTATGCTCTTTTAAGTGATGAAAAGGCGTTACTGAAGGAAGAAGTTGGATATACCACGTAGGTTTAAGATGTTTGAATTTAAAAAACTTTAAGACGTACTGTTGATCTGCGCTCACAAAGGCATAAGACTGTGCACCTTTATCCATATAATAAAAAGGTTGAAGTAAAATGTTTGTAATTTCTTGTTTTTCTTCCTCTGTCGGCAGGCTTTGTGCTGTAATAGCGTAAGGAGGATTATCGTAACGAATATTGCTTAGACGGAAATCATCAGTCAAATAGTAGTAAAGACGGGCGCATGCAATAATGGCTAAAATTAATAGCAGTAACAGAGACCATTTAACTAATTTTTTAGATTTCATGATTAACGTATTCCATTGAATGATTAGATTTTTTAATAAATAGCTTAGATCAAGTTTTTCGGCATTATAGTAAAATTAGAGAACGATTAACAGGAGTATTTTGGGAACAAAGCACAGAAATGAGAAGACAATGCAGGTTAAAGCCTGCACCCCAATTCTTTGTATTTCATTTTTCAACTAAAAGAGGCAGTATTTTAACGATTTTATCGTTTCATTTGCTTAAAAGTTGATAGATCACTACTATTAAAATTACTTTAAATTTACGTGTGGTTTGAAAATGTCTACTAGACAACTTGTACAAGAAACCCAAATAGGTGCAGAAACCTGTTCTTTTTTTATGCATGGCCAAGCACCAGTGGTTGAATATAACCAACAAACCTATCCTTTCTTATGGAGTTTACTGCAAGATATTCCTCAACTGTGTGAAACAACACATTTGACTCATTTTGCAAAAATTTCTAATTTTTATTGGAAAGCGGGAAATTTTCAATTTATTGATTCAATTGAAGAGTACCAGAAATTTTATTTGGCACGTGTAAAGTTTGAACAAGATAATCCAGCAGATCTATTCGAATTTAGACTAACAGATTTTAAAATATTTGATGTGTCAGTTATGCATCCGCCTGAAGTTGAAAATGAACAATTAAGTTATTTTACATACAATAAATTAACTTTTATTCCCTATCGAGTCGTTTGTCCTTTCCCCTATCATTTGCAACAAAATGTGCATTATCAAATTTTGCCTATAATTGAATAGTTAATGCAATTGAAGCAGCTTAAACGTATTCGCTAGTTAAGTGACATCACTTACATGTTTAGGACTACTCAAATTTTAAGCTCCTTTTTTGCCTATTCCATGTTACTATAAAATATTTTTCAATTTTTCTATTTGCAATATCAATCGAATTTGGTAGCCTTGCAATAAACCTGTAAAAAATTTCTGAGCGGTGGCTACATGTTGAGAAAAATTCTAGACTATCAACTTTCTTTAGTAGAGAAAGGAAAACCTTTACATCGATTTAAGCCCTTGATTGATGCTCTCGATACTTTTTTATATGAGCCGGCTATCAATACCAAGCGTGGACCCCATATTCGCGATGCTATCGATATTAAGCGTTGGATGCTAATCGTTGTTTTTGCTTTGATTCCGGCTTTTTTAATGGCGATTTGGAATACCGGACTGCAAAGCTTTGTTTATACGAGTGGAGATTACCATCTCATGAATGATTATCTTGAAAGTGCAAGAAGTTTCAGTGGTTATTGGGATTTTGCTATGCGAGATAATCACTACCTAACCATCTTGGGCAAGGGCCTTTTAGCAGTTATGCCAGTTGTGATTATTACATATGCTGTTGGTGGCCTCTGTGAAGGCTTATTTGCAGTGGTAAGAGGTCATGAGATTTCTGAGGGATTTTTAGTTACCGGTATTCTTTATGCGCTGATTTTGCCTTCGACGATTCCCTACTGGATGGCAGCTGTTGGGGTAGCACTTGGAATTATTTTGAGTAAAGAAGTTTTTGGGGGATCGGGCTCAAATATTGTTAATCCGGCTCTAGCATGTCGTACTTTTTTGTTTTTTACCTTTCCGGGTAGAATGTCAGGGGATGTTTGGGTAGGCACAAATCCAACCACCACTCGTGAAAGTCTAATGAAAATGAATGTAGATGCAGGGACTTCATCACTAGATGGATACAGTCAAGCCACTATGTTAGCTCGCTACAATGTTAGTCATGACATTAAGCGTATTCATGTGGATGCGATTGCTTCTAATAATTTAGGCTCAAATGTTGGAACATTTTCAACCATTAGTGAACATTATAAGCAATGGACAGCATCGGGCCATCAAGGCGAGCTTACGCACTTAGATTCCGATCAACTACGTCAGTTTGTAACGGGTCCACTCGCGGATGGGGGACTAGGATTAAATCCTGGAAATTACGAAGATGCTTATCATTTAGCTTCTTTAACATATGGATTAGGCCATAACGGTAATTGGACATTATTTTTTGGTGATCGTATAGGTTCGATGGGTGATACATCCATGTTCATGTGTATATTGGGAGCTATTTTCCTGATCTGGACAGGTGTCGGTTCATGGCGTAGCATGCTTGCGATGGCGCTTGGTGCCTTAGCGATGGCTTCACTCTTGCAGTTTGCTTCTTCTTTTGGAGAGGCAGGTGGGGCGTGGAATTCTGCTTTATTTGGTTTTCCTGCGTATAAACATTTGTTGGTAGGGGGACTGGCCTTTGCGATTGTTTTTATGATTACAGATCCTGTTTCTTCACCTGGCATGAATTTATCACGATGGATTTATGGAGCAATGGCTGGAGTCGTGACGGTTATTATCCGAGCTGTCAACCCAGCTTTCTCTGAGGGAGTGATGCTAGCGATTTTGATGGCTAACGTATTTGCTCCGCTTATTGATTATTACGTTCTTCAATTCGATAGAAAGAGGAGTATGCGCCGTGTCGGTACCTAAAAGTCAAGTTCGCTATACAATTATATTTATGATTGTGCTTAGTTTTATCTGCGCGCTAATCCTTTCTGTTCTCGCGAGTGCTTTAGCTAAACCACAAGAGATCGCTAAAGAATTAGATCGTAGTAAAGAGATGTTAATCTCAGCACAAATTCTAAATCCATTGGGTTATTTTCAAGTTCATGATAAACAAGAGCAATATGTACCTGCTAAAGTCCAACCTGGCGGGCGCTTAGAACCGTCAACAGAAAAGATCATTCCAAATGACGATGAAGTGTTGTCTGTTTATCAAGCACGTGTATCTTCTTTTTTAGTTAATAATCAAGGTCAAGAAAAAACGTTTCAAGAAGCAACTATTGAAGAGCCGAAGTACATCGCAGAATTTCGAAAAACAGGCTACTATCACCAACCTTGGAAATTGATTTATAAAATTTATCTAAATCCAACTGAAGAAGAAGTAAACGCAAAGAAACAATCAAAAGTTGAAGGCTATGTGATTCCTGTAAATGGAATGGGATTGTGGGATGAAATTTATGGTTATCTTGCAATTAAAACAGATGGTAACACGGTTATTGGAATTTCTTGGTACGATCACAAAGAAACTCCAGGATTAGGTGGAAATATTTCTGAGCCAGCTTGGCAAAGTCAATTTCCTGGAAAACTTATTTTTCAAGAAAGTTCTGATGGTCAAACTGATTTCAGAACCGCAACCATTGGGCTGACTGTTGTAAAAGGTAAAGTTTCTGAAGTGTTAGGAAATAGTCCAAAAGCCAAAAGTGCGGTAGATGGAATGGCAGGAGCGACTTTAACAGGGAACTTTGTGACGGATGCCTATAAAAATGTTCTAACTGCTTATCGTCCATTTTTAATGCAAGTCCATGAAGAGAATGAAAAAAAATAAAAAATAGAGGGATGCCATGACTACGACTAAACCTCCAGCAATCACATATTTTACATCGCAATTATGGAGTGGAAACCAAGTTTTGGTAGCTATACTTGGGATATGTTCTGCTTTGGCGGTTACGAATCGCTTAAGTGTTGCAATCACGATGGGGCTTTCCGTATCATTTGTAACAGGTTTTTCTTCTTTATTTGTTTCTTTGCTACGTAAAGTCACTCCGGATAGTGTACGCATGATTGTGCAGTTAGCTATTATTTCAGTCTTTGTAATTATGATTGACCAGTTTCTACAGGCTTACTTTTTTAGCGTATCAAAAGTTTTAAGCGTGTTTGTAGGATTGATTATTACAAATTGTATTGTAATGGGACGTACTGAAAGTATGGCTAAAAATGTCCAGCCTTGGCCAGCTTTTTTAGATGGAATCGGTGCAGGAATGGGTTATGCAATTGTTTTATTCATTGTAGCATTTATTCGTGAGCTATTTGGTTTAGGACAGTTGTTCGGTTATCAAGTAGTGCCTTTAAGTTGGTATGCCACAGCAGCTAATCCTGACGCCTATAATAACTTCATATTAATGGTCAGTCCACCTGCTGCTTTTTTTATTATTGGTGGATTAATATACATAGCTAAAAAGCTACAAGGTTCAAACTAGGATGAAGGAGTAAATTTATGTGGATGGGAACTTACAATTACGTCAACTTGTTTGGCTTGTTAATTCAGTCAATTTTTATTGAAAATTTTTTGCTAGTAAACTTTTTGGGAATGTGTACTTATTTAGCTTGTTCTAACAAGTTAAAAACTGCCAATGGCTTAGGTATCGCAGTTGTGTTTGTTTTAACTGTTTCAGGGGTTCTTAACTGGTTTGTCTATCAATTTGTGACTGGTCCTGGTGCACTCTCATGGTTACAAACATTTGGTTTAAATACAGAAGGAATTAATTTAAGCTTTTTAACTTTCTTAGTATTTATCTCTGTTATTGCAGGTTTTGTGCAAATACTTGAAATCTTAATCGAAAAGTTTTCTCCTGCTTTATACATGTCTCTAGGTCTTTATCTTCCATTAATCACAGTTAACTGCGCGATTTTAGGTGCCTGCCTTTTTGCGGTAGCCAGAGAATATCCTTTTTTTCCTAATTTGATTTATGTATTTGGATCTGCCATGGGATGGTGGCTTGCGATTGCACTAATCGCAGCTATTCGAGAAAAAATTGCCATTGCCAATATCGTGCCGGCCTTACAAGGAATGGGAATTACATTCATCATGTCAGGATTAATGTCGATGGCTTTTATGGGATTTACTGGCATTAAATTAGCTGTGCCGGGCGTTGCTGAAACGAGTGTAGGGCCTTATCCTTTAACTAATCCAACAGGTTTAGGCGAATCTCCACCATTGACACAGGCCTCTGTGGAGATTCCACACACAATTAGCGAACAAAAAGCCAATTACTCTTAACGCGTTTGCGTTGAGAGTATTTTTTCTGGACTTTTTTTGGATCTTGTAAGTGAGACATTTGTAAATCCAACATCTCCTGCATTTTCTTTTTTTCAGCTTCTAAGTCTTCCCACTCTTTTTCACTAAAATTTTCTGGATTTTCCACAAAACTTGTTAGTTGCTGATCAGACAGATCCAGTTGTTCTAAAATTTTTTGATAATTGTTATTTAAATTTTCCGATAAAATAAGCAATTCATTTATCTTTTGTTGCATATTTTCGAATTTACCGTACAATTCCTCATCATGCGACATAATGGTTTTCTCCATTTTTTATAATAATTAGGCAGTGTAGGATTTTCATTTTTTTACAGCAAGGATATTTATGATTAACTATTTACTGATTATCATTCTAATTAATTCATCTTTCGCATGGTTAATAACGCATCTATTCCAGCTTTATATACTGCGATTTTTTCTGCAACAAGAGCCCTTTATTAAAAATTTGGTGTTTGAAGAAATAAAAAGAAAGGATTTTTTATCAGAAATCCTATCGGAATTTTGTCTGAAAACAAATCTCGAGCAACAAATTGAAAATTTTTTAAGTGACCGTGTCGAAAAAGTCATGCATAGAATTGCTCTGCAAGTACCCATGGGAGATTATTTACTGGCAGGTGCGATAGGAAAAAAAATCAAAGCTCAAGTGAATTTAGAAATAACTCTCATGTTACCGGAATTGCAAGACTATTTGACTCGACAAATTATTGAGCAGGGAAAAGTAGAAACTTTATTAGAAGAGAAAATACAAAGCCTGGATTTCTCTCAATCCTGGAATAAAATAAAAGAAAAAGCTTTAAAAAAAATAAATTTGTTCAAAGTGCTGATTACTTTAGCAGGCGCAAGTGTAGGCATTTTAGAATTTATCGTTTTATTATTTTTCATATAGACGTGGATTTTAATTTGAGAGAAGTTAAAAGTATTTTTGTCTTTGCTATCACTTTCCACTGGGTTTAAACCAAACTTCTACCCACATCTTTTTTTTGACACATGGTTTTTAAGATAGGGCTATTGCCATTTAAGGCATTTTTCCGTTTGGTGTTGAATAGCTGATATTATTTGTTTCATTAAATGATAATTATAATTTCTTAATAAATAAGATTTATTATTAGATTAGATGATAATGTTTAACAAAGGTGAAACTATGTTAGGTCCTAATAATATTAATTCAGATAATAATGCTACTTCTCCTTTATCTCAAGACACAGGAAATAACAGTCATACAGTCAATCCACAAAATCAACCCATCGTGTCTGCACAAGACTATTTTTCGCCGATAAATCAAAATGCGACGGATCAATCAGTATCTAGCAAATTTACACAATTAAAAAATCGATTTAAGGCAAAGATTGCAAACGCAATTAAACCTCAAATAGATAGAATAAAATCTCTTAACATTCTTCATAAATCTCAAGAGATTTTGACAATGGTTAAAGATAAAATTTCAGATCTTAAGACGCATCATAAGACTGATAAATTTGTACAACTGCTTACTGATTCTCAGGCATATTTGACGGAAGATGAAGAAATGAAAATGACAGAAGCACTAGTTGGCGTGATTAGCAATGTAAGTATGGATAAAAATCTAAAACAACAGACAGAACAGATTTCAAAAAATGTTGAGATGAAAAAAGAAGCAAAAAGTTTTATAAAAAATATTGATGAAAAATCAAAGAGATTAAATTCTTCAGATATTTTTCCTAGCATAGAAAGTGAAGAACTATTTGAACAGATTTCACAAAAACAACCTTCAGATTTGAATTCTGATGATCTTGTTTTTCTTAAAGATATTAATTCACGTGTCCAATACCAAGAAGACATGAGTAAAAAAACTCGTTTTCGTATCGATATTAACACTGGTTTAGGCGTGAATTCTAATTTTACAAAAGGTTCTGTCCAATGTTACAATACTACAGTTGGAAAAATATTAGCTAAATTTGGTTTAGCTGTTCCAATGAGCGATAATTTCGGAAATGTATTTTATACAAATCGAAAAAGTATTCTAGGAGCAATTGCTTCTAGTAATCCTCAATTTGCACAACTTATTGCAAAAGATAAAGAAATTAAAGAAAGTTTTCTTACAGCTTTTAAACAAAACCTCACTTTAAATGTTTCTGATTTAAAAACAATAAGTGAAGGCATATTGAAAGCTGAAGAACAATTAAGAATAAAAGATATGAAAAATCCGGGCTTGGCCTTCGTATTGTCCAGATCGGTTAATCTAGATATCTATAGTTCATTAGCAATGGAAGGCTTAAACAGAGAAACAATACGTTCAAACGATGAACTTGATTTTATAAATGAGGCAATGACTCCTCAAACAAATGAAGATGATGATCTTCTTCGTGAACTGGATCAAATTACTGAAGGAATTCAAAATCAAGAGATTGATGATGAAATTGCCGCGCTTGAAAAAGAAATAGAGCTAGAAGATATAGGATCCTATAAAACAGTAAGAGAAGTAGTTGGGGAAGTTCTTGGTAAATTAAGTCCTCCATCAGATGAAGAGCTTGAAAAAGAATTGGCAAGTTTAATTCAGCAAAGTGCTGAAAGTGATCAAGAATTGCGAGAATTTTTTGATACGAAAAATTTATCCGTAGATGAGATACGTTACCAGGATGAATTAAAAGCATTACAAGCAGAGATGCAAAACGCTGATTTACCGGAAAATGTTAGTCCAATTGATATGGAACTATTTACAAATTCCGAGATAGCAGTAGATTTAAATATTGGATCGATGGAGTCTTACCTTAAGAACACAGGCGATTATATGATCGCTTCTACAGACACCCCTAATCAATATATCTTATTTACAAAAGATGGGGTAGGAACTTTAGTATCAAGAACTTTAGAAATGCTTTCAGACGGAAGAGTTTCTATTGATGGTCAAACAAGATACAACAGCTTTAATTCTGCAATGGTAGACTTGGAGCTTGAAAATTCAATAGACCCATTGAACAGTTAAAGATAAAAATTGTTTCAAAAAGGCAAATGTTTTAAACATTTGCCTTTATTATTAAAAGGCCGAGAAATGAACCCAGGCTTACTATTTTTTATCCAAATTTTCTTTTAATGGAAATAAATAAGAGCCGATTAATGATAAGCCAATAATTGATATTAAAATACTTAAAGTGATGTATATTGGAATATGAACCACATGGCTTAAAAGCATCTTTATACCTATCAACACTAAAATAAGTGCGACTGCATAGTGCAGTAAATAGAACATCTTAGCTAAACTTTCTAAGACAAAAAATAATGAACGTAATCCAAGTATCGCAAAAACATTAGAAGTGTAGACAATAAAGGGATCTGTGGTAATTCCTAAAACTGCAGGTACGGAATCCAATGCAAATAAAAGATCAAGAGATTCAATTAAAATGAGGACCAAAAACAGAGGGGTAACTACCCAGTTTTGATTTTCTTTAAAAAAGAATTTTTGGCCTTGATAAATAGGTGAAACTTTAATCCATCTTGTCACGAGACGGTAGAGAAAATTTTTTTCAAAATCTATTTCTTTTTCCTTAGCAAAAAGAAGTTTCAATCCAATAATAATTAGACCTGCACCAAAAACTTGTAAAATCCAATGAAAGTTTGTAATAAGTTCGATACCTCCCCAAATGAGTAAGGCGCGCATAACCAAAGCTCCAAGAATGCCATAAAACAGCACAATATGTTTGGAGTCATCCGGAACTTTAAAATGCGAAAAAAGGAGCAGAAAGATAAAGAGATTATCTACACTGAGTGACTTTTCCAATAGATAACCTGCTAAAAACTGCAGTGCAGGGTTTAAGCCATAGTCAAAGTAAATCCATAGATTGAAAAGTAAGGCAAGTGAAATCCAACCCATTGAAGTTAAAAGAGCTTCTTTAAAACTGATAGAATGGGGTTTAATATAAAAATGCCATAAATCTAAGCCTAGAAGGATGAAAATAGCAACGTTGAATACAACCCAATGATAAATATTAACGTCCATAGTCATTCCTTAAAGTGATTTGCTAGATGTAAATTTTTATTTTAATAAATTATACTCTCTTTTTACAAGATTAGTAATATATTTTGCACGGGTAATGCGCTGAGTTTGCTTATCTGCATTTTTTAAAATGGGTAATTGAGTCCAGTGAATTTCTTTGCCAAATGCTAAACCCACCGGTGTATAGGAAGCTTGTCGTGTTTCACCTAGTTCATTTTCTACTTGGTGAGGAGGAGGCATGAGTGAAAAAGTTTTAAGCGCTAGTGGATAAAAATGTGTAGGACAGCGACTCTGCTTAGCAATAAGATGAAAGAGTTCTAAACTATCTGCATCAAAAGGGGCGACTTCCACTAGGCCTTTTTCATTAGCTCGATCCCGTCCACCACTGGGAGCAACATAAATACAGTGCCCACCTTGAGACAAGAGTTCGGTGAGTTTTTTTAGGGTGCGTTGATTATGTACAATTTTTTGACTTTTCTCTTCAGGTGGATGATGGATATGTTTTTTTGAGTAAATACATAAAAGATTGCGTCCTAGACTCAGAGGAATAGCTAAGGGATCATTAATCACACGATGACCCGCAACAAAGATCATGTTTTGTGCTAAATCTGGACAATCAGCTTCAATAAGCAAGCTAATAATCTGAGGATCTGGTTCCGTTTGATGATTAGCTAATAGAATAACATTTTCTTTGTTTTGGATTTGTTGATTCAGTTGAGTTAGATTTTCTTTGCCTAAAACTTGTGATTGGGAAAAATTAATCAAAGGTCTGATGAGATTTAAACCAAACTGATAGTAATCAAAAGGGGAGCGTATAGCCCGATGATAAATTTGAAAGGCAGTAGGGGATTCTAATTGGTGGTTGACTAAATCTAGCCACATCTCAATCAAGTCATGGCTTTGTTGAGCTGGGCTAGATTTTGCAGCATTCACATAACATTCAAAAAAGTCTTCTATAATTTTAGCTAATTTAGTTCCTAAAAAACTTGGATGAATTTTTGTTTTATAGCTAAGATTATCAGGCTTTTCCATCAAACCTCAAGGCGCTTATTTGAAACAGTGGAAAAAAATTGAAAATCATTGATATGAATACCATCGCTTGTTTCACAAGTTAGCTGAGCACTTAATTCTTTAGCTAACTGAAAAAGAAACTGCTTATCAATTTCATTCAGATAATGATCAAGTTCAGGATGCACGATTAATTTAAGAGCAAATTGTTCATGACAAGCAATAATTTTCTTTAAAGCTCTTTCAATTTCAATCGAAATACTTTCATGAGATTTTACCATACCGCTTCCATTGCAATAAGGGCAGTTGGTGAAAATTGTCTGTAGAAGAGAGCCTCGATTACGCTGCCGTGTCATTTCTACTAAACCAAATTCACTCATCCCTAAAATTGTACATTTGGCTGAGTCATCTTTCATATGATCTTTCAAGCGCTCTAAAACACGTCTTTGGTTTTTGCGCATGCGCATATCAATAAAATCGCAAATGATTAGGCCACCGATATTTCTTAACCGTAATTGGCGAGCAATTTCTTCAGCTGCTTCCATATTAATGCGTACAAGTGATTCTTCTACATCGCTTTTGTTAGTTGAGCTTCTTCCTGAGTTAACGTCAATTGTGTACATGGCCTCTGTGCGATCAAAAAATAGATAACCGCCACTAGGCAGCCAAATTTTTCTGCGTAATGTCTTTTCAATTTCTCTTTCCACATTAAAGCGCTCAAACATCGGAATTTTATCACGATAATACTCAATTCTTAAAGAATGTTCTCCTGAGTAGCGACTATAAAGGCGTTTGCAGTTTTGATAAGTAGGATAATCATCAACTAGGATGCGATCATAACGCTTGTCTAATGCTGTTAAAACAGTTTTTTTAATAAGATCAGATTCGGCATATAGAAGCGTTGGCTCATTCGATTTTTGGAAATTTTCTACTATCGTTTGCCAAGAATTTAACAAATCATGAGCCTCAGCAATGAGCATATCGGATGAAGCATTGGCGCTAGCTGTGCGGCAAATTAATCCCATATCTTGTGGCATTTCAAAAGCCCGTATAAGTTTTTTCAAGCGCTCACGTGCATTGCGATCTTCAATCTTACGTGAAACCCCACGATGAGAAGAGTTAGGTAATAAGACAAGATAGCGGCCAGCGATTGAAATATTAGAAGTTAAACGTGCTCCTTTTGAGCCAATCGGTTCTTTAACAACTTGTACCAGAACAGGCTGTTCAGGTTTCATGATTTGCTCAATATCAACATTTGATTTTTCACGTTCCTTAGCATTCTTAGGGCTATGATCCAATTCAAAATCCATATCAAAAAGTTGTTTGAACTTTTCAGTATTTTCAATAATGTCAGAAATATGAATAAAACCATTTTCTCCTTCATTAATGTCAATGAAAGCCGATTGAATATTATGCAAAATATTTTTAACACAACCGCGATAGATGTTGCCCGTCAATTGCCGTTCTTTTCGTCTTTCAATTGTTAGATCGCACAATACTCCATTTTTAAGTAGTGCGTAACGGGTTTCTTTAGATTCAATATTGAGTAAAACTTCATGCATGTGGGTCACCTTTATGGATCTTTACAAAACTCTCCCAACATAGAATTTGTGTATGAGAATGATGAAATGAAGTGTTTATTTGAGCTAATAAGGGCTCTTAAATAGACAATTCAGAATACTTTGCCATTCACTATGTGGTTTTGAGGATGTTTTATTATTTTATGAGATCGACTAAACTTTGTTAAAGTTAGTTTAAGTGATAAGATTGATATTTTCTACAATAAAATGCGGTTTTAATTCTTGCCAAGAGATTCTCTTTATTTTGTCTTCTTCGAATAGACATGAACTTATTCAAAGAAGACAAATAAAAATAAGAATTACAAAAGAGCCAAGTCAACGGGATTGACCCAACTTCCATCCGCAGGCAAAATAACTGATTCTAAAGTATTATTCTCGCCATCCTGTCTGATCCAAGTGACTAGACTCCTACCTTCTTCATCCATCACAACCGAAGGGTGGGCAGCAAATCTATCGGTACTCGATAGTTGTTGAGGAAAAATCCATTGGCCTGTAGTAAGCCGACAGGTAGATTTGATAACTGTAAGTACTCCTACCTCTTCTTCCCAAACGATCATGGCTTTATTGTCAGAATTAACGGCAACACTTAAGGAATTGATTTTATTACCTGTGTGAAAAATAGATTGAGGAGTTTGCCACATTCCTACTGATAAAGGTAATGAAGATGTCATGACAAACGTCCCTCCCTTAACATCCGCCTCTAACCAGACTAACATATAATTCGCATGAAAATCAGCTACACCATTTTTAATATTGTGAGCTAAACTTAAATTTTTTAGGTTTTTTTCAGATTTAGCGACTAATTGCGCACTTGTCCATTCCTGCTTCTCATTAAAATAAGTTGAACCTGTGCCACATAAAGAACTCGAGTAAATTGCGCCCTCTTTTAACCAAATAGCAAGCGCATCGCCTCGACTATCCATTTGAACTAAAGGCTGTTGCCCACTGAAAGGTCTCATTTCGTTTGGTAGACACATTTTTCTGTTCTGAAGACAGTCTTCATCCGGTGCATGAGAAAAAACTAAAGTTAAATTAAAAAATATTGTTAATAAACTAATTATTTTTATTTTATTCATAATAAATCACTTTTGTAAATTAATGTGGCTATATTTTATTAAATAATTATTATTCGTGTCAAGTTCGAGTTTTAATTTATTGATGAAAAAAGTATTTCGCGAGAGTAAATTTAATAATTTGAGACTTCACATGCACAATTCTATTTGCAAAAAACCGCTATTATCTTAATATTATGCTCTTGCCAAGAAACCTGATGACGGAAGTAGACTAATGGAAGATCAATTTAAAGTTTTTGTTGAGCAATTGCGTGAAGGGCAAGAAAAAGAGATAAATGAAGTCCTATCTCCTGATTTTTTAGAAATTAACGAGCCTGATTTAGCATTTAATGAGCCTATTTCTCTAGAAGGAGTTGCTTATATTGCTGACAAAGAGTTAATTTTAAATTGGAATATACGTACAGAAGCTTGGGTCCCTTGTTCAATCTGTAATGAGCCAGTAGCGACTGAGATTGTTATCCATAATTTTTATCATAGTGAATCTATGGAAGAGATTAAGACGGGGATTTTCAATTTTAAAAATTTATTAAGAGAAACAATATTATTAGAAGTGCCTCCCTTTGCTGAATGCAATCAAGGTAACTGCTCCGCACGAAAAGAAGTGGCTCAATATTTAAAAGAGCACTCTGAAGAAAAGACAGTTGATGAAGATGGTTATCATCCTTTTGCAGATTTAGATTGGAAGCCATAACATAAAGAATGATTTAGGAGATTAATCATGGCAGTACCACGTAACCGTATGTCAAATGCGCGTAAGAATTCTAAAAGAGCTCATCACGCTAAAAAGAAAAAATGTTTATCAGTTTGTGAAGCTTGTAAAGCTCCTAAATTGACACATTTTCTTTGCTTAAGTTGTGATAAAGAAAGTGCAAAAGCAGCTAAATAATTCATTTGGTTAGCCAGCATCCTTTGCATATAGGAATAGATTTAATGGGGAGTGAAAATTCTCCCCTAGTTCTTTTTCAGGCTGTTCTAAAAGCTGCTTTTGAGTACTCTCAAGTTGTTTTCACTCTTTTTATTGACCACTATGCTTTTGATTTGATATATTCTCATCCAAGCTATATATCTGCGTCATTCCTCATAAAATCACGCCTAAAATTTTATAAAGTCAATGAAGTCATTTTAATGACCGATGAACCCTTGCTTGTACTTAAAAAAAAGATGGACTCTTCTTTAGTAAAAGGATTAGATTTACTAAAACAAAAAGAAATTCATGCTTTTGTTACCTCAGGTAACACCGGTGCATTAATTGCTGCCACAGCTCTTTTTATTCCTTCACTCCCCTCTATAAAGCGGCCTGCACTGTTAGTGAATTTGCCTACAACAAAAGGAAAGGTTTCAATTATTGATGTAGGCGGAAATGTCTCCTGTCGCGCCTCACAATTGATCCAATTTACTCAAATGGCCATTGCGTATCATCAATCACTCCATAGTCAGCTATCAACTCGGGTAGGATTATTGAATATTGGGACAGAATCCAAAAAAGGCACTTTAGAGATTCGCAAAGTTTATGATTATTTCATACAAAATGCTGAAAGTTTTTCCAAAATGCAATTTATAGGGAATATAGAAGCAAGAGAAGTTTTTGAGGGGAATGTAGATGTATTGATTACAGATGGTTTTGCAGGAAATGTTCTTTTAAAAACTGCGGAAGGCATTTACGCTTTAATTATCCAACAGTTAGAAAAGACATTAGAGTTTCTGGATAGTACACAAAAGAAATTTATTATCGACTCATTACGCTTACAATTTGATTATGAAGAACATCGCGGGGCAATTGTTTGTGGAGTAGATGGAGTGATTGTTAAATGTCACGGAAATTCCCAAGATAGGGGAATGTATCACGCAATTTGTGGAGCCGTCGAGCTGGTTCAAAATAATTTTATAGAAAAAATTAAAGCATTTGTTTAATCATACACATTTTAATTTTTTGATAGCTTTTATTGATCGAGGAGTGTTTTGTGAAGCCACTATTGTTCGCATTGTTTTTTTCTTTTTATATAACGCATGGACTTGTATGCTCCAGTTATCCTTGTAACGATCAAGTCCCCATTGAAGTTTGGACCTCTTTAGAACCTTATTTTTTACCTTCCAATCATCCAATCAAACCTAAACTTGATTATCTTTTCAAGAAAAGAATTTCATTATCGAAAAGTACTTTGGAGCAAGCAGGTTTTAGCCCCATTTATGAGAGAAAACCAACGAATATTAGGATTGGTAGACATTCTGCTCTTCGTGGCTATATTTTAAAGTTATTCTTGGATACTCAACCCCAACTGACTGAATGGAAAAATTGGATAGATCGCATTGAAGGGGCTAAAGTCATTAAAGAAGCCATTAAAAAAAATAAGTTTTCCCGTTTTGATGTCCCTAAAAAATGGATTTATCCTTTGCCAAAGGCTGTTTTGCCAGTTGGTAATTATCACGCTAAACATTTTATTTTAGTTGTAGAAGATATGAATTTATTAAGCTCTACTGAAAACAAGAAAGCTTATCAAGAAAAAGTCAGTTCTCAGACTCTACGAGAACTTTTTTTTCTACTGACAGATTGCGGTCTCTTAGACTCTGTTTACATTGACAACATTCCTTTCAACAAATCGGGACGCATTTGTTTTGTTGATACAGAGCACCATCATAAGTGGCCCGTGCCCTACGAAAGATTAACAGGAGCATTTTCACCAAAAATGCAACTCTATTGGAAAAAATTGATTGAATTTGCAAAAGATCAGAATTAATTATAATCTAATATTTAAAATGCTGTTTCTTATAAATCAAAATTCATTGTATTTGAATTAAATTATTATTAAAATAGTGGGTAGTGCTAGGGTGTAGATTTTGGCCATATTTCCCTCTCTTTTCAGCTAATGAAAATACCTACAAATCTGTTCCGTTTCCTTTCAAGATTTTCTAAAAATTTGATTGTCATACAACGTAAAGTTTTACTACAATCCGGCAACTTAACCACATTCGTTATGGAGCCGTG
>Ga0105045_10000972_pt1 | contig 22648 bp, 25 predicted proteins | sample MAT02_FD_78089 | JGI IMG/M metagenome (GOLD analysis project Ga0105045, IMG submission 78089) | Freshwater microbial communities from Lake Fryxell liftoff mats and glacier meltwater in Antarctica - MAT-02 (megahit assembly) | ecosystem: Environmental > Aquatic > Freshwater > Ice > Liftoff... | reverse complement strand
GATTATGTATGGGCCACCAGTTGGGGCGTAAGTACCCGCCTGATTGGCGCATTGGTAATGGCGCATAGCGATGACCAGGGTTTAGTACTTCCTCCAAAATTAGCTCCCATACAGGTGGTGATCGTTCCTATTTTTAAAGGAGAGGAACAAAAACAACTCATTGATGATAAGGTGAAAGTGGTGATGCAGGAGTTGAAGGCAGCGGGTATTTCTGTTAAATACGATGACAATGACAATAACCGGCCCGGATGGAAATTTGCAGAATATGAAATGAAAGGTGTTCCCGTTCGCATCGCCATTGGCGCAAGAGACCTTGCCAATAATGTTGTTGAAGTTGCCCGCAGGGACACAAAAGAAAAAATGAGTTTTAGTATTGATGGCCTGAGTGATCGAATCATTGCTCTGTTGGGTGAAATTCAAACTGCCATTTTCAATAAGGCTAAAAATTTCAGGGAAGATCGGTTTACCAAAGCTGATACATGGGATGAGTTTGTAAAACTGCTGGATGAAAAGCCAGGGTTTATCGCAGCACATTGGGACGGAACTGGTGAAACGGAAGATAAAATTAAGGAATTAACCAAGGCTACTATACGTTGTATTCCGTTGGACAATGAAGAGGAAGAAGGCAAATGTATTTTGACCGGTAATGCAAGTTCGCAGCGGGTTTTGTTTGCACGTGCTTATTAACGTATAGCTGAAGACTGCTTTACGGATGCTTTATTTTAGTGATATGGTGCAGGCAAGCGATTTTAAAATTTACTATTGGTTGATACGATATGTTTTTTATATCAGATGCCTGGTTTTCTTTGGTTAAAATTGTTTAGCAGAGAATCAATATCCCGTTAATGGGTCGTTGATTTTTCCGAAAAACACATTCGGGTTGAAGATAGCCAGACATTAGACATTAACCAATAAGCCTTTGCCAGGGAGCTTGAATTATTAAAACAATTTCATTTGTTATTATCCATATTCATATTTATAGTAAGCTGGCTTGAAAAACACCAGTTACCCTGTCCATGGCGAACCTTTCTGCACATCGAATGTCCGGGTTGTGGACTTCAAAGGAGTTTCGTTGCATTGTTAAAAGGTAATCTGTTAGAAAGCTTTCGATGGCACCCGGTTACCATTCCCTTACTCTCCTTCTTTTTATTTTCAGCACTGCACTTATTATTTAAATTTAAAAAAGGTAACTCAATCATCGTTTATAGTTATATATTTATTGCTTTGATTACACTCATCAACTATTTATTCAACATCTTAACCCACCATTAATTCAACTTTTTCATGGAACAAAAAGATTTACTTTCATCTGTAACCGGTCAAAATTTACCACAAAATCTTCCCAATGCAACCACGGCACTTGTATTGGGCATCATATCAATCGTTGGTGCATTCTGTTATGGAATTGTGGGGTTGATATGCGGGGTAATTGGTTTGGTTCTTGCAAATAAAGACAGAAAGTTGTACAGAGAATCTCCGGAATTTTATTCCCAGGCCAGCTATGGTACTTCCAATGCAGGTAGAATCTGCTCAATCATCGGTTTAATTATATCGGCACTCATCATCATTCTCGTGGTTGTAGTATTGGTATTCTTCGGACTGGCTTCCACTCAGTTTTTTAACTAAGTTGCAGTGGGAAATCGTTGAAATTACCAAACGTTTTTTGCAGTTATCTCAAAAAAATTTGGAGATATAGCTTCTTTAAGCTGCTAATTTTTACCACAAAACAGGAAAATGGAAAACGAAATAAATCTCATTGAAACGGATTTGATTGTTGATAGTTCTATCAGTGCATACCTGAAAGAAACTGCCGTATGGGGAAAATTTTTAGGAGTAATCGGATTCACTTATAGTGGATTCGTTATGCTGGGGGCCATTTTTGCTGCATCGATGTTTGCAAAGTTAACTGGCAATGCTAGCAGTCACGGTAATGGGCTTTTAGCTGGAGGAATTGTAGGCATTATATATTTAGGTTTGGCGGGAGTAGTATTTTTTATGTCGATGTACTTATACAAATTTGCAAAAAATATACAGTTGGCGTTGAAAACAAATGATCAGGAATTGTTGGTTGCTTCTTTCAAAAACTTAAAGATTTATTTCCGTTTTGCAGGAATTATTACAGTGGTCGTTTTAATAATTACCGTATTGGGTATTATGGCTTTTATGCTTGCAACTGCTTTTAGCAGAGGGTAATACTACCTTCAGTAAAGGGAACTGTTCCTCTGGATTTTAAAAAAAGGCAGCAAAATTTGGCAGCGGTATTTACTCTTTTGTGGCCAGGTAATTGTAATCTTCCATTATTTTCCCCAGAAAATCCATTGCATACATATCGGTAGAAACTTTTAATACGTCCTGCACCTTTTGAGCAATGCGGTTACACATTTCAAAACTATTTGACTTTTTTGCCTGGCTTAGCACGTTTTTTATAGTATTGATGTCGCGATCGCTCAACCGCATTACCTCTGGAAATTTCACCTGGTAATCAGTTTGTGCCACGTGCATAAATATAGTGTCATCTACCGTTAACTTAGAAGCAGTTTCCACCACCACTGTCCCTGCCACAAGATCGCCCAGCCGCTGGCTTTTGGGCGAAATGGAAATAATAATGATAGAAGTAATGCCACCAATCAGCAGCCACACTACGCCATACATATTGCCCCAGAACAAGAAAAATATCACGAAGGCCCATTCATAAAAACGCATGAACCATCGCAGTGCATATTGCCCCAGAGTGGGCTCACCGCCATCCAGGCTCACCACTTTAATTTTGAATATTTTTTTTCCTATCGTTTGTCCGTTCATCCAAAGTTCGCACAACATGGTATAGGAAAGCATGGGAATAACCAACACAATCAATACAAATCCATAGCTGCCTTCGCCCATTTTAAAGCCACCAAATAATAGATAAAGCATACTGAACATGTACAGCACAAGGATTGTAAAATCGATCATATAGCCTAATAGTCTTTTATGAAATGCTGCAATTTCAAACTCAATGTCGATATTAAATGGGGTAGAAATCTGAATTTCAGGCATAGTACAAATTAGGTGATTATTATTAAAAGTATCAATTTTTTGGGTGCATCCCAAATCCAATAGCTATCTGATTTCACATGCACCCTTTTTTTAGTGTCTTCTTAATTATCGGTAAGCCTATTAATCTTTGATAGCATCTTTACAACAAAAGGCATCTAAAAAATGTTTGGTTATCATCAGTTGGGTTGCGACGATTATAAAAACAACCTTTTTTGCAACATCAAAATTTCTAATCATACAATCGCATTTTTTGCGAACAAAATTTGCTACTTTTAACAAATGCGTGAAGGAATGTTCATTAAAAAAAATGTTGATAAATGGAATCAGTATCAGCATAATCCAACCAACGACCCCGATGAAACTGCAGAACGTTTTATCACGCTGGTCGATGACCTTTCTTATGCAAAAACATTTTACCCCCGCAGTAAAGTAACCCGCTGGATCAACAGCATTGCCGCCAATATTTACCAAAGCATTTATAAAAATAAAAAGGAAAAATATTCACGGGTATTTACTTTCTGGAAGTATGAATTACCCTTATTGTTTAAAAAATACCATCGGTTATTGTTGTTCACTTTTTTATTATTTTCCTTGTTTGTAGCCATTGGCGTTTTTAGTTCGGTAAAGGATGAAAGCTTTATCCGGGGCGTGTTGGGAGACAGGTATGTAGACATGACTGAAGACAACATTGCAAAAGGAGATCCATTCGGTGTGTACAAAAGTGACAATCCCTTTACCATGTTTGTACAAATTGCCATGAATAATACCTTTGTTTCATTATTGATGGTAATGGGCGGTATATTGGTAGGATTTGGAACCATTTATGCCATGTGGCAAAATGGCTTAATGTTGGGCTGTTTTCAATATATGTTTTTTGCAAAAGGATTGGGATTGCAATCTATATTAGTGATTTGGGTACATGGTACTTTAGAGATACTCTCCATTGTAGTTGCCGCCACAGCAGGGTTGGTAATCACACAGGGTATTCTTTTTCCAGGTACTTTTTCAAGAGTAGATTCTTTTAAACGTGGGGTAAAAGATGCGTTGAAAATAATGATCGTACTAGTGCCGGTATTTATTCTGGCTTCTTTTTTTGAAAGTTATGTCACCCATCTTATGAGTAATACATTTGATACCCAAAAGAACAGTGGCCTGCCAATCTGGGGTAGTGTCGTCATTCTCTCTGTTTCGCTCTTTTTTATTGTCTGGTATTTCGTAATTTATCCAATACGTTTGCACAAAAATGGTTACCATATTCAAAAGAATGGGGTACTAAAAATACCGGTAGCCTCAGCATGATTTATTACAGAGCCGTCATATCAATTGTTGCAATAGTGTTTTGTTCATTTTGTGCCCCGGCACAGGATAACAATTACGTGTATCAGGATACCTCCATTTTACAGAATGATTCCATAGAAGCTGCTGCCCTGTCCATCGAATTGGCCAAGGGAGACGAGGTAACGGCTGATGCAGAAGAAACTGAAGAATATGATACCGATACCTTACTGGAGTACAATCAACTCTCGGTTGATCCGGATTCTATCCGGGTGTTAAAAAATTCAAAGTCGTTTGGGTATGCGAAAAATCTGGACTCATTGTTATTAGCCTATCAACAGGCTCATGCGAAAGTGGAAGACCAGCCGAGAAGCAGATCTTTACTGGAACGTTTCTTTTCATCAGTAATAACCAAATACTTTTTTTGGATGCTGGCTGGCGTATTTGTCGCATTCTTGCTGTACAAATTGTTTTTTACGGAGGGATTTTTTCAACGATCCTATGCTAAAATAAATGTTACCAGGTTGGAAGATGAATCCAATGACTTATCTAAAACTGTTGACTATGCAAAACTGGTAGCCCTTGCAGTTAGCAAAGGCGATTATCGCCTGGCCGTTCGATACCATTATCTTCAAACGTTGCAAAAACTCACATCAAAAGGATTGATACAGTTTGCTTCTGATAAAACCAATTATGAATATGTTAGAGAATTGTCGGGTAAATCATACAAAAATGATTTTGCAGCATTGACGCTCAATTATGAATATGTATGGTACGGAGAGTTTGAGGTAGATGAGTCCATTTTCAATACCATTCAAAATAAATATAAACAGTTTAACAACGAGGTATGACAGTTTGATAAAAAAGTTTACATATTGTGTTTGTATTGCACTGGCTACTGTACTTTTCGTATCCTGTGGGTTCGGTAAAGAGGAGCTGCCATCACTGGATGAAACCTACAGCCAAAAGGATAAAAACCCCTTTGGCGCATTTGTTCTGAATGAGCAATTGCAGCATTTGTATTTTCACAACAATCTGCGTTCTGTTAAAACAAATTTTGAAAACACCTGGCGTTCTATTTCAGATACTGGCTCTGTTTATATCAACATCAGCAAGAACCTGTTTTTATCTGATACCGATCTTGCAGCAATGCTTGCTTATGTGGCAAATGGCAACAGCCTTTTTATATCCAGTAATTTTATTGACGAACACTTACTGGATACATTGGGATGTGAGGTAGGACTCAATCATTATCAGCAATCTTTTGGCGAAATGAAAAAAACTTCAGTGAATCTGAGCAACCAGGTTTACAGTGATTCGGCTGCCTATCAATATTTTTATGTTCCTTTTTACAATCACTTTACAAAACGGGATACCCTTTATTCCAGAGAGCTGGGCAACAATTCATGGGGAGCAAATTATATAGTAGTATTTTATGGCAGAGGTCGTTTTTATCTTCATACAGATCCGAGGGCATTGAGTAATTATTTTTTACTGCAAAAAGATAATTACAAATATCTTCAGCAAGTATTTTCGTTTACGCCTGACATACCGCAACATGTTTATTGGGATGATTATTATAACAGAAAAAATCATCAGAAAGACCAGGCGGGGAATAAAACCGGACTCGCTGTTTTACTGCAATACCCTGCGATGGCCTGGGCTTTTTGGCTGCTGATGTTATTATTTGGTTTGTACATCCTGTTTGGTGGTAAACGCAAACAGCGCATCATAGAACCCATTGCCCCCAATACCAACACTACAGTGGCTTTTACAGAAACCATCAGCCGGCTTTACCTGCAGCAAAAAAATAATCACAATATTGCCAACAAACTGATTTCCTATTTGCTGGAGCATATCCGCAATCAATATTTTTTAAATACCAGTCAAATCAATGATGAATTTATTAGCACCCTTAGCCGCAAAAGCAATAATAAAAAAGAAGGTACCGAAAGACTGTTTAAATTGATCAATACCATTCACCAGTCGATGGAAGTGAGTGATCAGCAATTATTATTATTGAATCAGCAAATTGAAAATTTTTATAAAAATCAACTATAATGGAAGAAAGTATTTTTCAGCAGCGCATCGATCTTTCCGGACTTAACCAAAGTATGGACAACATACGAAACGAAATTGGCAAAGTAATTATTGGTCAGCACAAAATGCTCGACCTGTTAATGATCGGTTTGTTATGTGATGGCCATATTTTAATAGAAGGTGTGCCGGGTGTTGCAAAAACATTAACTGCCAAGCTTATGGCAAAAGTAATTGATGTGGATTTTTCAAGGATTCAATTTACGCCCGATCTGATGCCGAGCGATGTGGTCGGCACATCCGTTTTTAATCCCAAGGAAGGTGATTTTTATTTTAAACCCGGCCCTGTTTTCAGTAATATAATTTTAATTGATGAAATAAACAGGGCGCCTGCAAAAACCCAGGCAGCCTTGTTTGAGGTAATGGAAGAACGTCAGGTAACCATTGACGGTATCACGCACGAAATGCGTTTTCCCTTTATCATATTGGCCACACAAAATCCGGTAGAGCAGGAGGGCACTTACCGGCTGCCGGAAGCCCAACTGGATCGTTTTATTTTTAAAATTGATGTACAATATCCATCGCTTGACGAAGAGATTGGTATCCTTAATAACCAGCATGGCCGCACGCAGGCACAGTTGCTGCACGAAGTAGTAAGGATTATATCACCCATGGATATTAATAATTTCAGGTCTGTAATTCAGTCCGTGATCATTGAGCCACGACTGGTAGAATACATCGCCAAGATTGTAATAGAAACCCGAAACAATCCTGCCTTGTATTTGGGCGCTTCGCCCAGAGCTTCGCTGGCAATACTCAGGGCATCAAAGGCCAGTGCAGCCATGAAAGGACGTGATTTTGTAACACCGGAAGATATTAAAGAGATGGCCACACCGGTACTCAGGCATCGCATCATTCTTACGCCCGAAAAAGAAATGGAAGGCATTACACCGGATGAACTAATTGATAGTATTTTGAAAGCACTTGAGGTGCCGAGGTAAAAAAACGGCTCCCTAAATGCCGCAAAGGGAAGCCCCCTCAATCCCCCAAGGGGGAAAGCCCCCTAAATCCCCCGAAGGGGGACTTTGAAAGACTCCGATGAAGCAGGTCTTTTGTGGAATAGTGGGAAATGATAATTTTAAAAATGGAACTGATTCAATGAAAATAAAAGAAACATCAAATTTGCGGACACCAAAAGTCCCCCTTGGGGGATTTAGGGGGATTAGGGGGCTCTACCTGCCAAACCGGTTTTACCTGCTGTTGGGGATTTGTATCGTTTCATTTATCATCGCTTTTTTTGTGCCTGTTCTAATGATGGTTCCAATAACGCTGGTTTATTTGTTGCTGGTGTTAATGGTAGCAGATTATATTTTTCTTTTTTTGCTGAGTAAGGCACCGTTGGCCAGTAGAATTACGGCTGAGCGCTTTAGCAATGGCGATGAAAATAAAGTGACTTTACAGGTTACCAATACCATGCGTTTTGAAGTGGAGATGGAAATTATCGACGAGTTACCGGTGCAATTTCAAAAGAGGGACCTTGTTTTCAAACATCGGTTTGAGCCTGGGCAAGTAAAAAAAATCAGCTACAGTTTGCGGCCCACCGAAAGAGGTGAATATTATTTTGGCGATATTATTTTATATACCAAATCTATGCTTGGGCTGGTGATGCGACGACACAATGTGGATGCTGGTGAAACCGTGGCAGTCTTTCCTTCTTTTATGCAATTGCGCAAATATGAATTGCTCTCACAAACAACGATACAGTCGGAGCATGGTAATAAGCGGATGCGCAAGATTGGTCACAGCATGGAGTTTGAGCAAATAAAGGAATATGTAAGAGGCGATGATATCCGCACCATTAACTGGAAAGCGACCGCACGAAAGTCATCGCTGATGGTAAACAATTACACCGATGAAAAAAGCCAGCAGGTGTACTGTATCATTGACAAAGGCCGGTTGATGAAAATGCCTTTTTCCAATCTGAGTCTGCTGGATTATGCCATTAACAGCACCCTAGTTTTGAGCAATGTTTGTTTGCAAAAACAAGATCGGGTGGGGCTGATTACTTTTGATAATAAAATGGGCACCATGCTGGCGGCTGACAGAAAGCCGATACAGCAGGCGAATATGTTGCAGCTATTGTACAACCAGGAAACCTCTTTTTTAGAAAGCGATTATGAGATGCTTTACATGCAGTTAAGAGCCAGGATAAAGCAACGAAGTTTATTGATTTTGTTTACCAATTTTGAATCGGTATCTGGTTTAAAACGCCAGTTGAATTTTTTACGATCCATCGCAAAACACCATTTACTGATGGTAGTATTTTTTGAGAATACAGAGCTAAAACAATTGTCGTCTATTGATGCCGCCAACCTGGAAGAAGTATATACCAAAACAATTGCTGAAAAATTTGCCTACGAAAAAAGACTCATTGTAAAAGAGCTATCCAAATACGGAATACTTTCTATTTTAACCGCACCCGAAAACCTCACCATCAATGCGATTAATAAATACCTTGAGTTAAAGGCGAGACAGGCTATTTAGTTGAAGGTTGAAGGTTGAAAAAAAATTGATTGTTGTATCTTCTGTTTTATCTCGATCAGATTTCCTATTTTAACTTGCTCTCAATCATCAACGAACCATCAACCATCAACCTTTATTACCTTTGTTTAAAATTAACTGTGGCTCGTAAACAAACTTATCATTCCAAACATATCAATCAATTAATTGCGGCGGGCGAGACTCCCGTAACGAAGGAGCGTACCGAAAGAATTCCGATTGATCCTACTATACAATTACCGTATGCCGAGGGCAGGGTGTTATTGATAGATAAGCCCCTGCACTGGACTTCATTTGATGTAGTGCGAAAGATGAGAAGTATTTTACAGATAAAAAAAATCGGGCATGCGGGCACATTGGATCCATTGGCAAGCGGCCTGCTGATTGTTTGTTCTGGTAAGTTTACCAAAAAAATAAATGAGTACATGGCGCAGGAAAAGGAGTATACTGGTCATATCACTTTAGGAGCCATTACACCCACCTACGATTTAGAGAGTTTACCTGTTGATGAAAAAGAATATTCCTTTTTAACAGATGAAATGATACATGCTGCGACAACACAATTTACCGGAACCATTGATCAGTTTCCTCCCATTTATTCGGCCATAAAAAAAGAAGGCGTGGCATTGTATGAGCTTGCAAGGCGAGGCGTGGAAGTAGAATTGCAGGCAAGAAAAATTACCATCCACCAGTTTGAAATAACCAATATTGAATTGCCGGTAGTAAGCTTTAAAGTGGTTTGCTCAACCGGAACTTACATACGCAGTTTGGCAAATGATTTTGGGGCAGCACTCGGTTGCGGCGGATATTTAAGCAGTTTAAGAAGAACAAGGATTGGGGTGTTTGAAGCGCAAAATGCAATGTCGATGGAGCAGTTTGAAGAAAGTATCAAATCCTCCTGACAGCAGTTTATTTTGAAAATCAGGTTGAGACTAAGGTCTTTGGGAAATATTTAATTTATTGATATTTTTTAATGACTTTTGAAAACAGAAAAAAATTTAGAAAGATTAAAACCAAATTTATATCAAATATTTCTCAAAGTATGGCAAATTAAAAACGTAATTGATGAGTTTCAAAAAATGATAAATGTTTCAATTTTTGATAAGCAACAGGGTAATGATGTTAGCTGACAACCTGAATTTATAACCGATTGAATAATGGGCGAACAATTTGTATAAATCATCTTTAGGGGAATGAGCTTTAAAAAGGATAACTCAAGCCAATTGTAAAGTTAAAATTCTCATAGCGCCATATCCTGTTTTTAAATACAGTTGAACCCGGACTAATCGGGTCGCCTTTTTTAAATAAGTTAGCATAGGTTATTTGCGGGATTTGCCATCCGTTGTTTTTTGCAATGTCAGGCCTTTTAAACCGAAAACCCAAATCAAACCTTAACAGGAAATAATTAAAATCAAATCTGAAACCGGTACCAGCGGTTACGCCTAACTGCCTGTACAAACTGCTGAAGTCAAACTGTATTGAATCGGTTCCTCCATCTGGTCTGGTGTTTTTAAAGTTCCATACATTGCCGGCATCTACAAAAAAAGCCCCTTTTAATATTAGCGAGTTGGGGATAATTTGCGCAATATCATAGCGAAACTCTCCATTCAATTCCAATCTGATATCCCCGGTACGGTCATTTAAGGTACGAGAATTAAAAGGTGCCAATGCCTTTGATCCCGGACCAATGCCACGGATTGGCCAGCCTCTCATGCTGTTTGCACCGCCTGAAAAATATTGCTTAAAAAAGGGGAGTGTGGTATCGCCTTTTCCTATTGGGATACCCACACCGGCAAAGGCACGTAGCGTGATGGATGATTTTGCTTTCTGTACTGTAAAAGTGTATTCAGCATCCGTTTTTATAAACTGGCGGAGTAGATTATTGAAGTTGCTTAACCGGCCAAGTAGAAGCCCCGACTCCTCAATATTCCACCTGAAAAACCGTTGATGATTTAATTTTTTTGGATTGATATAAGTAGACGTGTAACCGTAATTTAGAATACCGATCACCAACGCCGTATTGAATGAATAACGCAGGAAAGGATTTAATGAAAGTGTTTTTTTAAAGCTATCGGACTGGTTATAAAGGTATGAATATTCAATATTTAAAAATTTGAATAGGTTTTTTCTGTTCGGATGTTTGATACTGGTGAATTCATTACCGAATGTGACGGTGGCTGACAATTGATTGAAAAGATCAATTCGGTTAGTAAATGCTGGTATTAAATTAATGAAAGTGTGTTGCGAAACCAGTTTCTTATTGGAGTAAAATAAATTGATTGGGCCCAGCAGCTTGGGAAAAGAAATGGTATTGGTATAACTCAATTCATTGGAGTTGATTTTTCTGTTCGACCCACCTTGTGCATTTAAATTTAATTCGATCCCGGCCCGGATTGCATGAGTCATTTTGGCGCCGGTTCTGGCAACATTCCTGTTTTGTAAAGATACATTGGTAGAAAGCCCGAGGAGGTTTCCTGCATTGGCAATACTGGCACTGTTGGTGTTGCTGTTGGCTGAATAACTTGCTTCAATACCTGCTTCAAATCCATATTTTTTGGCAGGTACTAATTGCACAATCATATTAACTTTTCCAAGGCTATCCTTTAACTCTTCTATTTGAATATTGGTATTTTGCCACACACCCAATCTGGCAAAATTACCAATCGTTCGTACATAATTTTCCTGGCTGTATACTTGTCCTTTCAACATAGACATGTTTTGAACCAGCAACCCATTGCTTACAATTTTTTTGCGGTAACGAATAATAAAGCCATTCCCGGTAGTATCCGTATTATAAGGGGATTTATTATTTACATCCTCCTGGGTAAAGTCGGGATAAATAATAATATCCTTGATATAGTATTTTGTCAGTGCCAATGAATCTGCGCCCGGGTTTAGCAACATTGCCAGTTTAATAGTGGGCTTGTCTCGTTTTTGACTGGCTTCCTCCAATAACTGCAAACTTTCAAATGGATCGTCTGATACATTGGTTAAGGCGGCGATGGTAGAATCTCCACGCAGTTTAAGATTATCAGAAGTGAATTTATAATATCCATTGTTTCTGTACAATTCCACCAGCCTGCTCGTTTCGCCCATGATGTCGGCCTTGGTAATGGGGTTCCCTTTTACCAGAAAAGATTTGGGTCTGGTGTCCAGAGCCAGTTGTTGAAGTTCGGGTTTTTTTAAACGGTAACTCATGGTATCAATCAAGGTTGGATTGCCCGCATCGATCATATACTTTACATTCACCCGTTCCTGCTTTTCTTCTCTTAGATACAGCCAGCCAATTTTTAGGGCAGTGTGTTCTACGGTATCCACCTTCACAGAATCTTTGGCCTGGTAGTAACCAAGGTGCAGCAAAGAGCCTTTCATGTTTTCTGATGAGATCGCCGTGTAGGCGCTATCGTAAGCTGGAGGCTTTACTATTACATGCCGCAGGAAGAGAAAGTCTCGTACAACCACTTTAGCGCTGTCATCTAATTGGCTATATAATTTTTGCTTCAGCGAATTTCGTTGATCTTTGGAAAAGTTTCCACCGGTTACTTCTATAGTATTGCTAAATAAAAAGGGTTTATTTTGTTGGTACTGTTTTGGTACGGTGCAGGAAGAAAGTACAAGGGAAAAGAAAAGTAACTTTTTCAGGTAATTCAATACGTTTGTTTTATCAGTCACACTAGAAAATATAAATAATTTAAGAAATCAATGTTAAGCAAAACATATACCAAATATATCCAAAGTCTACACCATAAAAAATTCAGAGATGTAGAAGATGCTTTTATTGCCGAAGGTAGTAAAGTAGTGATGGAGTTATTGACTTCTTCCAAAATTGTTTGTGAACATATTTTGGGAAAAGCAGACTGGCTCAATGAAAATGAACCATTCATCAAAAGCCACTACAAAGGTCCAATGGTGATAGTGGAAGATTTTGAATTGGAAAAAATATCCGCCCTAAGTACACCCAACCAGGTATTGGGCATTTTTAAAAAGCTGCAACAAGGTTCGGTAAACGTAACAGGACAAATTTCCCTCGCATTGGATACCATACAGGACCCCGGCAACCTTGGCACCATCATCCGGATAGCAGACTGGTTTGGTGTTACCAACATCATCTGTTCAGACAACTGTGCGGATATTTATAATCCCAAAGTGGTACAAAGCACGATGGGCAGTTTTGGTAGGGTAGAAGTGGTGTACAACAATTTGGTTGATTTTTTGAATCACAATAGTTCCGTACCCATTTATGCGGCGGCACTCAATGGCAAAAGCGTGGATGAATTAAAGGGGTTAAAAGAAGGAATTCTATTAATAGGCAATGAATCCAAAGGGATCAGTGCAGAAATCATTCAAATGGCCACCGAAAAAATTACCATCCCCAGGTTTGGAATGGCAGAATCATTGAATGCAGCGGTGGCAACGGGGATTATTTTATCCCATCTGCGGTAATGATTACTGGCAGCGTTCATGCAGTAATCAGATTGGCTTCTTGGTTGCGGCACGACCTGTAATTCTTTACTAATAAAGGTTTCAAAGGATGTGCAATCATTGCTGTAGAAAAACATTATCTAAACTGAATTGCTTTTACAGGCTGAATTTTTTTAACCAGCATCGTTGGAATAATGAGTGTGGCAAAGCAAATTCCCAGTGTAATTACATCCACTAAAATAACCTGCCACCAAATCACCTCTGCATGGGCAGCCCGCATGTAATAAGCTTCTTCATCCAGCTTAATGAAACCTGTTTTTTCCTGCACCCAGCAAATAAGCAGTCCGAGGATGGTGCCTAATAGGATACCAGTGATGGCGATGAGTGCAGTATTATATAAAAATATTTTTTGAACATCCCAATCGCTGGCACCAATGGCTTTTAAAATGCCGGTCATTTTTGTTCTTTCCAATACAATGATTAACAGGCAGGTTACCAAATTTACGATGGCCACTACCATCATAATGCCAACCAATATTAGTTTGATGTCATTCTGCAATCCGAGCCAGTCAAAAATATTTGGGTAAATTTCTTTGATAGTTTTACTGTTCCAACCGGTTGGCGTTTCTTCCTTTATTAGTTGGGCAATGGTATCTACTTGTTTATAATCCTTTAAAAATACTTCGTAGCCACCAATCTGGTCAGGTTTCCAATCGTTAAACCGCCGGATGAGGTTGATATCGCATATACCAAATTGTTTGTCATATTCATCTATCGACGTTTTAAAGAGACCAGCAATTTTTAATTTCCTCGCCCGCTTGCTGCCATCCTGCTGTATAAAAAATGTCAACAGTGTATCATTCACTTTCACATTTAGCTGGTTGGCAATATAGGTGGAAATATTTATTTCTTTACTATATCCACTATCTGCAAATGATACCCATTTACCTTCCTGCAAAAACGGATCAAGCCGGGAGTAGTCGAAAGAGGAATCAATGCCTTTCACGAGGATGCTTTCAATATCTGTTCCATAAGTGAGTATGACCGATTTGGTAGCATATCGTTCAACCGATTTCACGCCGGGTATTGTACGAATGATATCTTCTACTGTATCATTTTTTGTAATTGGATATTCTTCTGCAATGCTTACCCTGTTCTCAATATCTTGTTGCACCCGGATATGTCCCCAAAAGCTAAACACTTTATTACTGATTACCTGCTGAAAACCATTTACAAAACTCAGGGCCACAATCATTACGGCCACACTGATGGCTGTGGCCCCAATAGCAAGCCGGATGATGAAACGGGAAAAAGTATTTTCTTTATTAAAAACAATTCTTTTTGCAATAAAGGCTGAAATATTCAATCGGCATAATTTTAGTATCTTTCAAAATTAAATATTTTCAACACTACATGCATTTTTTTAAATCTTTTCTGCCTGCCACGCTTATATTGCTGATGTCATTTGCTTCCCTGGCGCAAACAAATCCGGAGGCTGTTTATAAAAGTAATATTAAATCGGTACGCTTTCATACTTATGGCGATCAGGAAGCACTGCCGGTTTATAAACTCAATAGCAGCGATCGTTTGGAGCTGCATTTTGATGATCTGGATGCCAATGTTAAAAACTATTTTTACACCTACCAGTTGTGTGATTATGATTGGAAACCTGTTCGGTTAAGTCCTTTCGATTATATTAAAGGCTTTACCCAGTTGCGCATTTCAAATTATCGCTATTCATCGATCGCCTTCACCCGTTACACACACTACCAGGCAATTTTACCCGAGACTAACAGTCTGCCTACCCGCAGTGGAAATTATTTGTTAAAAGTTTTCCTTGATAGCGATACTTCTAAATTGGTTTTTACCAGGGCATTGCTTGTATTAGATCCCAAATCATCTATCATGGCGCAGTTCATACAGCCTTTTACTCCCCAGTTTTTTAAAACGCACCAACGTTTGAAGTTTACAGTCAACCTTACAGGCTTAAATGCATTTAGTGCCAACCAGCAAGTGAAAGTAGTTGTGTTGCAAAACAATCGTTGGGACAATGCACAAGGAAACCTGCCGCCCACATTTGTAAGGGGCAATGCGCTGGAATACAATACAGAGAATCATTTTGTTTTTCCGGCCGGCAAGGAATGGCGCTGGCTCGACCTTAGAAGCCTCCGCCTTCAAAGTGAACGGGTAGAGAAGGCCGAGTATTTAAAGAATGCAACCAAGGTGTATGTGAAGCCGGATATTGACCGAAGCAGTCAAAAATATATGTTCTACCAGGATCTGAATGGGTTATACCTTGCAACAACTTATGAATCTATCAATCCATATTGGCAGGGCGATTATGCAACGGTACAGTTTAGTTATGTAACACCCGACAGGGCTGAGTATGCCGGAAAGGACTTATACCTGTTTGGACAATTGACAGATTATAAATTAAATGATGCTGCCCAAATGCAGTTCAATTTTGAAAAAGGACAATATGAAACGTTGCAGTTTTTAAAACAGGGTTATTACAGTTACGGCTACATGCTGGTAGATAAAAATGATCCGAAACAGAAAACAGAGCTGGAAGGTAATTATTGGGAAACCGAAAATAGCTATACCATTTTAGTGTATTATAAATCATTTACAGATCAGTCGGATCAGTTGATTGGCGTTTCAAAACTAAATACCCGAAGCGACCGTCCGGGGTTTAGTTTTTAAAAAAAGCTTTACTTTCTATCCCTGGAATTCTTTAATGGTATACGTTTTAAATCGGTTTTTATAACGGCTTTCAATTGTTGCTGTTAAAGTTTGTTGTTCATCTTCAAAAATTATCATCGGCTCAGATATTAACGGATCGTTGTTAAAACTCTTGTTAAGCCAGCTTCCCATTAATAATCGATTGAAAGGAGAATGAGAGAAAAAATAAAAAAGTTTTTTTCAATAGAAAAAAATAAATTTTTATAGATGCTTTAAGCTCGCTGCCCTATATTTGCACCGGCAAGTCTTATACGGCCAGCTCCTGTTGAACTCCCCCAGGACCGGAAGGTAGCAAGGGTAAATGGTTGAGCGGTGCGATGTAAGTAACTTGCCATTTTTATGTCCGGCATTTTCTGATTATTTTAATCTTCTTTAGTTTCTAAGCGGCTTCGTTTCTTTTTCGATTTCCCGTTACTATTTATTTCGTTCATAATTTCATCAGAAGTTTTTAAACGCTCATTGTCAGGCATTTTTTTTATGTAAATGTCAAAATGCTTGAAAAGCGCAGGGTTGCTCCTGAGTATTACTTTTATATTTACTTTGTCGTCTTTAAAATTAGAGTCTATCCATAAACTGTTGCCCTTGAAGTTGCCGCCAGAAGTTTGAAAAATTAAATGAGTGCTGTCAAGTGGCAAATATCTTCCATTGGATAAAAGGCCATCGATATTGATATAATTGAATGTACCTTTCTTTAAACTATCGGTGTATAAATTAACGTAAATGCTTTCAACCTTTTGTGCCTGTGTTGTTGCAGCAGATGAAATGAGCAAAATAAGTATCAATTTTTTCAAGCTGTAAATTTTTTAAACAAATGAAAATATTGTGCCAAAGCAGCGGGTGCAAACGGTGGCAGTAAGAATTGGATTTTATTTATGACTGCTGTCCAACAAGTATTCCTATTTATAATTTCTTGTCCTCTCCGAATTCATCGGTAAAATGCTCCCTGTGTTTTGGTGTAGCAAATTTGGTTGCGTTGTATGCTGTTGAATTTCCTTTAGGTATCGACAAGGATTGCCATTGACCATCGCAAATCATTTTTGCAATAAACACCATCTGTCCAATATGATAAGGATAATGTGCCAGTTGCCGGTTGATGGCTTCTAACACGGTATGGCTCATATTTCGGATAAAGATTGCTTTTTCAAGATCCGATGAGGACAATGAATCGATCGCATCAAAAAGACATTTCCAACCTTCGTTCCATTTGGCCATCAATTCCTCTTTGTTTTGTAAATCGTTGTTAAACTCCGTATCCCTGTTACGCCATTCTTTTTCGCCATCGGTGATTAAAAAATTTGTCCAGCGGGAAAGCATATTCCCCCAAAGATGTTTTACAATACCGGCAATGCTATTGCTCTCATGGTTATACTGCCAGAAGAGTTTTTCTTCTGGCAATTGAGCCATGGCTTTTTCGCCGAGCATTTTGTAGTATTCAAATTGTTTTTTTACACTTAACAGGTAATCGTTGGTCATTGGTGCAAGTTTTATTTTATAAATAGAGTATTTTTTTTCGCCCCGATATTGGTAATTACCACCGGCTTTATCAAACTTTTTTTATCAAAATACATCTTGTCGATACAAGTCACTCTTGAGTTGCCATCCGTTTCAGTCAATGGTCTGTGGTGATAAATGATTTATCATTAGTCCGTTGCTGGTGCATAAATGATAGAATGATGACTTGTGCCGGAATACATTTGCTAAAGGTTTGCGATTTGCTGCTGTTCCGGCGCAGAACAACTGCTTGTCTGAAAAAAAAAAGTACAGATTACTATCACCTTCATAATTGAAATTCTGATGACTGTAAAAATGGTAGTTAGCGATCATAGATTTATTTTTTGAATGTACTGTTAAACTTTTGCAAATGCGCTTGTGTATGATTCTTTGTCAAAAGTCCAAATTACAACGATTATGATGCCTGCCAGGCTTGCACCAAAAATAACGGGTGAGCATCCTTTTTGATAATATTTACCAATATCAATTTTTTTGCCGTCAATTATTAATTTTCCATTTTCGTCATAAAGTGGCAGTCTTCAAAAAATTTCTTGTACTTTATTAATGTTTTTACAATTTGGGCAAAAAATCTGTTCTTTAGTCTTGCCATAAGGACATGTTACCATTGAATAAATTTCTTTTACGACAACCTTTTTCCTGCCAGGTTTTATAATATTACTAACAGCCGATCTTACAGGCATTTTATATTCTGCAATTATAACATAGTTTCCAGGCTTTATATTTGAAAAATGATATTGACCAAGAGAATTAGTTACCGTGTTTGCAAGTTTTAAAAAATAATTACTTTCAAACCAATGGCACTTTTCCTGTATTTCTGGTAAAGCTTCTTCAAAAGTGGAATCAATAAGAGGGGTAGTTATAAAGACCTTGCAATTACTTAGATTTTTCTTTGTTACACTATCTAGAACAAGCCCACATAACTGTTGAGAAAATCCTCCTAATGAAATAAAAAAATATAAAAATAAAAAAGAGAACTTCATATTAAATAGTTTAAGTGACGTACAATCGGTGTTTTGACCGAATCTTGTTGCTATATCCTACTGATTCTTTTAAATTGCCGAAAGGGAACATCTGCCACATATCCTTTATACGTTATTTCTTCAAAAACGAAGCCATCATCAAACGGAATAAATCCAGCATTGCGTATCAAAAATGGCTCCCTAAGCATCGGCATACCAACCCGGAAAAAAGGATTGCCTGTATGTTTTTCCGATAATTTTTTTTGAGCAACAACATTGCAGCGAATCACTACTATTGAAAAAAATAACAGATTTATATTTTTCATTTTTCAGGTTATTAGTATCGTTATCATTGGTCGACCGTTTTAAAATCATTTCATCACAAATATAGCATTACAAAAAGTACGGTTGGTCAGGTATCCTGTTTGGAGTGCTTCTCAAATTGTCGCTCTTGATCTCGTTCGGTGAAGATGGTGACCGAGGCTGGCAGCGGTCGGTATCTTCACCGATCACCTGCTCTTGCTACAATTTGAGATACCCCTTCTGTTTGCCAGGCTAAATGCAGTAACGACTGGAAGTTGACAGGCTATCTTCAATTTTTGATGCTGTAGCCTTATTTACCTGGAATGTTGATTCAATATCAACTTCAAGGTTAAAGATTTATTCTCAGGCAACATCTGTTTATTTTAAAAGCGGGTTTTTAATCTTTTGATCTATATGGCAACCCACCTTTTCTACTCCGTCTTACAGCACCTTTCCGATATTATTTTTACAAATAAAAAATTATGGTCATTCACTTTAAGAAGAGCATCGGGCCAAAGTTTCATTGTTAAAAAAAAATTGTTTCGATCTTTTCAGATACCGATTAACAACTGCAAACCTGTATCCTTCTGCGGTATTTTCTTTATGTTATTAAAACAAGGCAGTTCTTTTTTGTTTAAACACGTGGCTCAATCTTTATACCATGTATATTTGTTGGAAGATCTAATTTTATTCAGTCATTTTATTAATCCAAATGGACACAAATAAGAAAAAGGGTAGCTCGGTTTTAAAAAAAATAATGATAGGGATTTTTTTGCTCATGGTATTAGGTGGTGGCGCTATCTGGTATATTTTTAATTTGAAATTTTCTGACACCACCGAAGTAAAGGCAGATTATACTGTTAAAGCGTTAGACTTAATCCATGAATTTGAAAAGAATAATAGTTTATCGAACATAAAGTATTCGGAGAAAATTGTGGTGGTAAATGGCATGGTTTCTCACGTGGAGGCCGCTGATACAACCGTAAATATAAAAATGGCCGATTCAACCTCCGGTTCCTATATTATTTTTGCCTTTCAACAACAGCATCTTGCTGAGGCAAAAAGTATTAAGCAGGGGGACCAGGTTTCGATCAAAGGCTCCTGTAGTGGTGGCGCTTACAGCGAAATTCTGGAAACAGAGTTTATCACTTTTAAGAGATGCGCACTTAATAAATAAAACATAAAGAAAACTACAACAAATGAAAAAAACAATTCTATTTTTTGCTTTGGTCGCAGCAACGGGATCTATTTTTGCCCAAAAGAAAACAACTACATCTGGTACCATTAGTTTTGATGCCACTACCAGCAAAGACGCTTTGCCAAAAGCAGAAAACAAAACCGTAATTGCTGCCATTGATGCCAAAAAGGGAACCATTGCATTTGAAGCGATTGTGAAAAACTTTGCTTTTAGCAATCCAAAAATGCAGGAGCATTTTAACGGTGCAACGTGGATGGATTCTGAAAAATTTCCCACAGCTACTTTTAAAGGAAATATCACCAATCTGGCTTCAGTTGATTTCCAAAAGGATGGTACCTACAATGCGGAAGTTGCAGGGGATTTAACCATTCATGGAGTTACAAAGCCAGTAAAAACTACCGGTAAAATTATTGTAGCTGGTAAATCCATTTCTACAAATGCTGACTTTTCAATTAAGTTGGAAGATTATGGCGTAAATGGTCCTGCAATTGGTGCAGGAAAGGTTGCAACTGAACCAAAAATTTCTGTATCTGCAGATTTACAATAAGCAAAATAAAAGAATAAAATAAAAAAAGCTTTTGCCCAAACGGGCAGAAGCTTTTCTATTGTTTGAAACTATTAAGCATTTGCTGCTGGAGGTGTTTTTAAAAGCCCCGCAGACTATGTTCAACCGGAAAGGTTGTAAATGTTTAATAACGTAAAAGAAGCTGGATTTGAAACCAGACTTTTGGTCAGCCTTTATATGTATGCGTTGTCGAAAACTAAGCAGCAATTTTGAAATTAGGAAAGCTTAGTAAAAAAGAATTTATCTTATTGCCGGTATTACTAACAGTGATTGCTCCATTCATTTTCATGGCAAGTATTTTTATTGCATCAAGATTGAACGCTACGCTACCGTTCACAATACCGCTATTTTCTTTAACTGTTACAAAAACAACATCATCATATTCCTTTGCTTCAATGCGAATACAACTATGATTTGTATTGCTGACTACCGCACTCAGGAGCTGATTCAACAGGGTTGTTAGTATGATTTCGTTGGTTTCAATTTGAAATTCGGCTGATACCTCATTCACGATAAAGCTATGTCGCTTTGCGGCGGTTAACCTTAGGTTACCTGCTGCCAGGGTTACCATTTTTTGTAAGCTTTTGGTTATTAAAACCGGTATAGGGCCACTTTGTGTGCTGGTACTCATTTTATTATTTTTTAAAGATTAAAATATGTTTTGATAAGGTGTTATTAATTAATTAAGCCATTGTTGTTTCCCATCGAACCATTAATGATTTATTTCAAAAGCAAAATAAATCTAATTTGCTTCGTTGGACTGTAGTTTAGATGCATCTTTTCTCATCCTATTTTTATTCTTTTCTTGTAGTACTTTTTTGAGGGACACAAGGTTTGTGTGCTTTCTGTTGTAGGTGATTAGATCACCAAAACTACCGTTGATTATTGATTGATTCCTGTGTTGTTGAAGCCATGTCTGCCACGAGGATTGAAGTGAACACCTCTTTACCATTTACGAAAACACTTTTTAAACGATAGTATAAAGGATTGTTGTTTAAATTATTAAAAGTAACGGTAGTTGAATAACTGTTGTTTTTCTTAGAAAAGCCTTTTGCCGAAATGGTTTCAATTGGCTCAAAGTGCTGTCCGTCAATACTGCACTGTAGTTCAAAATGGCTGGTATTTGTTTCAGCCTTTGTTTGCCAACGAATATGAAGCACATTGTTTGCAATTGTGCTTTCCAGCATATTTCCGCATGCTCCTGATTTTTCGTACTGTAAATAATTTGGAAGTATAATTTCGTTGTCGTTGTAAATTAGTCTGGTGGGTTGCGTATTGGCAAACATCAATTTTTTAGTCTGTGCTTCTACAACAGATATTGATACTGATAACATAAATCCTAAAATAATTTTATTGAATGCGTTCATCTTATTTTTGTGTTGGTTAACACCCCTCAATAATAGCAGTCATCGTGCCAATTCACGAGACACATATCCAGTAAGGGTTATGTGAAAATTTGTTGATACTGATTTCCATATAATGGACAAAAGTTTTATTATATGTACAATTGGATGCTGTCCGGCGCAATTTCTAAATATCACCTTTGATAGTTGCTTTGAAATTTCAGCCAGTCTGGTTCAGGTGTTTCCAAATACCTTCAAAATAAATTTGCGGTAGTTCTTAAAATCGTTTTCCCTGTAACTCATGACATTTTTGGGAAAATTGAGCTCCTGGTTATTTTTATTGATGCTAATAACGGGCAATTTTTTGCAATTAACCTGTTTTCGTTGGTAAAACCTTATATATTTGCGGCCTTACCAATTTTAAATGAAACAATGTACAAAGCGGTTTTTTTAGACATGGATGGCACTTTATTACGAAAGGATCATACCATTAGTGACGTTACCAAAAAGGCTATACAAGATCTGTTGAACAAGGGAATCATCATTGTACCCATTTCTGCCCGACCGCTACATGGCATACTACCCATCACGCAGAATGTGTTTCCTGAAAGCATTCCTGTTGTTAGTTTAAATGGCGGGTATATTTTGCACAATAAAGAAATAATTTGGCAGACTGATATTGCTTTATCAGAAGCAG
>Ga0105045_10000971_pt1 | contig 22651 bp, 16 predicted proteins | sample MAT02_FD_78089 | JGI IMG/M metagenome (GOLD analysis project Ga0105045, IMG submission 78089) | Freshwater microbial communities from Lake Fryxell liftoff mats and glacier meltwater in Antarctica - MAT-02 (megahit assembly) | ecosystem: Environmental > Aquatic > Freshwater > Ice > Liftoff... | reverse complement strand
TGTCCGATGCCGATCGCCATGCACTGGCGCTGGAACTCAAACGCGTGTTGGGCGATGTGCGCGGCGCGGTGCACGATTGGCAAGCGATGCTCGAGCGCCTGCGCCTTGTCTGCGAAGAAGCGATGCAATCGCCACTGCCCGAGGCCAACAGACAAGAAGGCATTGCATTCCTGCATTGGCTCGAAGAGCGTCACTTCACGTTCATGGGCGCACGCGACTACGACCTGGAGCGCGCGGGCGACCAGGCGATGCTGATCGCGCGTCCCGACACCGGGCTGGGCATACTGCGTGGACCCGTCAGCACGCCCGTCATTGAGCTGCCCCCCGAAGCGGTGGCGCTGATAGACACCGATGAGCTGGTGCTGGTGATCAAGGCCATGACACGATCCACGGTGCACCGGCCGGCCTGGCTGGACTACATCGCGGTCAAGCGTTTCAATGCGCAGGGACAGGTCAGCGGAGAAACCCGGTTCCTGGGGCTGTACACCTCCACCGCCTATTCCGCATCGGTCGACGAGATACCGCAGGTGCGCCAACGGGTGCTGCAGGTGATAACACGCGCAGGCGTCGTACCAGAGAGCCACACCGCCAAGTCGCTGCAGTCGATCCTGGAGGCCTATCCGCGCGATGAACTGTTCCAGATCGATACCGACACACTGGAAGAACACGCGATCGGCATCCTGCGCCTTCAAGAGCGCCAGCGTACCCGCGTCTTTCTGCGCCGCGACCCCTTCGGACGATTCACCTCGGCCCAGGTGTTCGTTCCACGCGACCGCTACAACACCGAACTGCGGGTGAAGGTCGGTGCCGAGCTGATGGCGGTGCTCAATGGAGAATCACTCGAATTCACGCCCATGCTCACCGACAGTCCGCTGGCCCGCATCCATTACCTGGTGCGGGCCAAGGGTCGCGCGCCCACCACAGTCAACCTGACAGCGCTGGAGGCACGGGTTGAGAAGCTGGCGCAGCGCTGGGAAGACGATTGCACGGCCGAACTGCTGCGCGCGCACGGCGAAGGACGAGGTCTGCTGCTGGCCAGCCGCTTTGCCAGCGCATTTCCCACCGCCTACCGCGAGCATTTCTCTGCCGCCGTGGCGGCCGAGGACGCCGGCATGCTGGTAGCGTTGTCCAGCCAGACGCCGTTGATCGTGCGGCTGTATCGCCCCTTGAACGCGCCCGCGGATGTGTTGCGCTTCAAGATCTACAACACCGCCAAGGTGGCGCTGTCTGATTCGCTGCCCTTGCTGGAAAACATGGGCGCGCGCGTACTCGACGAGCACCCGTACGACATCGGTAACGAAGACCTGTGGATTCACGACATCGGCTTGCAGATGCCCTCTGGCACCGAGCTATCGGCCATCAAGAGTCGCTTTGAGGCCCTGTTCGTGCAGGTGTGGAGCGGCGAAGTCGAAACCGACAACCTGAACAAGCTGGTAGTGGTCAGCGCGCTCGATGCGCGCCAGATCAGCGTGTTGCGCGCCTATACCCGCTACTTCAAACAGCTCGGGTTTGCCTTCAGCCAGACTTATATTGAGGACGCGCTGATACGCCATGCGTCCATTGCGCAGGACATCGTCACCTTGTTCCAGACCCGCTTCGATCCGCACTGCGATGGCGACCGTGAACAGCTGCAATCGGACCTGCACGACACGCTCGAAGCCCGTTTGTCCGAGGTCGCCAGTCTGGACGACGATCGCATCGTGCGCCAGTTCTTTGCCAGCATCCGGGCTACCGCGCGCACCAATGCCTGGCAACGCATGCCATCGGGCGAGCACAAGCCGTATCTGTCGTTCAAGCTCAAGCCGCGCAAGTTGCCAGGGGTGCCCGAACCCAAACCTGCGTTCGAGATCTGGGTGTACTCGCCCCGCTTTGAAGGTGTGCATCTGCGCGGTGGCAAGGTGGCACGGGGCGGATTGCGCTGGTCGGACCGGCGCGAGGATTTCCGCACCGAGGTTCTGGGATTGGTCAAGGCGCAGCAGGTGAAGAACACGGTGATCGTGCCGGTCGGCTCCAAAGGCGGCTTCGTGCTCAAGAAGCCACCCGCATCCGGCGAGCGCGAGGCCTTGATGGCCGAAGGTATTGCCTGCTACCGCATGTTCCTGTCGGGTCTGCTCGATGTCACCGACAACATCGTCAAAGGCATATTGGTACCACCGGCTCAGGTGGTGCGCCACGATGAAGACGATCCGTATCTGGTGGTTGCGGCCGACAAAGGTACCGCCACTTTCTCGGATATTGCGAATGCGGTTTCCGCCGAATACGGCTTTTGGCTCGGCGATGCTTTTGCATCCGGCGGCTCGGTCGGTTACGACCATAAAAAAATGGGCATTACGGCGCGCGGCGCCTGGGAATCGGTCAAACGCCATTTCCGTGCGCTGCGCGTCAATACCCAGACCACCGAATTCACGGTGGCCGGCATCGGCGACATGTCGGGTGATGTGTTTGGCAACGGCATGTTGCTGTCGCGCAAGGTTCGGCTGCAACTGGCCTTCGACCATCGGCATATCTTCATCGACCCCGATCCGCAAACCGAACGCGCCTGGCAGGAACGCAAGCGCTTGTTCGACCTGCCCCGCTCCAGCTGGGATGACTACGACAAGAGCCTGATCTCCGAAGGTGGCGGTGTCTATCCCCGCAGCGCCAAGTCGATCGCGCTCAGCGCCCAGGCCCGCGCGGTACTGGGCGTCGATACCACCGTCATGGCCCCCAGCGAGCTGCTGCGCGCCATCCTGCTCGCGCCGGTGGACCTGCTTTACAACGGCGGCATCGGAACCTACATCAAATCGAGCCTGGAGTCGCACGCCCAGGTCGGCGACAAATCGAGCGACGCTTTCCGGGTCGATGGCGTGGAGTTGCGCTGCAAGGTTCTGGTCGAAGGCGGCAACCTTGGTGCCACGCAGAAAGGGCGGATCGAATACGCGCAAACCGGCGGCCTGGTCTACACCGACGCGATCGACAACTCGGCCGGGGTCGACTGCTCCGACCACGAGGTCAACATCAAAGTGTTGTTGGGCCAGGTTGTCGAGGCCGGCGACCTGACGCTCAAGCAACGTAACGAACTGCTGGCGTCCATGACCGACGAAGTCGCCGAGCTGGTGTTGCAAGACAACTACTACCAGACGCAGGCCCTGGAGATCGCAGCGCACCGGCCCTTGTATCTGCTTGACGGCCAGCAGCGTCTGATGCAGTGGCTCGAGGGCTCGGGACGACTGAACCGAATCATCGAGCATTTGCCCAGCGATCAGGAGATCGCACAGCGCCGAGCGCGCAAGCACGGGTTGACGGCACCCGAGAGTGCAGTCGTACTGGCTTACGCGAAGATGTCGGTGTTCGACGACCTGCTGGCCAGCAACCTGCCGGACGACCCGTATTTCACAGCTGCGCTGAAGGCCTACTTCCCCAAGGTGCTCAGCGCGCGTTTTGCCAACGCGATCGACAAGCATCCACTGCAACGCGAAATCATCGCCACCTACATCACGAACACCGTCGTGAACCGTGCCGGGGCGACCTTCGTCAACTTCATCGCGGCTGAATCGGTGGCTTCCGCTGCCGACGTCGTGCGCGCGTTCACCTTGGCGCGGGAAGTTTTCGACCTTGAGCGGTTATGGGACCAGATTGACGCGCTGGACTACAAGGTGCCGGCACAGCTGCAACTCGATCTGCTGAGCAAGCTCACGGCGATCGCGCAGCGCGCATCGCGCTGGATGATGCGGGCGCGCGCCGACAACACCGATTTGCCGCAATTGATCAGCCGCTACCAACCCGGTGCCACAACCCTGCGGGGCCACCTCGACGAATGGTTGCCGCAAGGCGCTCGCGCCAGTTGGCAGGCGGCCTCCGACGCGTTGTGTGACGCCGGCGTCGAGACGACGCTGGCGCAGGATCTGAGCGCGCTGGAATTCATCTTCCCAGCATTGGACCTGGTCAATCTCGCCCAAGGCGCAGACACCACGCTCGAGCAGGCAGCGCGCACCTATTTCAGCGTTGACGCAGAGCTCGGCCTGACGGCATGGCGCACCGAGATCAACCGTTTGCCCACTGAAACCTTGTGGCAGACCCAGGCGCGCGGCAGCGCGCGCGATGACGTGTACTCGATCGCCAGCCAGATCACGCTGGGCCTGTTGTCCCGTCAGGAAGAACTGGCGGATTGGCGTCAGCGCCATGATGGGCCGATCCGACGGCTCAACCAGCTGTTGACGATGGTCTCGACCCAGGCCGCAGACCTGGCGCCGGTGTCCGTGGCGATGCGCGAGCTGCGCCAGCTGGCCTGAACTGTCAGCGTGAGAGGCCCTCCCGGCATGCAACCCGACGCGATCGAAGGCTTTTTCCACACCCTGCAAGCGGCCAATCCGATGCCGGTGACCGAACTCGAATACACCAGCGTGTTTGAACTGCTCGTGGCTGTTTTGCTCAGCGCGCAGGCCACCGACAAAAGCGTCAACAAGGCAACCCGGCAGCTGTTCCCGCTCGCCTCTACGCCGCAAAAAATGCTGGACCTCGGTCTGGATCGGCTACAGGCGCAAATTCGCACCATCGGCCTGTACCGGAGCAAGGCGCACCACCTGCTGCAGACCTGTGCCATGCTGGTGCAGCATCATGGCGGCCAGGTGCCGCGTACGCGCGAAGAGCTCGAAGCGCTGCCCGGGGTCGGGCGCAAGACCGCCAATGTGATTCTGAACTCGGCCTTTGGCGAGCCGACGATCGCGGTCGATACCCACTTGCTGCGACTGGGCAACCGCACCGGACTGGCACCGGGCAAAACACCCCTGGAAGTTGAACGCGGACTCATGCAGCGGGTACCGGAGCGCTATCGGGTCAACGCCCACCATTGGCTGATTTTGCACGGCCGTTATGTCTGCCTGGCACGCCAGCCGCAATGCCATCGATGCGCAGTGCGCGCCTTTTGCGACTACCCCCACGCCAGCGGTTCCGTCACGTAGGGCCAGCACCGGACGGCCCGTCATAATCGTGAGATGGGCACCGGTACATCCGTTCCTTTTGTCGATCCCCGCACCATTGTCCTGTTGACCGGCATCATGGGCGGTCTGATGGCGGTCGTGTTGTATTTTTTGCAGCGCAACTATCCGCCGTCCGTCAAGGGTCTGCGCTACTGGACGGCCGGCACCGCCTTGCTGTTCGCCGCTGGCCTGACGGCAGCCAGTCGCGGTTTCACGCCCGATCTGGTGTCGATCACATTAGCCAATTTGCTGATATTTTCCGGCGTCTACCTCCAGTTTTTCGGCTCCGAACAGTTTTTCGGCCTGGGTTCGCGGCTACGGCCGCGGTTCATCGTCATCGGTGCGCTGACGCTGGTCTCCGCATGGTTCACCGTGATGCAACCGCTGTACATCGCACGCCTGATGATCTCGATCAGCGTGATGACCTGGCTGTTTGCCAGCCATGCCTGGCTTATCTTCCGTCACGGCGGTCGCAGTTTCGCCTATCGCTTTGCGGTTTTTTCGCTGGTGTGCGCCGCGCTCAGCCAGCTTCTGCGTTTTGCCACGGCCTGGTTGTTCCCCATCGGCAGCGGCATTCTGGACACCACACCGCAGAACCTGATCTACATGATCAGTTATCCGTTTCTGATGTTGCTCAGTGCGATCAGCCTGGTACTGATGGCTACCGACCGGGTACGCACCGAGTTCGAGCATTTGGCCTCGCACGACTCGCTGACCAACGCCCTGACCCGACGCAATCTCACCGAAGTCTGCCAACAGGAACTCGAGCGCTGCAACCGCCATGGCCGCGCCATGTCGATCCTGTTGATCGACATCGACCATTTCAAGGCCATCAACGACAACTACGGGCACCAGGCGGGTGACCGGGCGCTGGTGCAATTCGTATCAGCCGTGACCACCTTGCTGCGCAGCGCCGACGCCATCGGCCGGCTGGGCGGAGAAGAATTTGTCGTGGTGTTGCCGGAGACGCCCACCGAAGTGGCGCGTGTGGTGGCCGAGCGGATTCGCGCCAAGGTCCGTGAACAAGACAGTCCGGGAAAGATCACGGTCAGCATCGGCGTGACGACGAATCGCCCGCACACCGATTCTGTCGATTCCCTGATGGCTCGCGCCGACCGCGCCATGTACCAGGCCAAGGCGCAGGGCCGCGACCAGGTGGTGCTGGGTTGACCCGATCGGGATAGGCTGTATGGCAACAGCCAGCGCTTGCCAAGCGGCAGGATTTTGCAGGCGCCGACGGCCTGCGCTACGGTTCATGTGCGCCGCGTGCCAATGCAACCCATTGGTCGGATACCGGCACGATGGCAATGCGGTGATCGAACACCGCTTCGAGCTGGCGGTGCGTCGCCGGGTCCCGGCACGACCCCTGGTGCATTATTCGCCCTTGGGCCACGATCACCATGTCGTCGGCATGCAGCGCAAACCCGATTTCGTGCAGCACACTGACGACGGTACGGCCTTGGGTCAGCAATTGGCGAACCACGCCCAGCCAGTCGGATTGGTGCGGCGGGTCCAGGTTGGCCAATGGTTCGTCCATCAGCAGCACGTCAGCCTGCACGGCCAGTGCGCGCGCCAGCAAAACGCGCTGGCGTTCGCCGCCCGACAACTGGCCCAGTGCGCGCGCGCGCCATTCCCAGGCCTGGGTCGCCCGCAAGGCCTGCTCCACGGCGACGCCATCGGCGGTGCTCGGCCCGGCCAGCCAGTCCTGGTGCGGCAGGCGGCCCAGCATGGCGACATCCCACACACTGAGGTCGTCGCCACTGGACTCGTTCTGCCCCAGCCAGGCCAGGCGGCGCGCCCGATCCCGCGCTGGCAGATCGCACAGAGACTGACCCAGCAGCCGCACCTCGCCTGCATGCGGTATCAACTGCGCGAGCGCCTTGAGCAAGGTCGATTTACCCGCGCCATTCGGGCCCACCACACTGGTCCAGCGTCCGCGCGGCAGGTCAAGATCGATGCCATGCAATACCGGCACCTGACCCAAACTGGCATGAATACCACGCGCCTGCAGCGCAAAGGACGTGCCGACTGCCGCCGCGCTCATGACACCCCAGGCGCAACGCGCCGCTGCATCAGCCACAACAGGTAGCCACCTCCGAGCACCGCAGTCAGCACGCCCACCGGCAGCTCCTGCGGCGCAATGAGCCAACGGGCCAAGGTGTCGGCAGCCAGCAGCAAGACACCGCCCATCAGACTGGACAGCCACAGAAAGCGCCGATGGGTCGTGCGCAACATCGATCGCACCAGATGCGGTGCCGCCAATCCGACAAACGCGATCAGGCCGGTCTGTGCCACCGCAGCTCCGGTGGCCAGCGCCAGCGTGGCCACCAAAATCCCGCGCAATCTCGGCAGCGGCAGGCCCAGGCTGGTGGCGGTGGCCTCCCCCAGCGACAGCGCATCGAGTACCCGGCTCAAAGACGCCGCCAGCGGTGTGCAGGCCAGCCAGACCAGCGCCATCACCGCGCAGCCCGACCAGCCGATGAATCCGGTGCTGCCCAGCATGAACGCTTGCATCGACAGCATGACGGCCGGCTGCAGCATCAGCAACATCGAACCCAGTGCGCCCAACACGACGCCGACCACCACGCCTGCCAGCAGCAGTCGCATCGTCTGCTGCACTCCGCGCGCCAGCGCCAAGGTCAGAAACACGGCTGCCGTAGCACCCACGAAGGCAGCGCCGGTCAGCCCGAATCGGGGCAGCCAGGCATCCGCATGCGGTGTAGCCCCCAACGCCACCAGTGCCACCGCCACGCCAAGCGAAGCACCCGACGCGCTGCCCAGTAGATAGGGATCGGCCAACGGGTTGCGGAACAAGCCTTGTGCGATCGCGCCCGCCAGGCCAAGCAGGGCACCGGCCAGCCATGCACCGACGGCACGGGGTGCCCGGATGTCGCGCACGATCTGCAGCGCCACCGGATCGTCGCGCATGGCGATCAGGCTCTCGACGCCGGTGCTGCCGATGCCCAGGCCCAGCAGCAGCAGCAATCCGGACCCGACCAGCAGCGCTAACGCCACGCTCACCGACAGCCTCGCCTGGCGGTGCAGGGCCGCGTCCAGCGGCGCCGTCATGGCAGATGGCGCAACAGGCACTGGCTCATTGCGCGGGCCGCTTCGGCGATACGGGGCCCCGCCCGCACCATGAGATCGGACTGGGCCGGATCGAAGACGCAGACACGGTGGGTTGCAATCGCCCGCAGGGTCGACCATCCCGGACGCTGCGCCATGCCGGCGAAGCTGGCATCACCGACCATGATCAGGTCAGGATCGGCCCGCACGACGAACTCCGGGTTGAGCTTGGGAAATGGGCCCAGCTCTGCTGGCACGATATTGCGCATACCGAGTCGCTGCAGGGTCTCGCCGATAAAAGACGTCGTGCCGGCCGCATACGGAGCGCCATTGACTTCGAAATACACCCGCTTGCCGCGCACCGATGCCGGCAACGATCGCGCCGCCGCGTCCACGCCCGCTTCGATGTCCCGCCATAGTTGCTGGGCACCCGGCACGTCCAGCAACCGGGCCAGCTGTTCCAGCACCCGGTGCACATCGGCATAGCGTTTGGGTTCGAACGCCAGCACCACCAGCCCGAGCGCCTCCAGCCTTGCAGCGGCCGGCGATGAGGTCGCCAGCAACACGATATCGGGTCGCAGCGCCACGATCGATTCGACGCTGGGGTCGAGCCCGCCACCCACCCGCGGCAACCCTCGCACCGATTCCGGAAAGTTGGAATAACGATCGACTCCTACGAGACGCGCGCACCGTCCCAGCTGGCACACCATCTCGGTCAGCGACGGCAGGATGCTGACGATGCGCGCCGGTGGCTGGGCGATCGTGACCCGCATACCCCGGTCATCAACGATATCGATTGCGTGGGCCGTGGACCAGCACCACGACAGCACGCCTATGCACAGCAGCAGGGCGCAACGCGTCCCCAGCCCAGGCCGGTGGCACGCAGCATTCCGGGTCGTGGGCCCATCCATGGCGTCAGTTCTGGCGCGCCGCCCAGTCCAGGACGATGCGGTGCAACTGTGCCACGCCATCGGTCAAGGCTGCCGGTCCCGGCTGCAGGATGTCAGCCGACTTGATCTCGAACAGCTGGCGCGCGCGCACAGCGGATACATCGGCCCAGCCATCGCGCGCGGCAACCCGTTCGGGACGGAATTTCTTGCCGCACCACGATCCCACGATAATGTCCGGATTGCGCCGCACGATCTCCAGTGGATCGGCAATGATGCGGCCTTTGCCCATGGGCTCACGGGCCAGTTCGGGAAAACAGTCATCCCCACCAGCCACGCCGATCAGTTCGGACACCCATTGGATCGCGCTGATGGGTGGTTCATCCCACTCCTCGAAATAGACCCGGGGACGCCGTGGCAGCTCGGCGGCTGCAGCCCGGATGGCGTCCAGCCCTGCGCGCATCGCGGCGATCTGTTCCAGTCCTGCGGCAGGTTGCCCGACGATGGCTGCGACCTGGTACAACATCGAAAAAATCTCTTCCACACTGCGCTGGTTGAAAATCGTTACCTGCACACCGTGCCGGATTAACGCCGAGGCAATGTCGGCCTGCAGATCCGAAAAGCCGAACACGCAGTCGGGCTCGAGCGCCAGTATCTTGTCGATCTTCGCGCTCAGGAACGCGCTGACCTTCGGCTTTTCCTGGCGCGCCCGGCGCGGGCGCACGGTGTAGCCCGAGATGCCGACGATGCGGTGTTCCTGACCAAGCAGGTACAACCATTCGGTCGTCTCCTCGGTCAGGCACACGATGCGCTGCGGCCCGTGACCGGACGAGAAGACAGCATCGAAGGCCATGGTCAGAAACGGTAGATCACCGAGGCGGTGACGGTACGCCCGGCCTCAGGGTAGATCGATGTGGGGACCCCCGCCGCAGTACAAGCGAAGGCCTGGGTGTAATACTTGCGGTCGGTCAGGTTCGCGATGCCCAGCGCCAGTTCGGCATTGCTCCAGCTGAAGGCATACCGTAGATCCGCTGTGGCGAATCCCGGAATCTTGCAGGTATTGAGGAAATCTGCGCTCTGGCCTGAAACCCAGACCATCCCACCGCTGATCGCATGTCCGGGTGCCGGTCGCCAGTCTGCCCGCACGGCCAGCGTGCGGCGAGGGACCAGCATCAGGTTTTTGCCGTCGTAGGGACCCGCCGTGAAACGCGCCTCGCGCAGCGCTGCGTTCAGGCGCAGATCGAGCGTGGCATTCACCGCATGACTGGCCTCCAGTTCCAGCCCCTGGCGCAGGGTCGGATCAAAATTCACGTTGGCTCCAAACGGTCCGAAGGGACCGTTCCCCGCCGGGTCGTAGCCGATCTCATTGCGCAAGGCACTGCGATACCAACGCAGCTCCAGCGCCGATGTCCCTCGGCGCCAGCGGGCACCCAGTTCGGTGTCGCGCGATGTCTGGGCCTGCAAGGGAACATTCGGATTGGTGAACGAGAACTCATCGACGTTGGCAAGCCGGAAGCTGCGGCCAATCCGCGCATACGCAGTCACGTCCGCGCCCAAGGGCTGGCTCACCCCGAGTTCCCATGCATTTTGCTGCTGATCGAGTGCGCTGCTGGAGGCCGCTTCGGACTTGTCCAGTTGTTCACGGCGATGTCCCAGGGACAGTCGGGCACCGGTCGTGGGAAACGTCAGGTCGTTCTTCAGGTACCAGGCCGTACTGTGTGCACGTGACTGCGTGCCGACCGGAGTGAACAAAGACGCCAGGATGGTACGTTCCCAGCGCGTGATGTCGTAGCCGATCACGAACACGTTGGGACGGTCTGCCAGTGTGCGTTCATGGCGTGCCCGCACGCTGGTGTTGGCAGCATCCACGCGGTAGGCAAACGGCGTCGCAAAAGCCAGGCTGTCATAGTCCTTGGTGCGCTGATTGGCGTCGAACGCCAATTGCCACGCACCCCGATAAGCCTCGGCAAAGACGCCGGCGTAGTTCGATTGCGCGGCACCAAACTCATTGAGCGAATTGGCCTGCTGCGGATCGGCGGCGTATTGCGCCGCCGTCAGGGCACCTGGCGATCCACTGCGAAACGAATCGCGTCCACTGCGCGCGCCCAGGCGCAACCAGCCATTGCTCCATTGGGCCGCCGCCGAAACCGCATCGGTGGCAGAGGCAAAATTGACCCGGTGTCCATCACTGTTGCGATCACTTGCCGCGACGTCGACCGAAAACCCGCCCGATGCCAGCGTCGCGGCGGCGCGCGATTCGCGCAGACCCAGGCTGCCGCCAGCGAGATACAACTCGGCGCGGTTGTTGCGCTGCACGCCAGCGCCGGCCTTGGTGGTGACGATGATGACGCCGCCCGTGGCGCCCTCACCGTACAAGACAGCGCCAGTGCCGCGCAGCACCTCGATTTTCTCGACCGTGGCGATCGGAATCGACGCCAAGGCGGCGCTGGAGAGATCGGCCTCGTTCAGACGCAGACCGTCTACGATGACCACCTGGTTGCTCTGCGAGGTGGAACCGAACCCGCGCAGATCCAGACTGTAGTTGTTGCCACCGGAGGTGTCCAGGCGTCCGACCACACCCAGAAGCTTCATCACTGCATCGTTGACCGTGGTCGCGCCGACGCCGCGAATGGCATCGGCCGTGATCACGCTTACGCCCAGCGGGAGCGTCGCGGCGGGCTCGGCGAATCGGGTTGCAGTGACGGTGACCGTCGGCAAACGGGGTTGACCCCAGGCGGCAGAAGTGGCAGCGAGCGCTGCGGACAGGATGCACAAAGGCGTGATCACGCCCTTGCACGAGGGAAAAATAGAGATAGCCATGCGTGTTGTAGATCCGGACAAAGCCCTGGCCGTCGTCCCCGACAGCCCATGAGCGTTACGGTTCGCTGCAGGCAGCGGACCTCCTTGTTGGCCGGTATCCGGGCTGATGGAGCAACTGCCCTCGCCTTCCCAGACGCATGTCGAAAGCGTCCAGTGGCCTTGAGGGCAGCGGGATCGAAGAACCCGTCCACTTACCGTTGCGGGGGCAGCGCAGGTTAGGTCTGCCGTTGTCGGCTTTCCCTCCTGCTTCCCGTTGAACTGCAGCGTGTGAACCACACTGCGAGCACCAACCCGACGATTCTATGCCGAGGCCGCATGCGCAAACTCTACAATTGGCAATCTATGTCGAACCAGTCCAAAATCGACCAGATCGCCGAGCGGGTGGAACGCTTGCTGGTGCGCCACGCAGAATTGCAGCGCACCAACGCATTGCTCGCGATCCAGGTCGAGACACTCACCAGCGAGCGCGATTCGCTGAAGTCGCGGCTAGGCGCGGCGCGGGCGCGGGTTGATGCTCTGCTGGACCGTCTGCCGGAAGCCGGCGCGAGCAACACCACCAAAGACGCGTCATGAAGCAGCTCGAAGTTCAGATCATGGGGCAAAACTATTTGCTGGGATGTCCGCCCGGCGGCGAAGCCCGATTGCTGGAAGCTGTCGAACGGGTGGACACCGCCATGTGCAAGATCCGCGACGTTGGCAAGGTACGTGCGCGCGATCGCATCGCGGTGCTGGCCGCATTGAATCTCGCTTTTGACCTGGGCGAACCTGCTGGCAGCAGCGCTGCCGCAACGAGCCAGGGCGCACGCACGACCACCAGCGCGGCCGATAGTGACGACGGCATGATGCTCACCTCGCTGTTGGACCGGCTGGACAAGGCTTTGAGAGAAGACGGCCAGCTGATATGAGATAAGAGCGGGCCGCAACCGTGTATCCCGCAGCGTTGTGGGTTTTTGAGCATGGTTTACGACCGCATGGTTCTACAATGATCTTGTCTGCAGTGTCCATTGGGCTTTTAATTCCTTGAACCAATGCTCTCGTAGCTCGGGCTTGGAACATCGCCTGGCTGGTGTGATCATCTCGCGTCAGATGAACCCGACGCCAACGCTGACCTCGCCCACCTGAACCCCGGTTCAGGATGCGGCTCGGTGGCCGCTGCAGGCACCTATTTCTCTTGTGGACTTTTCCCTCACCCTGATACTGGAGCTGTCCCTGCTGGGCCTCGTCACCGGCTTTTTGGCCGGTTGGCTCAGCATCGGTGGCGGCATGCTGATGGTGCCTTTCCTGACCATCATCCTGACCGCGCGCCACTACCCACAACAACATGTCATCAAGATGGCCGTGGCCACATCGTTGGCGACCATCTGCTTCACCGCATTGGCGTCGGTGCGTGCGCACCACCCGCGCGGCGCGTTCCGATCGCTTTCGCGGGCTCGGTCGGTTATGCGTTTGCCGGCTGGCACCTGACGGACATGCCACCGGGCGCACTACGTTATCTTTACTGGCCGGCATTTCTGATGCTCTCCATCGCAAGCAGGGTCTCCGCGCCGCTCGGAGCCCGGGTCGCCCACCGCATGGAAGTGGCACCGCTCAAGCGTGTGTTCGCCGGTGTGTTGTACGCTCTGGCGCTTTACTTCGTCTTGCGTTGAACCGAAGAAAGGACAAGAGGCCGTGCGAATCTGTATTGTGGGTGCCGGTGCCATCGGCGGTTTGTTGGGTGCCCGTTTGGCACTTGCCGGCAACGATGTGAGTCTGATCGCGCGTGGCCCGCACTTGGAGGCCATCGCGCGCGATGGCCTGAGACTGATCGGCGAAGACGGTATTTCACAGGTAGCGCGTCCCACCTGCGCGACCGACTCCTTGGCGCTGGCGGGCCGACAGGACTTGGTCATTCTGGCGATGAAAGCACACCAGGTCGCGGACGTCGCGCCGCAACTGCATCTATTGCTGGACGCCGACACCCGCATCGTGACGATGCAAAACGGTATTCCCTGGTGGTATTTTCATCGCTTGGCCGGCCCCTGGCAGGGCACTGTATTGCACAGCCTGGATCCGGACGGCAGCCTGGCGCGCCACATACCCGCAGAGCGGCTGATCGGCAGCGTGGTGTATCCGGCCAGCGAAGTCGTCCGACCCGGCGTGATACAGGTGATCGAAGGCAACCGGTTCAGCCTGGGAGAGCCCGATGGCAGCGAATCCGACGCGGTACGCATGGTCAGCGCCGCCTTCAAGGCAGCAGGTTTGCGCGCGCCGGTCACGAAAGATATCCGCTCCGAGATATGGCTCAAGGTATGGGGGAACCTGAGTTTCAACCCGATCAGCGCGTTGACCCATGCCACATTGGAAGACATCTGCCGCCATGAGCCGACGCGGGCCTTGGCCGCCGCGATGATGACCGAAGCCCAGACCATTGGCGAGAAACTGGGCGTGCGGTTCAAGGTCAGCCTGGATAAACGCATCGCTGGCGCGCAAGCGGTCGGCGCGCACAAAACGTCCATGCTGCAGGACGTTGAGCAGGGGCGTCGGCTGGAGTTGCAGGCCTTGGTCGGATCGGTGATGGAGTTGGGCCGGATTACCGATACACCGACGCCGGCGATCGACGCGGTGTGGGCGCTGGTCAGCCTGCTGGCGCAGCAACTGCAGACCCTCGGGGCCCGGCTGCGGATGACTTGAACGCGATACGGCGTTGCCATCCATTTTTCTATTCGACTACCCACGAACCATGACTTCCTTTGCCACCTTGCCCCAGATGATTGCAGCCCAGCCGCAGGACGCCGTCGCGATTCGCTCGCCCGCAGGACCTGCGATGCACTATGGGCAACTCAGCGGGCTGCTCGATGCAACTGCGGCGCTGCTGCGCTCCCATGGCCTGGCGCGCACCGATCGCGTGGCGCTGGTGCTCGACAACGGGCCGGAGATGGCCTGCGCATTTCTGGCTGTAGCCAGCGCATGCACAGCCGCACCCTTGAATGCTGCTTACCGTGCAGAGGAGTTCAGCTTCTACCTCACCGACCTGAATGCCAAGGTGTTGATCGTTGCCCAGGGCAGCAGCAGCGCGGCGATTGAAGCTGCGCGCGCGCGGGGCATCCGGGTGCTGGAACTGCAGCCTCTGCCGCAGGCGGGCGGCGGCAGTTTCACGCTGCATGCGGCCTCGCCCGAGCTGCCGTGTCGCGCCGCACCCACAGTACCCGCCACAGCGCAGGATGTCGCTCTGATCCTGCACACCTCGGGCACCACCTCGCGTCCGAAGATCGTTCTGCTCAGCCATGGCAATCTGTGCGCGTCGGCCCGCAATATCAGCCAGACCCTGCGCCTGCAACCCTCGGATTGCGGACTGCATGTGATGCCGATGTTCCACATTCACGGCCTGATCGCTGGCCTGCTGGCACCCATGGCAGTCGGCGGCAGTGTTTTTTGCACGCCGGGCTTCAACGCCTTGCGATTCTTCGGCTGGATGAAGGAATGCCGGCCGACCTGGTATACCGCCGTTCCGACGATGCACCAGGCGATCCTTGCACGGGCTTCACACAACCGTGAGGCGATCCGCGACAACCCGCTGCGTTTCGTGCGCTCATCGTCGTCATCCATGCCACCGCAGGTGATTGGAGAAATCGAACGTGTTTTTGGTGCGCCATTGATCGAGTCGTACGGCATGACCGAGGCCACGCACCAGATGACCAGCAGCCCGCTGCCGCCGGCGCTACGCATCCCTGGCTCGGTGGGCCTCGCGGCGGGACCGCAGATCGCGATCATGGGCGAGAACCAGCAGTTGCTGGGCAGCGGTCACGTCGGCGAAGTTGTGATCCGGGGTGACAACGTGACGGCAGGATACGAAAACAACCCGGCTGCCAACTCCGAGGCCTTTGTCGACGGATGGTTCCGAACCGGCGATCAGGGCGTTCTGGACGCCGCTGGCTATCTGACGCTGACAGGACGGCTCAAGGAGATCATCAACCGCGGCGGCGAGAAAATATCGCCACGCGAGGTGGACGAGGTATTGATGGACCATCCGGCCGTGGCACAGGTCGTGACCTTCGCCATGCCGCATCCGAAGCTCGGCGAGGAAGTGGCCGCAGCCGTTGTACTGCGCGAATCGATGCAGGCTGACGAAGCCGAGCTGCGCGCGTTCGCTGCCAGCCGCATGGCCGATTACAAGGTGCCACGCAAAATTCTGTTGCTGGCAGAGATACCCAAGGGTGCCACTGGCAAGCTGCAGCGCATCGGTCTGGCCGCCAAGCTGGGGTTGACAGGCTAGACTGGCCTTGATGGGTCGCCGAATTCCAACGCGAGCAGGCGGTCGAACTGGGCCGCCGGCACCGCCGGTGAAAACAGGAAACCTTGATAAGCGGAGCATTCGAGCGCGCGCAGGCATTCGAGCTGGGCCTGTGTTTCTACGCCTTCAGCAACCACGCCCAAGCCCAGCGCGCGGGCCATGCCGATGGTGGCGCTGACGATTGCGCGGTCGCTTTCGTCCTGCGGCAGTCCGGTGATGAACGAGCGATCGATTTTGAGCTTGGAGATCGGAAAGCGTTTGAGGTAGGACAGGCTGGAATACCCGGTGCCGAAATCATCGATCGACAGGCCGACACCGATGCGGGCCAAGGCATGCAGTCGGTCCAGCGCTTCGTCTGCATCGCGCACCAGAATCGATTCGGTCAGCTCGAGTTCGAGCAGCGCCGGTGGTAGACCGGCACTGCGCAGGGCACCACCGACCATGTCCACGAAATCGGCCTGCTGGAACTGCAACGCCGACACATTGATCGACACCGGGAGCGGGGTGCCGGCACGCAGCCAATGCATCGCCTGCCGCACCGCCTGCTCCAGCACCCAGTTGCCGATGGTGGTGATGAAACCGGTCTCCTCGGCCAGAACAATGAAAACCGATGGCGACACGTCGCCGAAGCTCGGGTCGCTCCAACGCGCCAACGCCTCGGCCCCGACCATGCGCCCGCTGGCCAGAGCGATCTGTGGCTGGTAGTGCACACTGAAGCGGCCCTGCTGCATACCCTGACGCATGGCGTGGTCCATCTTGATGCGTGATAGCACGTCCACATTCATCTGCGGCTGATAGAAGCGGAAGCTGCCGCGTCCGCGCTCCTTGACGCGGTACATCGCGGTATCGGCGTACTGGATCAATTCGTCCAGCGTCTTGCCGTCGTCGGGATACAACGCCACGCCGATGCTGCACCCGACCGAAAAATTCATGCCATCGAGCACGAATGGTTCTGCCAGCGCCTGCAACACCCGTTGGGCGCAAGCCTCGGCACCGGGCGCATCGGCTTCCTGCAAGAACATCACGAACTCGTCGCCGCCAAGGCGGCACAAGGTATCCACGTCGCGCAGGCAGGACGCGATGCGCCCGGCCACCTCGACCAGCACCCGATCACCAAAAGCATGGCCCATCGAATCGTTGATGTTCTTGAACCGGTCCAGGTCCAGGAAAAAGACTGCGAACTGCCCGCCGTTGCGATCAGCCATGCGCAGCGCGAAATCCACCCGCTGGGTCAGCAGCAGCCGATTGGGCAAGCCGGTCAATACGTCGCGATAGGCCAGAGTTTCGATCCTGCGCTGGGCGGCGTATTTCTCGCTCAAGTCCTTGAAGAAGCAAATGCTGTGCAAGGCCTGCCCGTGCTCGCCCCGCAACAACACCCACGACACCTGTACCGCCAGCAGTTGCTGCCCGGCATTGCGGTGCCAGACTTCACCTTCCCAGTATCCGTCGGTCTCCAGGTGCTGCTGCACACGGGCAAAAAAGCCTTGGTCATGCGGATCGGTGAAAAATTCACCTGACGAACTGCCCAACAACTGCGGCTGGGTCAGCCCCGTCAGACGTTCGCAACTGGGGTTCGCAGCCAGCATGCGGAAATCGGCGTCGGCGATGAAGATCGCGTCCAGGCTCGAATCGAAAACCTTGGACGCCAGTCGCAGCCGGGCTTGCGCGTCGACCTGCAGGGTAATGTCGCGAAAGGCGAAAACCCGCCCGCTGGGCTGGCCGCGGTTGTATTGCGGCATCGAGCGCCGCTCGACGATGCGCCCCGAACGCAGGTGCAACTCGTCCTCGGCCTGCAGCAACGGCGAGGCTGCGATGTCCGCCAATCGGGCGTCATAGGCTGCCGGGTCCACCACCGCTGCCGCCATATGGGCGAACAGCGCCGGATCGTTGCGCCGAACCATCAACGCCTCCGGCAGATCCCATATCTGCGCAAAACGCCGGTTGTAGTTACGCACCCGACCGTCGCAGTCGCTGGCCAAGATGCCGTCGGCCGTGGATTCCAGCGTCGCCCGCAATTCGGCTACCAGCCGTTCCAACTCGACTTCGGTGCGGCGCTGTTGGCGCAAATCCTGCAGGCAGACCAGAAACACCGGTGTGGCACCATCAAGCCAGATCCGGCTCACCTTGCGATCGACTGGAATGGCAACGCCATCGCCGGTGCGCATGAGCGTCTCGGAATGAATGGCGTGGCTCAGGCCGGCGGCCACGTCTTCCCAGAAGTATTGGTCCTCGGGCGTGGCGGTCAACTCAATGGCGACGCGTCCTTCCAGTTCTTCCCGCTGGAGACCGGTCAGGTCGATGGCGGCCTGGTTGACAGCCACGATGCGCAGGCTGACCGGGTCGACCAGCCAGACCGCTTCGATCAGTGCTTCGATCAGAACACCGGTAGACACTGCGGTCACGCGACGGCCTCGCCGCGCACCGGGTCGGACGCCCGCTCGAAGAAATAGCAGATGCGCATCCGCGGCGACAGGTAGTCGGCTGCCGCGCGCGGCAACAGGTCCGGTCGCAGACTGCGGCGGATACCGGCGCTGGGCGCCTGCTCCAGATCGAGTATCAAGGCTTCCTCCTTCGCGATCTCGGGATCATGCACGATCACTCGGGGCTTGAGCGGGCGGGCCGAATTGACCGACACCACCAGCGCATGGCGCCCGTCCGACAGCTGCACCACCGAACCCGGCGGATACACGCCCATCATCCGGATGAACGCGGCCAGCACCGTGATGTCGTAACGGTCTTTCATTTGCGAGAAGATCATCGACAGCGCCTCATGCGGCGTGATCGCGGCCGCAGGTCGCGCCGGATTGCACATGTTCTCGTATCGATTCACTAGCGCAAGCACCTTGCCACTGAGGCAGATCTCCTGAGCATCCAATTGGCGCGGAAAACCACTGCCATCCATCATCTCGTGGTGCTGGCCAATGGTGCGCCGCACGTCGTTGGACAGGTTCAGTTGCTGAGCGATCGCAATGCCCTGGGTCACATGGCTCTGGTACTGCCGGTACTCGGCGGGCGTAAAGCTGGCTTCGGCCAGTCGCACACGATCGGGCAGGCGGGTTTTGCCGATATCGTGCAAAAAGGCGGCTACTCCCAGATCACGCAAGGTGTCGGTCTGCATGCCGAGCGCCTTGCCCAGCAATAGCGACAAAACGGTGACATTGACGGGGTGCATCCAGGCGCGATCGCCAGTGGTTTCGGACAACAGGCGGATCGACGACTCGCTCTGAGCCAGCAGGTCGCTCACCATGGACCCCACCAGTTGCTGGCACAGGGCCGAGGCAACCGTCGGCTCGTGAGCCATGCGTTCAAGTACCTGGCGATACAGCCGAATCGCAACCTCGAATTGCGCGTCGCAGTGGTCCAGGCTCGCGCGTTGGGCGGCAATCAGTGCCACGCGGCGATCACGCTGCGCTGCGGCGGCGTCCGTCTGCGCCGTCAGCGCAGTCTGCGCAGACGGCGCTGACGGCGCTTGGGGCATTGAAGGGGCGTCCGCGCCATCGGCGGGTGGCGACAAACTTTGCTCTTCATCGTCGGAAGACGCGACCGACGATTCGGCCTGAACTGGCGCTGGTGGATCGCTGCGACCGGGTATCGTGCGCACGCGCTTCAAGCCCATGCTGCGCAAGATTTCAATCTGTCGCTGCGAAACAATCTTGAAGTTGCCCTTGGGAAACGGATGCGACATCCAACTCAGTTCCAGATCGACGTACAGGCCGATCCGAAGCTCTTGGGGTGTCACATAGGCATAGCCAGATTGCATCATGAAAGAAAGCCGCTATCCTAATAAGAGTACTGCCTTGGCGCTGGGACTGGGTGCATGGCCAAAGCTTACAGCCACAACGACCCATGGAGCAACCAACAGCCGTTTCTGTTTCATCCAAGCGACACCCTGTGACGATGAACCTGCATTGCCCTGCTGCATCGCTTCGCACCGATTTTTTTGTGGCCGTATGGGTGAGACGGTACTCAGTCGAACAGCGTAGCAATCGGCGTGGACAGCGACACTATCTGCGCCGCTTGGGGTTGCAGTATGCCGCCTTGCCAGCGCTGCCAGCCATACAGTGCGGCAAAGCTGAAGCCTGGCGCGCTCGCACCGGCACCCCCTACCCGCTCGGCACCGCGTCGCACGCCGTCCATGAACCAGGCCGGCAGCGTGAGGTGGTAGGGATTGCGCGCCACCTCGCCCACATGCAGACTGAGTGCAGCCATCAAATCGGCCACCTGCACAGAGCCGAGTTCGAGCATCAACCGCGGCTCCATCTGCGTGTTCCAGTATTCACCGAGCAGCAGATGCGGTCCGTCCGTCCGATCGAAATCCGCCAGCGCATCTCGGACCAGGTGATGGGTTCCGATATGCGCTGGATGGCCGTCCAGCGCATGCGGACACACCACCACACGCGGTTGATAGGCGTGCAGCAACGCCAGCACACGCGCGACACAAGACGCCCAGTGCTGTGGCCGCGCGCTGGCGCATGAGGGTCCGATGTCCTGCAGACCTTGCACGGACTCGCCCGAGGCGCTGACACATTCAAAACCCAGCCGGGCACAGCTGTGTGCCAGTTCTTGCCAGCGCTCGGCCCTGCGCTGCACATGGCTGCCCAGTGTCACGGCCACATTGACCACACGCCATCGCGCTTCTTGACGCAGGCGCCATGCCAGCGCGCCGCCGATGGCCTCATCATCCGGATGGGGCGAAAACAGCAGGCACACCGGTGCGTCGGCTGCGACCGGAGGCGGCGGCGGTGCCGCAGGCGGTGGGGCAGGCAGCCGTCGCCCCTGCTGCAGTCGCAGCGCAAACCCCGCGACGAAATCGAGATACGGATCGGACATGGTGCATCACCCAAGAACAGAACCCCGCACAGGCGGGGTTCCTTGGCGTCACGGTCAATGACGGAAATCAGCCCATATGCAGGCCACCGTTGACCGAGAAGTCTGCGCCAGTGGAGTAACCACCTTCTTCGGATACCAACCAGGCAATGATGGAGGCGATTTCACTGGGTTCACCCAAGCGCTTGACCGGGATCGTGGCAACGATCTTGGCCAGCACGTCCTCACGGATCGACTTGACCATGTCGGTGCCAATGTAGCCTGGGCTCACGGTGTTCACCGTCACGCCCTTGGTGGCCATTTCCTGCGCCAACGCCATCGTGAAACCATGCATGCCCGCCTTGGCGGCCGAATAGTTGGTCTGGCCTGCCTGGCCTTTTTCACCATTGACCGAACTGATGTTGACGATGCGACCCCAACCTTTCTCGACCATGTCTGCCACGACCTGTTTGGTCACGTTGAACATCGAGTTGAGGTTGGTCTCGATCACTGCATCCCAGTCCTCGCGGGTCATCTTGAGGAACATGCGATCCTTGGTGATGCCGGCGTTGTTCACCAGCACATCGATCGCGCCGTGTTCTACCTTGGTCTTGGCGAACGCAGCCACCGTGGAGTTCCAGTCACCGACGTTGCCGACCGAGGCATGGAAGGTGTAACCCAGCGCGACCTGCTCGGCGATCCACTTGACGTGATCGCGGGTCGGGCCGCAACCGGCGATGACCTTGAAGCCCTCTTTGTGCAGGCGCTGGCAGATCGCGGTTCCGATGCCACCCATGCCGCCGGTGACGTACGCTACTTTTTCACTCATGGTTATCTCCTCGGGTTGATATTGCTTTGGGGTCGTGAATCGGGTCAACGTTCAATGGTGAGCGCCACGCCCATGCCACCACCGATACACAACGAGGCGATGCCTTTGCGGGCATCGCGCCGCTGCATTTCGTGCAACAACGTCACCAGTATGCGGCATCCGGATGCACCGATCGGGTGACCGATTGCAATCGCGCCACCATTGACGTTGACCTTGCCGGTGTCCCAGCCCATTTCCTGGTTCACAGCGCAGGCCTGCGCGGCAAACGCTTCGTTGATCTCCAGCAGGTCGAGGTCCTGCGCCTTCCAGCCCGCACGGGCCAACGCCTTGGTCGACGCCAGAACCGGCCCCATGCCCATCAGTGCCGGATCCAGGCCGCTGGTGGCATAACTGGCGATGCGGCCCAAGGGTTGGAGACCGAGTGCTGCGGCTTTCCTGGCCGTCATGACCATGACGGCGGCAGCACCATCGTTGATGCCCGACGCATTGCCAGCGGTCACACTGCCGGCCTTGTCGAACGCGGGCCGCAACCCTGCCAGCGCCTCCGCGCTGGTTTTCTTGTTGAGGTATTCATCGGCCGCAAACACGAGCGGATCACCCTTGCGTTGCGGGATGCTGACAGAGACGATTTCGTCCTTGAACCGCCCTGCCTCTTGCGCAGCGGCGGCCTTTTGCTGGCTGGCCAGCGCCAGGGCGTCCTGAGCGTCGCGCGAGATACCGTACTTCTTGGCCACGTTTTCGGCAGTGATGCCCATGTGGTACTGGTTGTACACATCCCACAAGCCGTCAACGATCATCGAATCGATCATCTTCCAGTCGCCCATACGCTGGCCGTCGCGTGAACCCAGCAACACATGCGGGGACGCGCTCATGTTCTCCTGGCCACCAGCGATCACGATCTCGCTGTCGCCACAGGCGACCGCCTGCGCCGCCAGCATCACCGCCTTGAGACCCGAACCGCAGACCGCGTTGATGGTCAATGCGGGCGTCGCCTGGTTCAGGCCGCTTTTGATCA
>Ga0105045_10000970_pt1 | contig 22657 bp, 24 predicted proteins | sample MAT02_FD_78089 | JGI IMG/M metagenome (GOLD analysis project Ga0105045, IMG submission 78089) | Freshwater microbial communities from Lake Fryxell liftoff mats and glacier meltwater in Antarctica - MAT-02 (megahit assembly) | ecosystem: Environmental > Aquatic > Freshwater > Ice > Liftoff... | reverse complement strand
GGCGTCGTGGCCGAGTGGCTAGGCTGGGCTCTGCAAAAGCTCCTACTCCGGTTCGAATCCGGACGATGCCTCTAAAAGAGATACAGAAATGTATCTCTTTTTTTGTTTGAATTTTTAGGAAAAATTAGATAAAGATAGTGTCCGAATCCGGACGATGCCTCTAAAAGAGATACAGAAATGTATCTCTTTTTTTGTTTGAATTTTTACGAAAAATTAGGTAAAGGAAAGGTTCGAGTCCGGGAATACCTCTGAATCCTTCAAAGAAACATGAGGGTTTTTTTATGGTTAATTTTTAGGAAAAAATTAGATAAAGATATATTCACTGATCAAAATTAATCTGAAATCTTCGCAGTAAACTGCGGTTTATAATGAGATCAAATAATGTAAATTTACTAAAAATGTGTAAATAAATCTGACAGAATCAAGAACTGTATTGACAATATATTTTAATGCTTTTTGGAGAGAAAAATATAATTACAAAGAAAATATAGTATTTTTTAAAAAATAAGACTATAAAATTTATAAACTCAATTTCCCGAGGAAAAAATTGTGATTTTTTAGGAATCCGTTACTTAGTTACAAAAAGAAATATGCAAATTGACTGTTTGTTTAATTTAAAATAATTGTTCCTGATTTGGTTTCCCCTTTTGTAAACGTAATAGCAATATTTTTTGTTTTAGCATTGCCATTGAGGGTGTAATGAGCCGAAAATCGAAATGTGTTTTGAAAATTATTACTTGGCCTAAAAGCCGAATCTGAAAATATATTTTCAAAATTGGAAATTCCCTGACTGTCAGAAGCAGCTTGAAAATCTGCAAATAAAGGATTATCTCCTATAATTTCCCAAGTAGTTTCGTCGTAAGCATAAACCACAATATTTGAAACCGCAGCTCCTGATGCATTTTTCAATATAATTGTAGCTTTAGTCTTTGAATTGTCTACTGCACTGTCTGAAGCACTGTCGTCGTTACTTGAACATGCTGATAATACAGCAAAAGATAAAAATAAAAAAATAAGTTTTTTCATATAATTGTTGTGTGTATAGTTGTCAATTTGCATATAACTAACTTCAGCAAATATATATAAAATAGCGCATCGAATATACGATTGTTTATAAAAGTGCCACATTATTATTGTTAAATTTCAAAATATATTCAATAATCACCTTTTCTGCCAAATTTTTAATTCAATTAATTCTATTTGTATTGAAGCTTGCACTTTAATGCTTTGACTCTATCTTCTCCAAAGCTTCTTTTACCAATTTTTGGTCACTTGGAAACCAACCTTGCATCATAATGGTAAACCCAAAAATAATCAGTAGAATGCTAGTAATTTGTTTGATTTTCAGAACATTTGACGGTGTCATTTTACTTTTTAATCGCTTGGCCAAAAGTATTTTGATGATATCAACCACCAAATAGGTTCCTATTACGGAAGTAAAGAACACAATTAATCTGGAAGTTTTGAGGTCTAATTGAGGTCCAAAAGTGATGAAAATTAACAACCAAAAACCAAGGACACCCACATTGATGAAATTAAGCAAAAACCCTTTTACAAAAAGTCCCGCATAATTTTTCTTGATGAGTTCAATTTGGTCTTTGAAATCGAGCTTTTTGATGGCTTTTTTCTGTTGGAGAAAAGAAATTACACCATAAGTTATCATTATTAATCCACCGAAAATGAATAAAGCCGGTTCATCTTTGATGTTATTTATGAGTCGGTAACTACTGAAATACGCAATTGCAATGAAAACTAAGTCAGCTGCTACAACGCCTACATCAAATACCAATGCGGCTCTAATACCTTTTATTGCAGCGGTTTCCAGTAATACAAAAAATACTGGACCAATCATAAAGCAAAGTAAAATACCGAGTGGAATTCCTAATAAAATATCTTCAATCATGGAGTGAATGTATTGTTCTAGACTTCACAAATATAATTGAATTATCCAAAAAACTCCCCTTTTCTACTTATTTATCGCTTGCTTTCGATGATGGAACCGCCCAACGTTATTTTCTGATTGATTTGTTTTGGGCTGCCAAAAATAGTAATATTGCCTCCTGCCCTGACTTTTGCATCAACTAACTCGCTGGCACGAATATCAGCTTCGCCCCCTGTGGTAATCTTAATCGTTGTTTGCACAGTTTCTAAATCCATTGCCTGTAAAACTCCACCTGTTCCTATTGAAACATCGTTGTTGGTGGCACTGCCTTTAATTTTTAAAACTCCTCCTGTAACCGCTCTCAAATTGGCTTTCTTTACATCTAAAACCAATCGAATTTCAGCACCTTCTTTAGCATTTACCGATAGGGAGGTTTGTTTTAAAGCGGTGTCACAAATAATGTAAGAACCTTCACTTGCATCAATTTCATCAATTTGTTTGAAATATAATTTTGCTGAAACATTCTCGCCTTCGAGTAATTTTCGTAAAGCCATTCTGATTTTTAGATTTCCATTATTATTGATTAGTTCCACATCTCCTGCCCGACTTCCCGAAATTTCAATCCTATCTTCATCTGACGGAATTAATTGCACAGAAATTCTGTCAAAAACGCTGACTTTATCAAATTCGCCCAACTTTTTGTCTATTTGCGAAAATCCTAAAATGCTAATAAGCAATGTTAATATAACGACAATCTTCTTCATAAATTTATTTTTCATTTTTTCTAATCAATGTGAAATCCAGTTGCTTTTTAACTAAATCAGCATTTTTTACTTTCACAATAACTTCGTCGCCGAGTTGTAATAATGTTTTTGACATTTGTCCCACCAAAGCATATTGTTTTTCATCAAACGTATAATAGTCGTCTTTTATTTCACGGATTCTGCACATTCCTTCGCATTTATTGGCTACAATTTCTACGAAAATTCCCCATTCAGTCACTCCAGAAATAACCCCCAAAAACTCTTCGTCTTTATGGTCTTGCATATATTTTACTTGCATATACTTGATGCTGTCGCGTTCTGCACTTGTGGCCAAACCTTCCATCGTAGAACAATGCACACATTTTGTTTCATATACCTCTTCACTAGCTGACTTTCCTCCGTCTAAATAAAATTGCAATAAACGATGCACCATTACATCAGGATAACGTCGAATTGGCGATGTAAAATGCGAATAATAATCAAAAGCCAAACCGTAATGTCCAATATTATCTGTGGAATATTTGGCTTTACTCATGGTTCGAATGGCCAGAGTATCAATCAAATTTTGTTCTTTTTTACCGTTCACATCAGCCATCAACTGATTGAGTGATTGCGATATATTTCCTTTTTCTCGCAAATCAATTTTGTAACCAAATTTTGCAATTAGCGTTTGCATTGCAATTAATTTATCTTCATTTGGTTCGTCGTGAATTCTGTAAATAAAGGTTTTCTTCTGTTTACCAATAAATTCCGCTACTTTTTTGTTTGCCAAAAGCATAAATTCTTCAATCAAATGATTGGCATCTTTAGAAACTTTAAAATAAACACCTTCCGGGTCGCCTTCTTGATTCAAGTTGAATTTAACTTCTACTTTATCAAAAGAAATCGCTCCATCTGCCATTCTCTTTCTGCGCAAAATTTTAGCGAGTTCATCTAATTTCAAAGTTGCATCTACAATTTCATCTTTAACAATGTATTCTTCTCCTGTGATTGAAATTTCTGCCGGAATCATATTTTCCTTTGTCTCAATAATTTGTTGGGCTTCTTCATAAGCAAATCTTTGGTCAGAATAGGTTACAGTTCTTCCGAACCATTCGTTGATGACCTTTGCTTTTTCATCAATTTCAAATACGGCAGAGAAGGTATATTTTTCTTCATTTGGACGTAAAGAACAAGCGAAATTTGAAAGTACTTCTGGTAACATTGGCACTACTCTATCAACCAGATAAACCGAAGTTGCACGTTGGTAGGCTTCATCATCAAGAATAGTTCCTTCCTCCAAATAATAGGAAACATCGGCAATGTGAATACCTATTTCATAATTACCATTCTCTAACTTTTTAAACGAAAGTGCGTCATCAAAATCTTTGGCGTCTTTTGGATCGATGGTAAAAGTCAGGGTTTCCCGCATGTCGCGGCGTTTTGCAATTTCATTGTCCGCAATAGATGTATCTATTTTTTGTGCAAAAACTTCAACTTCAATAGGAAATTCGGCAGGTAAACCATATTCGGCTAAAATGGCGTGAATTTCAGTGTTGTGTTCTCCTGGTTTTCCTAATACTTTGAGCACAGCACCAAACGGACTGTCGGCTTTTTTAGGCCAATCTTCAATTTCAACCAAAACCACATCGCCTTGTTCTGCATCACCTAGTTTATCTTTTGGAATGAAAATATCAGTATACATTTTAGGATTTGCAGTCGAAACAAAAGCAAAATTCTTTTGAATATCAATTACACCCACAAACTCTGTTTTATTTCGTTCAACCACTTCAATTACTTCGCCTTCAGGACGTTTTCCTTTTCTACGGTTGTAAACATACACTTTCACTTTATCTTTATCAAGTGCTCTGTTGAGATTATTAGTGGGGATAAAAACGTCTTCTTCCAATTCTGGGCAAACAAAATAAGCGGTTCTTCGACCCGTCATGTCAATCTTTCCTTCATAATAATCCTGACTGATTGCTTTGACAAGGTATTTTCCAGGTTCGGTTTCAATAATTTCTTTTTTGGACGCCAGAATCTTCAAATCTTTTATAATTTCATTTCTACTTTTAGTATCGTCAACGTCCAGAAGTGTTGCTATTTGCTTGTAATTAAATGCTCTGTTGGCATTTGATGCTAGTATTTTTACAATTTTACCAGAGAAATCTTTCTCTTTGTTTCCTAATTTTTTAGGTGTCTTACTCATAATCTTTTTATATAATGTCGAAAATTACAAATAAGATGCTTAACTTTCTAACGGGAAAGTCAGATTTATTGAAAAAATAACTTTTAGCGGCTTATTCAGAAACTTATGGAAGAATTTAAAACCATTGCTATTTTTAATTATCCACACGAAATTGTGGTTTTAAAACACATTTTAGACCAAGAAGAAATTCAATATTATTTTGAAAACGAAACGATGATGAATATTGTTCCTTTTTATGGAAATGCTTTGGGCGGCATCAAACTCAAAATTCATCCTAATGATTTTGAAGAGGTCAAAGCGATTTTGAAAGAATTAGAAGGCAATACAGATTTGAAAATTGTTTAAGTTGTCAACATTTATTTATATTATAAAAAAGAAAAAGAAATTTTAAATTATTTTTTTATGGTTATTATAGCGTGTTCATAGTCGCTATAACTTTTTTAAAAAAGTGATGTAAAACAAGTTTGGATTATTTATAACGACTTACTAACAGGTTTAATTTTTGTAAAGTGTTCTTTTATAATCATTTTTATAAGGTTGTTAACAATGGTTAAAAACCCAAAATAGATTAAAATTGTAGATAAGTTGGTCTGTTAAATTCTGTTAACAAAATACGTTTATGTGCTGATAACTTTTCTAAAATTCGTTGAAACTTTTGTAGGTTTATAAATAGTAATTTTTGATTAAGATTTTAATTGATAGAAACAAATAATAGTTCTGAAATTCTATCTTAACTTATCAACAGTATTTGTTAAATTAAGGTTAACTGATTTTCAAATCATTAAGAAATGTTATTAACATTACAAATTATTAACAATTTATTTACAAAAAGCACTTGAATGTCAAGCTATTATAAGTTGTTAATAACGTAAACTATTGATTATCAATTCTAAAATTAGAATGCAGATTTTTTGGTTTGTAGGACAACATTAAAGTAAATTTGCCACACACAACTTAATACTAATAAAAATGAAAATCGCTATTGGAAACGACCATGCAGGTCCAGATTATAAAAAAGCAATTGTAACGATGCTTGAAGCAAAAGGACATCAAATAACCAATTACGGAACTGATTCTTTAGATAGTGTAGATTATCCTGATTATGGACATTTAGTAGCTAATGATGTTGCATCTGGAACTGTTGATTTTGGAATTGTGATTTGTGGCAGCGGAAACGGTATTAATATGTCAGTTAATCAACATTCAAAAGTACGTGGTGCTTTGTGTTGGATAAAAGAAATTGCAGTTTTGGCACGGCAACACAATGATGCTAATATTATCAGTATTCCAGCACGATATACATCAATAAACCAAGCGGTTGAAATGGTTGAATCTTTTTTAAATACAGAATTTGAAGGTGGAAGACATCAAACACGAGTGGATAAAATTGCTTGTAGATAAATAAAATTATTTCCTAAAATAATAGTGGATTGATGTTGAAAATTTTCACAATTTTGGTATTTCTGTAAAATTTATTTTTATTTAAAAAACAGAAACACTAACTTATTTGATTAGTAAATATAAAAATGACACAACAAAAAGCACAGTTCAAGAAAAAATATTATCCCATAAACGATACGTTTAAAAGTTATCTTGAAAAATACCAACGTTTGACTAAAACTCGTGTTTTTTATGATGACTTATTGCGATTTCAAGGCAGTGTGGTTGTTTATGATAAGGATAATAACGACACTTTGTGGATTCGCGTGTATTATAATGAATTTGAAAGGATAGAAATTGATATTAGTCTAAAAAAAATATATACGTTGCTTCATTCGGACGGAGGCGATAGTACTAATGACCATTTAAACGTAGATAATATTGATTTTTGCACGTTTGGAAATTCAAAACCATTTAGAATCAAGGTAAGGAATATTTTGAATGATAACTACACCCATTTTTATATTAAAAAAGCGGATGCTTCCCGTATTTTTGGGCTAGAATTAGAACATATTATTTCTCCAAACAGCATAAATTTTCTGGTTTATGAAGACACGTTGATTGAAGAACACATTGTAGGAATTCCTGGAGATGTTTTTTTAGAAAACAATTTAAAGGATTGTAGCGAAAATGAAAAGTCACAACTAGCAAAGGAATTTGTAAAGTTTAATGAACGGTGTACGATTGGACTTTTGGGCGATATGCGTTCGTATAATTACGTGGTTATTCCTATTTATGATTTTGACCAACGTATTTTCAAAATCAGAGCTATTGATTTTGACCAACAAAGTTATGAAGGCAGTTTTAAGCTTTATAAACCGCATCTTTTCAAGGAAAACTATAAATTTTCAGATTTAGTTCAAAAGAAATTAAAGGCAAAATCAGTAATTCAATATCAAATTGAAGAGCGTTCGGTTATTGTAAAACGTTTGGTAGATACTAAAACCCGTTTAAGAAGGCTTGTTGAAGCAATGAAATCTACTCGATTGGCGCCTCTCGAACACATTCAACAATTGCGAACGGAAATTTATGATATGACACATGATGTCAATTTTAAAAACGCAAAATCAATGGGAGAAATCGTGCAATCAGCTTTAAATTTTATGATTCGAAATTACAAAGTGGAGGATTAAAGTAACATTATTAGCATTTCTGTTGACTGAATTTACATTAATTCAGTCAGTCTATTGACTGAATTTACATTAATTCAGTCAATGGACTGACGGAATTATCATTTTTTGATTATATTTGTAAAAGAATTTAATACAAAATCACTTATGGAATTTCTAGAACGAGGCATAGATGCTTTATTTTCAAAAAAAGTTTTACCCAACAAAGTATTGATTTTACTAGGTGCGAGACGCGTTGGAAAAACAGCTTTCATAAAAAACTATCTTTCAACCATTCCAAAATTAGACTATTTGCAATTGAATGGCGAAGATTTAGACGATGCAAATTTATTAAAAGAAAGATCGGTTAGTAATTATACCCGTCTTTTGGCAGATAAAAAACTTTTAATAATCGACGAGGCACAAAACATTCCTGAAATTGGATTGATTTTGAAACTCATAGTTGATTCGATTGAAGGTATAAAAGTGATTGCAACAGGATCATCAGTTTTTGATTTGTCTAATAAATTGGGAGAACCCTTGGTGGGCAGAAAAAACACGATTTATTTGTTTCCGTTTGCTCAAATGGAGTTTGCCAAAAGAGAAAATTATAAAGAAACCACATTAAAATTAGAAGAACGATTGCTTTTTGGAAGCTATCCCGAATTAGAGCACTATTTCGATTGGAAGGATAAAATAAATTATCTGAAAGAGATTTTAAATTCTTATTTATTGAAAGATATTTTGATTTATGAAGGCATCAAACAATCCAATAAAATTTTAGATTTACTCAAATTGATTGCGTTTCAAGTAGGTCAAGAGGTTTCGTTACAGGAATTGGCCAAACATTTAGGTATTTCTAAAAATACGGTCGAAAGCTATTTAGATTTACTTTCAAAAGTTTTTGTGATTTATAAAGTCCCTGGTTTCAGTAGAAATTTACGCAAAGAAATCACAAAATCAAACCGATGGTATTTTTACGACAACGGAATTAGGAATGTTATAATCGGCAATTTCACAAGGCTCGATTCAAGAACGGATGTTGGTGCTTTATGGGAAAATTATTTGGCTTCAGAACGCATTAAAAACCAAAATTACACACAAAAAAATGTTTCTAATTATTTTTGGAGAACTTACGATCAGCAAGAGTTGGATTGGCTTGAAGAAGAAAACGGAATCTTGAGCGGATTTGAATTCAAATGGAATGAAAACAGAAAAGCAAAAATCCCGACCGCTTTTGGAAAGGCTTATCCTGAAGCAAGTTTTGAGGTTATTAACAAACAGAATTATTTAGATTTCATTCTATAAATTCCAAAATTCACGACCTACAGAAATTACTATTATTTGAATAATGACAATACTCCAAAACTTTACTAGATAACCTTTTTTTGCGGTTTTATGTCGAAAACAATGCATTCCAATTCCAGAACCGATACTGCCGCCAAGGATTGCAGAAGTCAAAAGTGCTTTTTCTGAAACGCGTCGTTTATTGCTTTGTGCAAGATTTTTATCATAACCTATTAGAAAAAAGGTAAATAAGTTGATAGCGAAAAGGAGAAAGAAGGGGATCATAATTATTAAATATTTAGTGGGCAAAGCTTTATTGAGACTACAAATAAAATCTTTTCGTTTAATTTCTAACAGTACATTTTAAACTTTAAATTTGCTGAAATCAAAACAGTCTAGCTGATGGAACGATTAAACTTAAAAAATGATTTACAAGTTGATACGAAATTAGAAAAAATTTGGTCAGAACGGTATTCCGATGATGATATGCCGTTGTCGCCATTCTATCAGGAAGAACTGATGAAAAATAAAATTACATTTTTATCCTTAAATCATTCCTTATTGCCAAAGGATCGACTCAATGCTAAAAGAGGTTTTTATCCTACCAAACCGTACGAAATGATTGATTCAACTCTGGACAAAGCGGGATATATTTTTTTTCAGAAATTTTATGATTTGGGAAGTAAATTGGCAAAAAATTGGGCTATTTTAGATTTGCTATATGAAAGAGAATCCATTCAAGAAAAATTGCAAATTAAATACAATCCAAAAGATATAACAGCATCTGATAAAAAGTTTTTACAAAGTCAAATACGATTAACCTTTGAAATTTTGGAAGCTTTAAATCCCATAGTTGTTGTGGTTTCAAATGCGTGGTCAGATAAATTAATACATTCGAACTTAAAAGAACTAAACTACAAACAAGAGCATCCATCTAAAGAAAATGGCTATGTTTATAAAATAAATAATATACCATTTATCACAAATGAAAGTCGTTTTCTTGGAAGTCTACAGCATTTTTATAGGTCAAAAAAAGACGGTAGATTAGAAAAGTTAGTCACCGAAATTAATAGAGTTTCAAGTAGTAAAGTCAGTTAAAACAAAAAATTCCAGAAAATTCCATATAAATGAACCAAATCCAATTCATTCAAAAGACATTACAAATTCCCCAATTGGGAGTTGGGGGGCTTGAAGCCACTTTAAAATTACTTGCTGAAGATTGCACAATTCCGTTTATTTCCCGTTACCGAAAGGATACAACAGGAAATTTAGATGAAGTACAAATTGAGAATATTGCGAGACTTTCAAAGCAATATGACGAAATCGTAAAACGCAAAGATTCGGTTTTGAAGACAATTTTAGAGCAAGGGCAACTTTCGCCAGAATTGCAAGTCAAGATTGAAAACAGTTTTGATTTGCAAGAAATCGAGGATTTGTATTTGCCTTTCAAAAAGAAGAAAAAAACAAAAGCCGATGTTGCACGGGAAAATGGTTTAGAACCTTTGGCGAAAATCATTATGAGCCAAAATTCAGATGATGTCGATTTTGTGGCTGCCAAATATCTAAATGAAAAGGTTGCTAATGAAGACGAAGCTTTGCAAGGAGCGAGGGATATTATTGCCGAATGGATTAACGAAAATATTTACATCAGAAAGAACTTACGGCGTTTATTTCAACGAAAAGCAAATGTAACTACCAAAGTGGTTAAAAAGAAAGCAGAAGAAGCCGATGCACAAAAATTCAAGCAATATTTTGATTGGAGCGAATCCCTTTCCAAAGCACCTTCACACCGATTATTAGCAATGCTTCGTGCCGAAAATGAAGGATTTATAAAGTTAAAAATTCAAATTGACCCCGAAGGCTCGGGGGAAGAAGCGATTGATTTCATTGAAGAAGATATTTTAAAAGGTAAAAACGAGAGTGCAAAACAAGTTCAACTTGCTATAAAAGACAGTTACAAACGTTTATTAGAACCAGCGATTTCCAATGAAACTTTGCAAGAAGCAAAAGCCAAAGCGGATGCCAAAGCCATTGATGTTTTTGCACAGAATTTAGCACAATTATTATTGGCGCCACCGTTGGGCGAAAAACGAATTTTAGCCATTGACCCCGGTTTTAGAAGCGGTTGCAAAATCGTTTGTTTGGACGAAAAAGGCGATTTATTGTACAACGAAACCATCTATCCGCACGCGCCACAAAATGACACGACAATGGCGATGAAAAAAATCCGTTCGATGGTAAATGCTTATAATATTGAAGCGATTTCTATTGGAAACGGAACGGCAAGTCGGGAAACAGAATTTTTCATAAAGAAAATTGCATTCGATAAACCAGTGCAAGTATTTGTGGTTTCAGAGGCAGGTGCATCAGTTTATTCGGCTTCAAAAATTGCGAGAGATGAATTTCCTAATTATGATGTTACAGTGCGAGGTTCGGTTTCTATTGGAAGAAGGCTTTCAGATCCGCTGGCAGAATTGGTAAAAATCGATGCAAAGTCAATAGGAGTGGGGCAATACCAACACGATGTGGATCAAACAAAATTGAAAGAAGAGTTGGACACGGTTGTGGTTCGTTGTGTGAATTCTGTGGGAATAAATATTAATACAGCTAGTAAATCGTTGTTGAGTTATGTGAGTGGAATAGGTGAAAAAATGGCCGAAAATATTGTCGCATATCGTTCAGAAAATGGGCCGTTTGAAGACAGAAAACAACTCAAAAAAGTACCTCGTCTTGGCGAAAAAGCCTACCAACAAGCCGCAGCTTTTATTCGAATTAAAGACGGAAAAAACCCCTTGGATAATTCGGCAGTTCATCCCGAAACCTATAAAATCGTGGAGCAAATTTCGAAGGATTTGAAAATTTCAGTTAAAGAATTGATTGGCAATAAAGAAAAAATTTCGCAAATAAAGCTTGAAAATTATGCTACTTCCGAAATTGGAATTTTAACCTTGAAAGACATTGCAAAAGAGCTTGAAAAACCCGGATTAGACCCTAGAAAATCTGCGAAAGTTTTTGAATTTGACCCAAATGTAAAAACAATTAAAGATTTACGAACCGGCATGATTTTACCAGGAATTGTCAATAATATTACCGCATTTGGTTGTTTTGTGGATGTTGGCGTTAAGGAAAGTGGACTAGTTCATATTTCACAATTGAAAGCGGGGTTTGTAAGCGACGTGAATGAAGTGGTAAAATTGCACCAGCATGTTCAAGTGAAAGTGGTGGAGATTGATGAGGAAAGGAAGAGAATTCAGTTGACGATGATACTTTAAAACCCATAAAAAACACTTACCCCAAACGCGTTTTGTCTGATTCTTTTATCAATTGCAAAAGAGTCATTATTGCTTTTGAAAATTAAATGTTCAGCTTGAGAATAGGAGTAATTTATTCCAATAGACCAATTTTTGATAACGGCATATTCCAGTTGAAATAAGTAACCAAAATAGAAGGTTTGGCCATCAAATTTTTTTTCTTCGTCAAGCGTTAGTGGAAGATTTCCAGTAGATTGTAGAAAAGTGGCTTCGTAGCTGGATCTCGTTCCAATAATTCCAACGGACGGCGTAAATTTGTTTACTTTCCAGTACAATTGTAACGGTATTTGCACCTGAAATCCGGTGTTTTTGAAGTCGGTAAATAACTTTGGACTGCCGTTTTCTGAAAAATAATAGCCGTTTAAAAATGAAGTTGCAGTGGAATCTTGGCGTTGCAAAGTGTTGTTCAATACCGAAAATTCAACACCGATTCCGAGAGATAGATTGGGATGAAAAACGGTTTTCTTAACAAAAACACCTAGTCCATAATTCATTTGAATTGGAGCGTCAAATTCCTTAAAAAGGGAGTTGGAAAGTAGTCCTGATGTCAACTTAATTCCAAACTCCCAATTATTTGGAAATGGTTTTCGTTTCTTTTCGATAATTAAAGAATCGATAGGAATAACTATTTTTTTATTGTTTTGAATTACCGTCAAAAAAGGTTTAATTCCTCTTTTTGCAGGCGAAACAATTACCTTTTCGAATTTCAATTTAGCCAATGGTTTTTCGACATAAATCGTGTCATACACAATCACTTCTTCGTAAATATAAATGGTGTCCGCCTCTTTTTTGACTTGTGAGAATCCAAGAAAGCCAATCCAAAAAAGGATGAAAAACAATTTATTTTTGAACATAAACAGTGTCTTTTTTGATAATTTGCCTTTTGATAACGACTACTTTTGGAGGCTCTTTTTTTGTTACGGTATCTTCTGGAACAATCACTTTTGAAACGGTTGACTTTGGAGTAATCTCAACTCTTTTTGAAGCGTCACTAACTTGTTTTGTACTCGGTTTTAATATTATATTTTCAACTTCAGAAGAATCAATGATTGCTTTATTTTCAACTATTTTTATTTCAAGGTTTTGTTTTTGTTGCGGAATAATTTCTTCATTTTCTGAAAAAGTCAAAATTAGCATAATCGAGGCAACAACAATTATAATTCCCAACGACAAATTCCCAACAAAATTAGAGGATTTTAATGGAAATCCAATTGTTGAATCCGCTACTTTTCTTGATAAATCGAGTGTACTTTTAGGTCGAATTTCAAAATTAGCGAAGGACTTTCTGAACTGTTGCGCAAACATTTGATTTCCGAATCCGAGAAAGAGTAAAAATAAAATACGTCGTTTTTTATTTTCCTCAATTTTATTCAGGTTTAATTTTTCAACTAAAAAGGCTTGAATGTTTTTTCGTGCACGAGACAAACTCGACTTTGAAGTTCCCACAGAAATTTCCAATAAATTGCTGATTTCCAAATGAGAAAATTGGTCGATGATGTATAAATTAAAAACCGATTTATGATTTTCAGTCAAGGAATCAATAGCTTCTAACAAATCATTTTGCGAGAAATCAGCGGCTAAAATGGCTGATTTTAAATCTAATTCTAATGGAGTTGTCATAATCGTTTCGTCAACAAATTCAATGTTTTCGATGGAAGTTGATAAGTATTTGGTTTCATATTTCAGATGATTTAAGGCTTTGTTAATCACAATTCGGGACAGCCAGCCGTTAAGTAAATCTTTGTTTTTCAAGTCGCTTTCTTTTTGAATAGCCACAATAAAAGAATCTTGGACAATATCTTCGGCGGTTGCCACATCTTTGATATACCTGCGACAAATCCCCAAGAGTTTTGGGGAAAGTTGGGTGTAGATGTCGTGCCAGTTGGTTTGGTGCATTTCTTTAGTTTTCAACAATGGTTATTCCATGAAAATTGGATGAATGGTTTAATGATTCAAAAACAGTGGTATTGTTAATTCCCACCAACGTGAACGGAACTCCATTAAGAGGGGCTCCACTCGTAATGTAATATACGTTTTCGTTCAAAACTCGGAAGTCTTTAATGAAAGAAGTATAGTTAGTTATTCCATTGGAGGGTGCCGCATTAGTTTGTATTGCCGTTCCTTCTTTTAGAATGGCATTATAGGTCAAAATATACATAGCATTGGATTCAAAAACTATTTTTCTAATATTTTGAGCAATGGAGGTTTCGGCATTTGTTGCCGTATTTTTATAGTATCCTGTTCCGGTAAGAAAATTATTTCCGTAAACATACACTTCATTGTTTTTTACTGCGAAATCTATTAATCGAATATTAAAATCGTTAAGTGCGGTAAAAACACCATTTTTATAAACACCATTGCAATTATTAAAACACTCTCCCGTATTTCCAATAACATAAACATCGTTACCAATTACCTTAATTTTAGCTGTATATCCATCATTATTTACTGTCGCTAAAACTGTTTTAACGCCATTTTTCCAATAACCAAAGTCATATAGTTCCACATTAAGGTCTGCATTTCTAGAATAGCCCACAAAATAAACATCATTATCAACTACTTCCATCCCCGTAATGCGTATCAACAGTTGGCCAGACAAACCTAAAGTTTCAGTCAAATTAGTTCGGACATTATCTTTCCAATAGAGATATTTGCCAAACCAATCGCTATTGTTAGTGCCCAAAACATGCACTACATTATTGGCAACAAATAGCGTGTCGGCTCGTGTATTATTGCCGTTTACCAACAATACTTGTTGATTGTTTTTCCAATAGCAAGCCTGATTATTTTTTTGACCCACAATATAAACATCCACAGGAGTTTGAGTTAAAGTACTAATTTCTTCTTCTACAGAGCTGCATCCGACAGCTAATAAAAGTATCAAAAGGGAGAATAAATTTTTCATAATTCAAATAGTTAAAGGGTTTATACTCTAAAGACTTTTATAAACAGAAAGGTTGCAGTAAAGGAACAAAAATTTTCATTAAAATTTGAAAATGATGAGAAATTGAAAGCCTCCCCAGCCCTTCCGAAGGAGAGGAGCTTGGAATTTGGAATTTTCATATTGGAATTTTATCCTGTTGTGGAATTTGTGTCAGTATAGTTATAACTTTTTTTTACCTTTACTAAATGAAAAACCCAATCACAATAAACGACTTTTCTCAACATCTTTTTTGGGATGTGGATTTGAAAGACTTTGATTTTGAGAAGCACGATTGCTTTTTTGCTCAAAGAGTCATTGAGTATGGAAAATTGGAAGATTGGAATTTGCTCAAAGAAATGTATGGACTAGACCGCATCAAAGATTTATCATTACAGTTTAGAACTTTAGATGCTGTTTCGCTGTCATATCTGGCTGCAATTTTTAATATAGATAAATCAGAATTCAGATGTTACAAACACAAACAGTTGTTCCCGACTTATTGGAACTCCTAGAAAAATTGATGAAAGATGCTTTTTTCGATAACTTCATTTTGGTGGGTGGCACTTCTTTGGCTTTACAATTAGGACATCGAAATTCGGTTGATATAGATTTGTTTGGAAATCAAAGCATTGATAAAGATGTTTTTGAGGAGAAACTCAAAACATTCGGAATTACTGAAGTAAAACAAAGCACTAAAAATATTTTTATTAGTTCAGTAAACGATATAAAAGTTGATTTTGTAAATTATAATTATCCGCTCTTGAAGCCGTTTTCAACAATAGAATCCATCCGACTGGCCTCGTTAGAAGACATTGCAGCAATGAAATTAAACGCAATAATGGGTCGCGGAAGCAAAAAAGATTTCATCGACTTATATTTTTTACTGAAAGAATTTTCAATAAGTGAAATTCTAAATTTTTACACGGATAAATATTCTGATGGTTCAAAATTTCTTGTCTTGAAAAGTTTAATATATTTCCAAGATGCCGATATTCAGCCGCAACCCCAAATGTACAAAGATTTCAACTGGGAAACTTGCAAAAAAACCATTACAACCGAAGTGATAAAACTCTAAAACGCTACTACTACAATTTTTTATAAATTTCTTTTTGCTACGTCATATTTTGACGTTCTAATGCATTAGTTTTGTTTAAAATTAAAGTAGAAAAGTCATGCAAAGCAAAATCGAATTCCAAAATAAGTCTTTTGAAATTTTAACTGATGGCGGAAATTATATCAATCAGGCGCGTCTCTTTATGGGATATTTTAATGCGATTCCCAATATCAAAGTGGTACGAAATATTGATTATAAAGCGGTACAACAATTTGTGGAAGAAGAATTTAAAGAGCAACTTCTTGTTAAAAATTACAGTGAGAATTGTTCTAAAAAAGAAAGTAAGTTCAATGATTTATTTTATGTCTTAAAGGACAAAATGCTTTTTAATATATTCCGAGACGGTTTTTATGTTCTATTCATGCCCGAACAAGAGGAAGTTGCTGAAAGCATTATTAAGAAAGTGATTCCCTTAATAAAAAAGAGAAAGCGAACCAAAGAAATCAGCTTGGTTATCTCCAATCAGCACGGTTTGGACACTAAAGAAATTAAAATTAAGAAACCAATTGTTTCCATTGATTTGCACTACAATGACGATTTTAAAGTAGTACATGAATTGGTCTTGAAAACACTAAAAATAAAGAAGCAAAAGGGCCTTTTCTTGTTTCATGGTTTGCCAGGAACCGGAAAAAGCACGTACATCAAATACCTTATTCATCAACAGAAAAAGAAGGTAATTTTCTTATCGCCAAAAATGGCAGGAAGCCTTGATTCCGCTAACTTTACGGAGTTTCTGATTGACAATGAAAATAGTATTTTAATCATTGAAGACGCCGAAGAACTTATCGTTTCCCGCGAAAACAATCAGAATTCGCACTTGTCATTTCTACTCAATCTTACTGACGGGATTCTCGCCGATAGTTTGGGTATTCAGATTATTGCCACCTTCAATACCAACATTCAAAACATCGACAAAGCCTTACTACGAAAGGGCCGATTGACCGCTATTTATGAATTTAAAGAATTGGAATTTCAGAAGGTAAATACCCTTTTCAAACACTTGAAAATAGAAAATACAGAGGTTTTAAAGTCGATGTCTTTAGCTGATATTTTTAATTTTGAAGCGGATAATTTTGTGGAGAATAAGGAGAAAGTGAAGATTGGTTTTTAAGAAAGTTAAAATTTGTCCGACAACATGCGTTTGCTTTATTGTCTGTTATTTTGCAAAGTAGATTATAAATAAAACAACATTAAAAAAATGCACATAACCCTAATCTCCGACACCCATTTCCAACACAAAAAACTCCAACTTGAAGGCGGCGACATGCTCATTCATGCGGGAGATTTGTGTGGGCACGGAACGGAAGCCGAAGCTGTTGCATTTATGAAATGGTTTGAAGAGCAACCGTTTACGCACAAAATTTTTATTGCTGGAAACCACGATTGGTTTTTTCAAGAATATGGAGCAACGTATATCAGCCAACTAATTCCAAAAAACATTCATTACCTCAATGATTCTGGAGTTGAAATTGAGGGATTCAAAATTTGGGGTTCGCCCATTCAACCGGAATTTTTTGACTGGGCATTCAATAGAAAACGCGGAGCGGAAATCAACCAACATTGGAAACTAATTCCAAAAGACACTGATATTTTAATCACACACGGACCGCCATTTGGCATTTTAGACCGCACGTTGGGCAACATGAATGTGGGTTGCGAAATGTTACTGAAAAAAGTAAACCAAATCAAACCCAAACTCCACGTTTTTGGTCACATCCACGAAGGTTACGGCTTGATTGAAAAAGACAACATCATTTTTGCCAACGCTTCAACCTTAAATGTCAATTATCAAATGACAAATTCGCCCATTATTTTAGAATTATAATGGTGATTAATATCCGTTTTGAACTGATTTGTTACACCAAATAAAAGTTGAAATATAAAATTTTTAAAATCTCATAAACAAAAAAAGCACGACCGCAACAACTTCAAAAACTTAAAAAAGAGAATTTTAAAAACTTTGTTCCCGAAGTATCGGGATTTGTTCCCGACGCTTCGGGATTAGTGGCAGAAAACCCTAACGAGTAAAAAAACTATTTTAATGTCAAAAAAACAATTCATAAAACGGCAAACCATCATAATCAATAAACTACGGCAGAAACCGTGTTCGTTTATTGATTTACAAAAACATTTGCAACGCGAATCGCAGTTTGATGAGGAATATTATGAGATTTCAAAACGCACATTTCAAAGGGAAATTCTGGAAATAAAATCGACTTTTAATATTGAGATAAATTATAATCGAAACGAAAAAGTCTATGAAATTATTGAAAATCAAAACCAAATGCAGAACGAGCGTTTGCTTGAAGCATTTTCGGTTTTAGATACCTTGCAATTGGCACAAAATTTTTCCGATGAAATCTTATGCGAACAACGAAAATCACTCGGCTTGGAAAACGTTTTTATCTTGCTTCACGCCATCAGAAACCAATTGGAACTTTCCTTCAAGCATAAAAAATATTGGGATGCATTTGATACCCAAAAAACGTTGCGACCTTATGTGTTGAAAGAATCAAAAAACAGGTGGTATTTGATAGGTTTGGAGGTATCAAACAATCAAATCCGGACTTTTGGTTTAGACCGCATCACTGAAATTGAAATTTCCAAAACCAAATTCGCAAAACCATTCGCCAATCTCGTGGAAAACTTATTTCAACACAGTTTTGGAATCATTTTTGAAGAAAATCCTCCACAAAAAGTAGTCTTGGAATTTTCTACCTTTCAAGCCAATTACATCAAAGCTTTGCCGCTGCATCATTCTCAAAAAGTAGTTTCTGAAGATAAAAATTCTTGTGTTTTTGAATTCAAAATTCATCCCACTTATGATTTTATTATGGAAATTCTCTCGCTAGGGAAAGAAGTTAAAGTACTTGAACCTCAAAGTTTAAGAGCTGAAATAAAATCTATTTTGAAGGAAGCTTTGAAAAATTATTGAAAACAGATTTGATTTTATCTTGAACAACAAATCTATTTTTTATAAAAATAAAATTGGCTACATTTAAGTAATTATTAAAATCAAACTTATGGAAACCTTAACCGTAGAAGTTGAAACGGAAGCAATGCCGCTGTTAAAACAATTTTTAGAAAATTTCAAAGGTGTGAAAAGCGTTGCTTTAACGGAGGAAATTGTAGGTTATACGACAAAAGGCGAACCCTTAACCGCTTCTGAAATGAAAAATATTATTCAGTCAGCGATAGACAGTATTGAGAACGGAACAGCGAAAACATATACGAATCAAGAAGTTTTTGAAAGAATTTTGAAAAGAGGATAATTTGGCACACCATTGCAATTCAATAATTTTAGTAAGTACGTTGCTTTATCTTTCTTATCAATTATACTACTTTCTTATAAAATAAATTTTCAATGCTATTTTATAATCCGCGAATTACAATTTCGTCAATTTGCTGCAAAAAAGTAGAAATGAGATTTTAAAAATTATCGTTACCTTTGAAATATAAATTCATATTATGGAAAACTGGCAACAATATATCGTAATAAATCCTGAAGTCAGAAGCGGAAAACCGTGTGTTTTTGGAACTCGAATTACCGTTTCAGATGTTTTAAGTTATTTGGCGTCAGGCATGACAGTTGCGGAGATGATTGAAGATTTCCCAGAATTAAATCAAGAATCCATTTCGGCTGTTCTAAATTTTGCCGCACATAGATAATTCAACATAAGCTATTGATATCGTACTATTTTTCAAAAAAAAATCCCCAAACAAAGTTCGAGGATTCAATTAATTTTTATTTTGTCCGTAATTTCTCCAGAAAAATTCAAAGATTTCACAATTGGAATTTTCATTCCTTTTTGGAATTTGAAATTTAACTTTATGAATTTCAAAAAAACTATTCTTCTTTTTTACTCACAGGTGGCGTCTCTTCTTTTGAAGCGTTCTTAAATTCCTTGATACCATTTCCAAGCCCTTTCATCAATTCCGGAATCTTTTTACCTCCAAATAATAATAAAACGACTACAAGAATTAAAATGATTTCTGTTGCACCGAAATTTCCCATAATTTGATATTTTATGCTTGCGCAAATTTGTAATATAGGGTACAAAGGTAAATAAAATAAACGTGTGGTTATAAATTGAAGGTTTTTTTCGCATTTTCCTATGTGTTAAATAAAAACCAAACCGTTTTGAACGAAGAAGTTCTGCCAAATTTCGCAAAATCCAGAAACTAAAAAAGCGATAAATTACTATATTTGCGGGATAATCCCCCACTATGTCACTCAAAAGATTCAGAAGAGACCGTATTAAAAAACAATTGTTTACCAAAAACAGATTGGTCATTTTGAATGAAGAAACTTTTGAAGAGATATTTTCATTGCGACTGACCTTGATGAACGTCTTTCTGGTAGGCAGTTTAAGTGCATTTATCATCATTTTTGTCACGACTTATATTATTGCTTTCACACCCTTAAAAGAATTCATTCCAGGTTATTCCTCTTCAAAATTGAAACGAGATGCTACGAATTTAGCGCTGAAATCTGATTCGTTGACTATACTTTTGCACAATAATGAAATGTACATTGCTTCGGTGCGAAAAGCACTTACGGGCGATGTAGATTATATGAAATTAAACAAAGATTCCATCAAAGCGGGTGGAGTAGAAGCGGACAATAGCAATTTGAATGCGTCAGAAGCGGAACTCGAACTTCGGAAAAAAGTGGCTTTGGAAGACAAATACAATTTGTTTGAAAAAGCAAAACCGAAAGTTGATGTGGTACTTTTTGCACCCGTTCGAGGGCCAATTACAGAAAAATATAATGCAAAAGAAAAGCATTTTGCTGTTGACATTGCTTTGGCCAAAAACACACCAATTAAAGCGGTTGCAAATGGTACCGTAATTTTTGCAGATTGGACACCAACTAACGGAAATGTAATTATTTTGCGGCACAATAATGAAATTTTGTCGGTTTACAAACATTGCGAATCGCTCACGGTTTCTCAAGGCGATGTCGTTCGAACGAGTGAAGTAATTGCTATCGGAGGGACTTCTGGCGAACAATCTACGGGGATTCACTTGCATTTTGAACTTTGGAAAGACGGATATCCCATCGACCCAACACAATTTATTGATTTTGAATAAACTATGGCTAATCTAAAAGCATTTGCAGCAAAAATATTTGCTTCAATCATTTATAATAAAACCCGAAAATGGGCTTCTCAACCAGTTGAAACACAAAATGAAGTTTTCAAGAATTTAATCACTTCCGCTAAAAATACGCAGTTTGGAAAAGACCACAATTTTGCTGAAATTCAAACTTATGCGGATTTTATCGAAAACGTACCCGTTCGTGATTATGAAGAATTGAAACCTTACGTTGAAAGAGTTGTCAAAGGAGATTCTGATATTTTGTGGCCGGGAAAACCACTCTATTTTGCCAAAACCTCGGGAACGACTTCGGGTGCCAAATACATTCCGTTGACCAAAGATTCGATGCCTTTTCACATCGAAGCCGCTCGAAATTCAATTTTGCTGTACATTCACGAAACCAAAAATGCCGATTTTGTTGCTGGAAAAATGATTTTCTTGCAAGGAAGTCCTATTTTAGAAGAAAAACACGGCATTAATTTCGGAAGACTTTCAGGAATTGTAGCTCATTTTGTCCCCAATTATTTACAGAAAAACCGAATGCCTTCTTGGGAAACCAATTGCATCGAAGATTGGGAAACCAAAGTAAATGCGGTAGTTGACGAAACAATTAATGAAGACATGACCGTTATTTCTGGAATCCCATCTTGGGTGCAAATGTATTTTGAAAAATTAGAAGCAAAAGCAAATAAACCAGTTGGCGAATTGTTCAAAAATTTCAATCTGTTCATTTACGGAGGTGTAAATTATGAACCGTATCGCGCCAAATTTGAAAATCTGATTGGCAGAAAAGTTGATAGTATTGAGTTATTTCCCGCGTCGGAAGGATTTTTTGCCTACCAAGACACGCAGACTGAAAAGGGAATGTTGCTTCTTTTGAAAGCGGGAATTTTCTATGAATTCATCAAATTAGAAGAATTTTTTAGTGAAAATCCAAAATCATACACCATTGGCGAAGTAGAATTAAATGTCAATTATGTTTTGATTATTTCAACAAATGCGGGACTTTGGCGCTATAATATTGGCGACACCGTTCAATTTACATCTTTAAAACCGTACAGAATTATAGTTTCGGGTAGAATTACACATTATATTTCCGCATTTGGCGAACACGTCATTGCCAAGGAAGTCGAAGAAGCGTTGAAAGAAGCCGTGCAAGGCACTTCGGTTCGTGTAAATGAGTTTACGGTTGCGCCACAAATCACACCAGAATCGGGTTTGCCGTATCACGAATGGTTAATCGAATTTGAAAATAAACCCGAAAATTTGGAAGATTTCACGTTTAAAATCGATGAGGCAATGCGGAAACAAAACAGTTATTACGACGATTTGATTGTTGGAAAAGTGTTGCGAACTTTGGTTATTAATTCCGTCGAACGAGACGGTTTTAATAATTATATGAAATCTGTGGGAAAATTAGGTGGACAAAATAAAATTCCTAGGTTGTCGAATGATAGAAAGATTGCTAATTTTTTTAATGAAAAAACGAAATAATGTCGAAGAAGGTATTTTTTATATTATTGATTAAAAATTGTTTTC
>Ga0105045_10000969_pt1 | contig 22658 bp, 20 predicted proteins | sample MAT02_FD_78089 | JGI IMG/M metagenome (GOLD analysis project Ga0105045, IMG submission 78089) | Freshwater microbial communities from Lake Fryxell liftoff mats and glacier meltwater in Antarctica - MAT-02 (megahit assembly) | ecosystem: Environmental > Aquatic > Freshwater > Ice > Liftoff... | reverse complement strand
TGACCACCACCTACAGCAAGTTCACCGAGATCGAACTCAAGCTGCCGGTGGCCGATACCGAGAACTTGCGCGACTACCCGAAGGAGCTGCTGGTCAGCGTCAGCAGCGATGGAGCATATGCTGTCAATTCTGTGCCGCTGGCCGGACGCAGCACCGAAATGCTGGCCAGCGCTTTGGGCGCGGCCGCCCAAGCGGGCAAGGACACTGTGCTCGTGATCAACGCGGACGCCAGCGCCAAACACCAATCGGTGATCACGGTGATGGAGGCGGCACGCCGCGCCGGCCTGTCGCAGGTGACCTTCGCAACCCAGCCTTCCGGCAATGCAACGACCCGCTAGCGGTGACAAAGACTTTGCAGCAGGCCTGGACCCGGCGCGGCGCATGGGCCTGGCTGTTGTGGCCGCTGTCCCTGCTGTACTTCGGTGCCTGGCAGTTGCGCCAGCTGAGCTACCGCCTCGGGCTGCGGGCAGTGCATCGCGTACCGGTGCCGGTGATCGTGGTCGGCAACCTGGTGGCCGGTGGTGCGGGCAAGACGCCGCTCGTGATCGCGCTGGTGGCCCATCTGCAGGCGCTAGGCCTGCGCCCAGGGGTGGTGTCGCGAGGATACGGCCGCCGCGCCCACGATTGCCGCCTGGTGAGTGCGGATGCCCTACCCGAGGACGTCGGCGATGAGCCGCTGCTGATCCACCGGCGCACCGCAGCGCCAGTGGGCGTGGCCGCATCGCGCATCGACGCGGCGCGGGCCTTGCTTGCCGCCCATCCTGCGCTGGATCTGCTGATCTGCGACGACGGACTGCAGCACCGGGCATTGCACCGTGACCTCGAGATCTGCCTGTTCGACGATCGCGGCATCGGCAATGGCTTTCTGTTGCCGGCCGGCCCGCTGCGCGAGCCCTGGCCGCGCCGGGTAGACCTGATCGTGAGCTCCGGCAACCTGCCCGAAGGCACGATCGCACACCGGGTGCAACGCACGCTGGCACCATTCGGCGTGCGTGCCGATGGCTCCCGGCTCGCGTTGCACGCACTGGCGGCAGGCGAGGGCCAGGTCCCGCCGGATCTACTGGCAGTTGCGGGCACCGCGCAGCCTGAGGCATTTTTCGAGATGCTGCGCGCGCAGGGCCTGCATCTGACCCGGACCCTGGCGCTGCCCGACCATGCCGAGTTCCCAGCGACGCCATGGTCGATGCGGGACGACTCGATCGTGCTGTGCACCGAAAAAGACGCCGTCAAGTTGTGGCGCCATCGCCCAGACGCCTTGGCAGTGCCACTGACGATCGAACTGGCCGCGGCGTTCTGGGGCGAACTGCGACAGTTGCTCATCGCCCGGGGATCGCAGCAGGTGCGGGCAAAGTTATCATCACCCGATGGACACTCGCCTACTCGCTCTGCTGGTCTGCCCCGTCACCAAGGGCCCGCTGACATATGACCGTGAACACCAGGAACTGGTCTCGCGCAGTGCGCGGCTGGCGTACCCGGTGCGTGACGGTATCCCGGTGCTGCTGGAAACCGAGGCCAGGCCGTTGACCGACGAAGAACTCGGCCTGTGACCGACGGACGCAAGGATCTTCTGACCCCGTCCACTGCGACCGTGGCCTGTACCGTGCTGATCCCGGCGCGGCTGGCGTCGACCCGGCTGCCCAACAAACCTCTGGCCGAGATTGCCGGAATTCCGATGGTCGTGCGGGTGGCCCAGCGGGTAGCCGCCGTGGGGCCCGGTGCCGACCGCCGGCGCGTCGTGGTCGCCGCTGACGACATGTCGATCATTCAGGCCTGCGAACAGTATGGTGTCGAGACCGTGTTGACGCGCACCGACCACGCATCGGGCAGTGATCGACTGGCCGAGGCGTGCGATCGGCTGCAGCTGGACGACACGCACATCGTCGTCAATGTGCAGGGCGATGAGCCACTCATTGATCCGCTCCTGGTGGGCGCAGTCGCCGAGCTGCTGCATCGGCATGCTCAGGCGAGCATGAGCACAGCGGCCCATGTGCTGGCTTCGGTGCAGGAATTTCGCGATCCGAATATTGTCAAAGTGGTGTGCGACGCTCAGGGTTTTGCGCTGTATTTCAGTCGCGCCCCGATACCGCTGGCACGCGACCACGGCGATCGCGCCTGGTGGCTGGACGGTGGCAACCCGCTGCTGCAACAGGCCGCGCCCATGCGGCATATCGGCATTTATGGGTATCGGGCCGGCTTCCTGCGTCTGTTCCCCCGATTGACACCTGCGCCATTGGAGCGGGCGGAAGCGCTGGAACAATTGCGGGCGTTGTGGCATGGCCACCGTATCGCCGTGCACGTGACCGACCGCGACCCGGGGCCCGGTATCGACACGCCGCAGGACCTGGAACGCGTGCGCCAGATTTTCCGCGACCAGTGACGTAAGTTCGGGTAAGGCGCGCATGCTATTCTTGCCCCCACCTCCGTACGGCCCAGAACCACTCCGGTCTCTGGGTCACTGCGATTGATCCTCCTATCCGAGACTTTGCATGAGACTTATATTGCTTGGGGCGCCTGGTGCGGGCAAAGGTACACAGGCGACCTTCCTCTGCGAAAAATTCGCCATCCCGCAGATATCGACCGGTGACATGCTGCGCGCGGCGGTCAAGGCAGGCTCTCCCATGGGACTGGCCGCCAAGAAAGTCATGGACTCGGGGGCGCTGGTCAGCGACGACATCATCATCGGTCTGGTCAAGGAGCGCATTGCCCAGCCCGACTGCGCCAGCGGTTTTTTGTTCGACGGGTTCCCCCGCACGATCCCACAAGCCGATTCCCTCAAGGCCGCTGACGTCAAGCTCGACTATGTGCTCGAGTTCGACGTCCCGTTCGATACCATCATCGAGCGCATCAGTGGCCGACGCTCGCATCCGGCTTCCGGGCGTACTTACCACGTCACATTCAACCCGCCCAAGGTATCCGATGTCGATGACGTCACCGGCGAGCCCTTGATTCAGCGCGACGACGACAGGGAGGCCACAGTCAAAAAACGGCTTGAAGTCTATAGCGCGCAGACTCGCCCGCTGGTGGCGTATTACGAGACCTGGGCCCAGACCCATCCCGACGTTGCGCCCCAATACCGCAGGATCAAGGGGACCGGTGCCGTCGAGGAAATCCGCGAACGTGCCCTCAAGGCCTTGACGTAACGGCAGTAAAGCCTGTGCCCGCTGCATCGGCAGCGAGCAAATCCAGCATCAACGCGATCCGGGACTTGACCGGCGACAGACCCGCCGCATCCGGCAGGGATGCAGCCGGGTTGGCCACCATGGCGCTTCCCATGCACCGGCTGGCGCGTTGCACGGCGATCCCCATGCCTTGGGCACGCAGCAACGCGGTCTCCAGCGAAGCATGCACGCTGCCGTTGCCGCTAGCCGCGACCACGATGCCGCGCACCGGGCGGCCTTGTGCCTCTGCCCCCACCAGCAACGCCTCCACCAGTTGGCCATCCACACCGGCATGGCTCACGACGATCTCCACCCGCGGCCAGACCTGGTCCGGCTGCATCCACAAACGCCATGCCAGCCATTGCCGGTCCGGATCAGCGCCGGCATGCGCGTCGTTTGACGACCACGGCAGGGCATCGATCGGCCGCAATCGACCCTCCTCCACCACACCCCGCAGCCCGGATTCACCGCTGGAGAACGCATTGAGCCGATAAGGGTGCAGCTTATGCACCGCGCGCGGACCATGCACCATGCCCGCAAACACTACCGAGACGCCAGCGGCGCGCCGGTCGGCGGCAACTGCGAGCGCATCGCGCAGGTTCTGCGGGCCATCCGGCGCTTGCGCAGACGCAGGGCGCATCGCACCGGTCAGGACCAACGGCTTGCGACAACCACCGGTGCGCGCCAACAGGTGGTGCAGGAAAAATGCAGTTTCCTCCAGCGTGTCGGTGCCATGGGTGACGACGATGCCCGCCACGGTCGGATCGTCCAGCCAGAAGTGGCAGCGCAGGGCCAAAGCCGACCAGGCTGCGACCGTCATGTCCTTGCTGTCGAGCTGCGCCACCTGCTCGGCAACCAGTGCGTGTGCAGGCAGGCCCTGCAGTGGCAAATCCTGCAGCAGTTGCCCGATATCGCGCTGAGCCGCACGGTACGCCACGTTGTCATGCGCCTGCATGGCCAGGCCGGCAATCGTGCCGCCCGTGCCCAGCACCACTATTTTTTGAGCGAAAGATTCAGTCATGACTTGTAAAAAAATAAAAACTGATCAAAAATACAGTTACTGTGCATCCAGACAGTAAATCTACGATCAGACCCAAAGGAGTGACCATCATGGACATGCCCCAATCCCAGGTGAAGCTTACCGCCCGCCAACAACAGATTCTGGATCTGATCCAAGATGCGATCGCGCGCACCGGCGCGCCGCCCACCCGCGCCGAGATCGCAACCGAACTGGGTTTTCGCTCCGCCAACGCTGCCGAGGAACATTTGCAGGCCCTGGCGCGCAAAGGCGTCATCGAATTGGTCAGTGGCACCTCGCGCGGTATACGGTTGCGCAGCGAGGCACTGCGCTCAATCAACGCGTCACGCTTCAAGCAGTTTTCCCTGCCGTTGCAGGGCCTGGCGCAACTGGCCTTGCCCCTGATCGGCCGCGTGGCAGCCGGCTCCCCCATCTTGGCACAAGAGCACATCGACCAGACCTACTATGTCGAAAACAGCCTGTTCCAGCGGCGCCCCGACTACCTGCTCAAGGTGCGCGGAATGTCGATGCGCGACGCAGGCATCATGGACGGCGACCTGCTGGCGGTGCAGGCCACCAAAGACGCCAAAAACGGCCAGATCGTCGTTGCACGTCTGGGCGATGAAGTGACCGTCAAGCGGTTCAAGCGTAACAAGCACCTGATCGAACTGCATCCCGAAAACCCCGACTTCCAGACCATCGTTGTCGAGCCGGGCGAGCCATTCGAGATCGAAGGACTGGCCGTTGGCCTGATCCGCAACACCATGTTGATGTAATAAATACACCGCGAAAGTCACACCATGCAACTCGATCTATCTCAACACGGCCGTTGGATGGCCCCGTTGGGTCGGCTGTTACGCTGTTTTCACCGCAGCATCGACAGCAGGCCCCGGCCTGCGGCGGCGATGCCAGAGATCCGGCAGGCATTCCCATTGCGCACCTCCACATCGATCAGGCCCCGATCAGCGCCGGCGAACCCGCCTTTGCGCACAAAGCGCTCGCCTTTGCGCGTGATCCGGATCGTCGAAGCCGGCCAGGCTTCAACTCTGGCCGGACGCATCCTGATGTCCGGTCGCATGGCCGACGTCTGCGCCGAACTCGATCGCATGGTCGAACGCGAAGCGCTCATGCAGGCCAGCGCCTGAGCGATCGGACATCCTCACTTTCATGATGCCCACTCTTCACCCCGCATCATGAAAGTTATTCACGTTAACCGGCCTGGCGTCTTCAGTGTCGCTGGGCTGGGTGCCTGTGTGACCCTGCGGCCAGGTCACGCGCCAGCACCTGACAGGTAGTCGCCTTTGCCCAGGTCCACCGCGTCTTGTCGCAAGATCGCTTAGGCGGTTGTCCCGCCCGGCCCAGCTCGACCGCCACGCCAGCAGCGTCGTGGCGCAAGGCACAATGCGACCATGAACATCGTGATTCTGGACGACTACCAAGATGCCGTGCGCAAGCTAGCGTGCGCCGGCAAACTGGAGCCCTATGCTGCCAAGGTGTACACCAACACGGTCAAGGGCATGAGCCAGCTATCCGTGCGACTCAAAGACGCCGACATCCTGGTACTCATCCGTGAGCGCACCCAGCTGACCCGCCAGGTCATCGACAAGCTGCCGCGCCTCAAGCTGATCGTGCAAACCGGGCGGATCGGCAGCCATGTTGACGTACAGGCTTGCACCGAGCGTGGCATCGCGGTCGCCGAGGGTTCCGGATCACCGCTGGCCACAGCGGAACTGACTTGGGCCTTGGTGATGTCGGCGATGCGCCGACTACCGCAGTACATCGGCAACCTCAAACATGGCGCATGGCAACAGTCCGGCCTCAAGTCGGCATCCATGCCACCCAACTTTGGCATCGGCCATCTGCTGGCCGGCAAGACACTGGGCATCTGGGGCTACGGAAGAATCGGCAAGATCGTTGCCGGTTATGGCCGTGCATTTGGCATGCAGGTGCTGGTATGGGGCCGCGCCAGTTCCATCGATCTGGCAACCCAGGACGGTTACGCCGTCGCCGACAGCCGGGAGGCCCTGCTTGCCCAGAGTGACGTGCTCAGCCTGCATCTTCGGCTGAACGAGGAGACGCGGGGACTGGTCGGGCTTGACGATCTCTCTGGCATGAAACAGACCGCGTTGCTGGTGAACACCTCGCGCGCCGAGTTGATCGAACCCGACGCCCTGATCGCCGCATTGAATCGTGGCAAACCCGGCATGGCCGCTGTCGATGTGTTCGAGGCCGAACCGATCCTGCAGGGCCATGCCCTGTTGCGCATCGAGAACTGTATCTGCACCCCGCATATCGGTTATGTCGAGCAGGAGAACTACGAGCGCATGTTCAGCGAAGCATTCGACAATGTCATCAACTTCATCCGCGGTACGCCCAGCAATATCGTAAACCCGGGAGCGCTGCAGGTCCGGCGCTGAACCGCCATCGGCCTTCGCGTCACGAAACAGCCATCACGGAGCAACACCGAACGTTGGCTGGAACTCTGAAGGAGCCACCGTCGCAGCCACCGTCGAGGCAGCCGCGTCAGACGCCTTTGCCAGGCTTCTTGTCGAGATCGACGTCGCTCAAGTCGAAGTCGATCGGGGTTCCGGGTGCTACCGTTGGATCAAATGGTACGGTTTCCTGGATCGAAGCCGGGCGATCCCGTTGCGGCATGATCGGCGTGGGCGTACCCTTTGGTGAAAATAGTTCGGTCAGGTCGATATCCACCGCTGAGGTGCCATCTGCGGCCGGGTAAAGCGGCAGAGAAGCGCTGGTGCGTCCATCCGCAGCCCCTTCCACCAACTGCGCCACGGCATGGAGCGTCAACAGTTCACGAAAGGCCGCCAGATCGAAAGCGTCCGACCCCGCATCCTCCATCGGACTGCGGTAGATCATCTGCTCGATTGCGCCCACCACGGTCGGGCGGTGCCATGCGGCAATCAGCCGGTCGATCGAACCCGGATACGCTTCCAGTGACCGGCCTTCGTTGCCGAACTCGGCAAACTCGGGCAGCCGGGTGTTGAACAAGCGGGTGAAATCGTCGCTGACCTGGCGGAAGTCTGCTTTCAGGCCCAGGGAGTGGAATAGCTTGAGCAAGTCCAGGTACACCTGCGGACAGGAGGCACCATCCCGTGCTATCCGCGCCTCTAGCACCTGTACCGCCTGGTCGGTCTGGCCCAGCGTGACAAAAAACTCCGCGCGCTGGCGGATATCGATCAACTCTTCCGCACGGATGCGCGGGCGCGACACCGAGGGCGTCGGAGCAGTCGCCTGGCTGACTTGGGCCACTGCCGTCGGCACAGTATCGCGTGGAGCTCGGATCGTCGTAGGGGCGGTGCCAGACTGCATCAGCCGATCAAATGTGGACGCGCTCATTTCGACCAGACTGACATCGACCTGGGCTAGGCTGGTGCCAACATCACGCATCCCACTGTCGCGGGGCATCGGCTGGGTGGGCACCATCGGCAGGCGGTCGGTCTGCGGTATCGGTGCTGGCTGCGACAAAGGTCCTGGCGCTGCCGGCGAAGATGGCACGCCCACCGTCGTCAGGCCTGCCGGAACCGACCCGGCTTGCGACTGCGGCGGCACGGACATTGGATTCGATGGCTGCCGGGCGTCAAACCAGCGCCCGCCGCTGTCCTCCGGTCGGCGGCTCATGCGGGTCAGCAAATAGGCAAAGGCAAGCAGGCAAAGCAGCAGCAAACCGAACAAGACATAGATGGCGTTGTTCCCGAATCGATCGGTCTGGGCTTTTTCGAGCCGGCTGCGCATGTCAAGCAAGCTCGCTTCGTTCCTTTCGGCCAGCACCAGCAGCGCCTTGACGCTGGCCTCCAGACGATCGAGGCGCTGTGCCTCACGGGCCTCGCGCTCGCTGACCTGGGCAGGCGCAACCGTGGTGGAGTTGGACTCGAGCGTGGCAACCCGTTCCGACAACATATCCAGGGGATCGAGCTTCAAGCGCGACTGCCCGGCGCTGCGCTCGGCAGACGGCGCTGCCTGCGCGACGCCCGAGCCGCCCAAACCACCTGCGGGTGCCATCGTGCGAGCCGCAGCGGTCGCCGCCGGTTGAAGACGCGTGCGCGCCGATGGTTGGGGACGCGTGCGCGCGGATGGCTGGGTTTGCGCGGGCCTTGCGCGCTGGGGTGCATCGGCGGCCCGGGTTCGCGGCGGCCTGGCGGAGCGTGGCTCGGCCTGGGCGGTCACCCCAGCCGAGGCGAATGGTGCGGCCACGCTTCCGAGCGACTCCGCGCCGCCACCAGCAACCGGCGTGTTCGATGACGACGCAGGCTCCACCAGAGGAACCGATGCCACGCGCGGCGCCAGTGGCGCAGCTTGTTCGCTGACGATATCGGCCAGCAGTACATAGCGACGACTGACCATCTGCGCGCATCCGGCGCGCACATACACCGTCACGATGGGCTCATCGATCCGGCTGCGCGATGCGATGCGCAAGTTGGCACTCAGTGGCGCGGCCGTCGGTTCGAGCAGAACAGTGACACCCGCCGGATCCTGGCGGGTGTCGGCATAAAAAACGTCGGCCTCGAAGCAGGCGCTGGAGAGGCTTTGATTCGGATCGAGCTGAACTTGTACCGTGACCTCCAGCGGTCGGCCGATCAGCGCAGCGCCCTGCACGCGCCCCAACGTCAATGCATAGCTCTGCAGGCTGGCCAGCAAAAACAACGCAGCCAGCCATCGTTTCGGCAAGGCATTCAAGAACAGTACGATGGACATCGATCTGGAGCGAAAGTCGCTGTTGAAAGGAATCCGGGGTCATGCAGTGCGCACATGGGCACGCAATGCCCGGTCTGCAAATTGGGAAGGCGTTCGATCTGGCATGTCATGCGTGGAAATATTCTCGCACGCCCGCCCTTGCACGCGCCGATTCTGGCCTGACGGCGAAGGGCTGGGCCGATGATTCGATCAATAATCCAACACATGACGGCACAATTTGAAACCACCGGCATCGTGGGCACCGGTGCCATGGGACGCGGCATCGCCCAGATGGCGGCGCAGGCTGGAAGCCGGGTGCTGCTGTTCGACACACAGCCGGAGGCCAGTGAAAAGGCCCGCGCCGCGATCTGCGCGCAGTGGGATCGGATGCGCGAGAAGGGGCGCATGGATGCGGCCGACGTAGTCAGCTGTCAGCAGCGCCTGGTCTGCGCAGCGACATTGGAAAATCTGGCGACTTGCGACCTGGTCATCGAGGCGATCGTCGAGCGACTCGAGGCCAAGCAGGCCCTGTTTGCGTCGCTGGAGGGCATTCTTGCCACCACCGCAATTCTTGCAACCAACACCTCGTCGCTGTCGGTCACCGCGATCGCAGCGGGTCTGCAACGACCGCAGCGGTTGGCCGGATTGCACTTCTTCAATCCGGTCCCCCTGATGAAGGTGGTCGAGGTGATCGCCGGGCTGCAAACCGACAGGCAGGTCTGCGCCGCATTGACCCTTTATGTGCAACAGATGGGCCATGCGCCGGTGCAGGCGTCCGATACACCAGGGTTCATCGTGAACCATGCGGGACGCGGCTATGGAACGGAGGCGCTGCGCATTGCAGGGGAGAACATCGCCGACTTTGCCACCATCGACCGCATTCTCAAAGACCAGGTCGGATTCAAGCTCGGCCCGTTCGAGTTGATGGATCTGACGTCGCTCGATGTGTCGCATCCGGTTATGGAATCGGTCTACCGGCAGTACTACGATGAGCCCCGTTACCGGCCCAGCGCGATCACAGCGCAGCGGCTTGCCGGCGGCGTCGTCGGCCGCAAGTCGGGCCACGGGTTTTACCGCTACACCGATGGCCAAGCCGAGGTGGTGCCTGAACCGGCAGTGCCGCAGGTCGGCACCCTGCCGCCGGTTTGGGTGTCACAACGCGCCGCGCGCAAGCCGCAACTTCTGCAATTGCTTAAAAATCTGGGCGCACAGATCGAGACCGGCCAGAATCCGTCGCCTGCAGCATTGACACTTGTCGCGCCCCTGGGTTTTGACGTGACGACCGTGGCGGTGGTAGAGCGGCTTGACCCCGCGCGGACCGTCGGCATCGACATGCTGATCGACGACGACACCACCCGCCGGCGCGTGCTGGCCACCAATCCGGCCACCCGCCCTGACATGCGCGACGGCGCACATGCGTTGATGGCACGCGATGGCAAGGCCGTCAGCGTGATCCGCGACAGCGGCGGTTTCGTGACCCAACGTGTCGTGGCCACCATCGTCAACATCGCCGCCGATATGTGCCAACAGGCGATCTGCTCACCGCAGGACCTGGAAACGGCGGTCAAGCTGGGCCTGGCGTATCCGCTGGGCCCACTGGAGATGGGCAACCGGTACGGCCCCACCAACCTGCTGGAGGTGCTGTTCAACATGCAGACGGTCTATGGCGACCCCCGTTACCGGCCCAGCCCCTGGTTGCGCCGGCGTGGCGCCATCGGCCTGAGTCTGCTGCACGAGGAAGCCTGAGCGCAGTGTCCGAAACAGACCGTCGCTCGCGTGGGCTTGATAACCGTCAGGCCCAACCGCAGTGCGGGTGCAGGTTGACAGTCACCGAAAAGACAGCCCATGGACGAACCCATCCTTACCATCGACGAACGTACAGCGATCAATTCCGGTCGCTGGTTCAGTTCCTTGTCACCTTCATTGCGCCACGACATCCTGCGATGTGCCTATGTCAAACGATTCGCCAACGGTGCGCTGATCTGCGCACGCGGCGATCAGCCCGAAGAATGGATGGCCTGCGCCAAGGGTGCGGTACGGGTGAGTTCGACCTCACTGTCCGGCAAGCAGATCACGTTGACCTATGTCGAGCCTGGCATCTGGTTCGGCGACGTGACGATCTTCGACGGCGACCGGCGAACCCACGATGCCTTTGCGCATGGCGAATGCACGGTGTTGTGCGTGGCACGCGCCGATCTGCTGAAAATCCTGTCGCAACATGTCGAGTTATACCAGGCAATGCTGCAATTGCAGGCCCGGCGTATCCGCCAGTTGTACGGCTTGGTCGAAGACCTCAACACCTTGCCGCTGCGTGCACGGCTGGCCAAGCAACTGCTACACCTGGTGCGCAGCTATGGCGTTCCCAGCCTGGAAAACGCACAGGAGATGCGTATCAGCCTGCAGCTGGCGCAGGAAGAAGTGGCGCAACTGCTGGGTGCCTCACGCCAGCGCGTCAACCAGGAACTCAAGACGATGGAGCGCGAGCTGTGCATCGTGATCGAACCGGGGGGTCTGATCGTGCGCGACAGTGCCATGCTGATGCGTATCGCGGAATCCGATTGAACAAAAAAAGGGCTTTGCCAACATGAGTGATTTCGACCATTTCATCGGTACCCAGGCCGTCAGCGACAAGCACCTGTTCGACACCGCTGCGTTGTCCTCCTGGTTGTCGCACCACCTGCAGGGGTTCCAGGGGCCGCTGACGATCGAAATGTTCAAGGGCGGACAGTCCAATCCCACCTACAAACTGATCACGCCGCAGCACCAATACGTCATGCGCTCCAAGCCGGGCCCGGTTGCCAAGCTGCTGCCTTCGGCCCACGCGATCGAGCGCGAGTTCAAGGTCATGGGTGCCTTGCATGGCACAGACGTTCCGGTGGCGCGCATGACGTGCCTGTGCAACGACGAATCGGTCATCGGCCGCGCCTTCTATGTGATGGAGTTTGTGGCAGGCCGTGTTTTGTGGGACCAGGCCCTGCCCGGCATGTCCCAGTCAGAGCGTGCTGCGATCTACGACGAGATGAACCGTGTCATCGCTGCCCTGCACAACGTCGATCCGGCTGCCCGAGGACTTGCCGACTATGGCAAGCCGGGCAACTATTTCGAACGCCAGATCGGCCGCTGGAGCAAGCAATACGCGGCGTCCGTCATCCAGCCGATTGTCGAGATGGATCAACTGATAGCCTGGCTGCCCACCCACATTCCCGACAGCGCCCGCGACAGCGGCATGACCCGTATCGTCCATGGCGACTTCCGGATGGACAACCTGATGTTCCACCCGACCGAACCGCGCGTGCTGGCGGTGCTCGACTGGGAGCTTTCCACGCTGGGGCATCCCCTGGCCGATTTCAGCTACCACTGCATGGCCTGGCACATCCCGCCCGGTGCGTTTCGCGGCATCGGCGGGCTCGACGTGCAGAGCCTGGGCATACCGACTGAAGACGCATACATCGGGCTTTATTGCGAACGTACCGGTCTAACGACTCCCGAGGCCCTCAAGGCCGACTGGAATTTTTACCTCGCCTACAACCTTTTTCGGCTGGCCGCGATTTTGCAAGGAATTGCTAAACGCGCCGAAGCTGGCACCGCATCCAGCGCACAGGCCGCCAGTTCGGGGGCCGGCGCACGCGGCCTGGCCGAAATGGCCTGGACTTTCGCGCAACGCGCCTGAACGCATCACGATTCACCCGTTGCCCCGGCAACCCCCATTGACCAAGGAGCCTTCATGGATTTCGACTTCTCGCCCCGCACCAAGGAACTGCAGCAGCAGCTGCAAAGTTTCATGGACGAATTCATCTACCCAGCCGAAGCCCACTACAAGGCTGAACTCGAGGCCAATACGCTGGCGGGCAAGCGATGGACTCCGCTGCAAACCATCGAGAAGCTCAAACTCAAAGCCCAGGCTGCCAGTTTGTGGAACCTGTTTCTGCCCGTCGATAGCGCAGCCGCGTCGGGCTATTCTGGGGCTGGCTTGACTAATCAGGAATATGCGCCGCTGGCCGAGATCATGGGCCGCGTGCCATGGGCCAGCGAGGTGTTCAACTGCTCGGCACCCGACACTGGCAACATGGAAACGATTGCCCGCTATGGTTCTGAAGAAAACAAGGCGCGCTGGCTCAAGCCGCTGCTCGAAGGCAAAATCCGCTCGGCCTTTGCGATGACCGAACCTGATGTGGCCTCCAGTGACGCCACCAACATCGCCACCCGCATCGAACGCGATGGTGACGACTACGTCATCAATGGCCGCAAATGGTGGATCTCCGGCGCGAGCGACCCGCGTTGTGCGATTTTCATCACGATGGGCAAGACCGATTCGAATGCGGCGCGGCATTCCCAGCAGAGCATGATCCTGGTGCCAGCCGATGCCAAAGGCCTGCGCATCATCCGCCCGCTCAATGTGATGGGGTAAGACGACGCACCGCATGGCCACGTCGAAATGGTGTTCGAGAATGTGCGGGTTCCCGCCAGCAACATGCTGCTGGGCGAAGGCCGCGGCTTCGAGATTGCGCAAGGGCGCCTGGGCCCGGGACGGATTCACCACTGCATGCGCACCATCGGTCTGGCTGAGCGCGCACTGGAACTGATGTGCAAGCGCGCCTCATCACGGGTGGCTTTCGGCAAGACCGTGGCTGAGCAGTCGGTCACGCGCGAGCGCATCGCCGAAGCCCGTTGCAAGATCGACATGGCACGCCTGCTCACGCTCAAAACCGCCTGGTTGATGGACGTGGCCGGCAACAAGGTGGCCAAGAACGAGATCGCCATGATCAAGGTCGTGGCCCCGAACATGGCCTGCCAGGTGATCGACTGGGCCATGCAGGTGCATGGCGGTGGCGGCATGTGCGATGACTTCCCGCTCGCCTATGCCTACGCCCATACCCGTACGCTGCGTTTAGCCGACGGCCCGGACGAGGTCCACCGCAACGCAATCGCCAAGATGGAATTGGGCAAATACGCGGCCAACCCGAAACCGGTCGAGATGCCAATCACGCGCGGCAGCTGATCGCCGCAACGCGCGAGCTCTATGACAAGGAGGGCCGACTACAACGCCTTGTGCATGGTAGCCGGCCGCAGGGCCTGCCACAGCTTGCGCAGTAGTCAGGCCACGTTGCCCGACCACAAGGCGTTGAGATCGGTGAAATTCCACTTGGCAGGGTCTTCCCGGGCAATGATCTTCTCCTTGCCGCCACGCACCGAGAGGTCAACGACAAAAGGCTCGACCCGCTGGTTGGTGGCGATCAAGTGAAAGAGTTTGACCACTGGCATCGTCAGCGATGAGGCAGACTGTTCCGTCACCACGCCGATGTGGCCTGTGTTGAGCCGCACCAGCGAGCCGACCGGGAATATGCCCAAGGTCTTGGCGAAAGCCTGGAAAACCGCCAGATCGAAATGGCCGCTGGCCCACTGGCCCATCTGGCGCAGCGACTCCGAAGGATCCCAGCCCGCTTTATAGGGGCGATTGGAGGTGATCGCGTCGTACACATCACAGACCGCGCCCATCTTGGCCATCAGGCTGATGTCCGGCCCGTTGAGTCGCTTCGGATATCCGCTGCCATCGACCTTTTCATGGTGATGCAGACATACATCGAGCGTAACCGGATCGATATTGGCGCTTTCGAGCAAGAAGGCGTGACCCTTGGACGGATGGCTTTTGACGAGCGCGAATTCTGCGTCGGTCAGCTTGCCCGGCTTGTTGAGCACTTCCATTGGAAGCATCATCTTGCCCACGTCATGCAGCAAACCGGCAACACCGGCCGAGCGCACCATGTCTTCGCTCTGGTGCAGTTGCCGGGCCAGCGCGATCATCATGGCGCAGACCGCCACCGAGTGCATATAGGTGTAATCGTCGGCCGTTTTCAAGCGCGCAAGACTGATCAATGCACTGGAGTTGCGCGCCACCGAATCGGAGATTTCCTCGACCAGGTTGGCGACACCGGCCGCATCCACGGTGTTGCCCATCCGGGCTTCCTGGAACATCGAGGTAACGGCTTCCTTGCCCGCAGCGCAGATGGCGGCCGCGCGGGCCAGTTCTTCGGCGATAGGCAGCGGTGCGCGGCGGTCAGCCAAGTCTGGCAGCAAAGGCGCTGGCTGGGTCGGGTCGCCGACGATGGCGGACAGTTGAGCGCGGACGGTGGCTTGCCACGCGTCATCGCCCTTGCTGCTGTCGATCCAGACTTCGCGCACCTTGCTGGAGCGCAACAATGCGATGTCTTTCGGGTCAGAGATGACAAAGCGCGAGCGCCAGAATGGATTGGCGATCCAGGAACCACAGACTTCGTCCAGAAACATGCCCGGTTCGAGTGCATCGACGCTGATCTTTTTGCGCACTTCGCTCCTCGTTCGTCTCCGGCCGACCCGCCGCAGCCCCCTGTCAGTGCAAATGGCGCGGCTTGCGACCGCCGCCGCCATGGCCGGAACCGCCATGTCCGCCGCCTGGGCCTCGCCGCGGTTTGCCGATGTCGAGCGAATTGACCAGGGCATCGAAGCGCTGAGTGAACAGCTTATCGACCTCCGCCACCACACCGGACAACTCGGAACCGTCGAAATGCCGCTCCATCAGTGCGACCAGGTCCTGTACCAGCAGATCGCGTTGCACCTGCATGATGGCAGCCGGATTGGGCCCGATAAAAAGCATCATGAAATCGTCGCGCGAATCGGCGTCGGGATCGTCCTCACCATCGTCGTCGTCGAACTCGGTGTCATAAAAACTCACTTCGATTGCAGCGCCGGTCTCCGCCAGTTCGTTGAGGTTCATGCACATCTCATCCAGCGTCTGGCGGAAATCGTCGTCACCTCCCACCGTCCAGCAGAACTGCAGCATATGCTTGGGAGCCTCGAAGCGAATGCCGGGCTCGTCTTCGTAGGAACTGCGGGCACCATCGGCCAGCGAGCGCGCGCCGGCGTATTTCCAGATCGGCTTGAGCGCCTCCTGGATTTGCTCAAACTGTACTTCTGCGCGCAGAAGGACCTCACCATGCAGGTGGATTTCAAAGGGGGGGTCGGAACGTGACATGGGGATCTGAAAGAGGGGCAAGATCGCAGCCGCTTGGCATGACAACCGCCGGCATGGAAGCTGGAATGTCGTAGCGGCGGTCCTTTGGGTCCGTCACCAAGGCGCTGGCCGGGAGAATCCCGAATGCCGACGGTCGGCGACACAAGCCTGCATTGTGCCACGCCGAATGCACGAAGGCCACTTCCGTCCAAGCTGCGAATCGTCAGGTATTGGTGCCCGGAACCGGGGTCGAACCGGTACGCCCCTTATGCAGGAAAGCGGCGGATTTTAAGTCCGCTGTGTCTACCAATTCCACCATCCGGGCTACACGAACGGGCCATTGGCCTTTGTCACCACATGCAGGCGGCCTGCGCGTGAACCGCAGGCATCTGACTGGAGGCGCGACCCGGAGTCGAACCGGGCTGATCGGATTTGCAATCCGGTGCATAACCGCTTTGCTATCGCGCCATATGTCAACTGTCGAAGGCCTGCGCCGCGAAGCGATGGCACCGACAAAAAAGGGAAGCCTGGGCTTCCCTTTCTCTGGAATCTGGAGCGGGAAAAGAGTCTCGAACTCTCGACCTCAACCTTGGCAAGGTTGCGCTCTACCAACTGAGCTATTCCCGCATTTCAAGCCCCGAAGTATATAACACTATTTCGGCTTTCCTGGCTCCGGGCAGACGAACGGTTGGCTCTGTGTAAACCGTAATCGATCACACGGTTTCAATGCTTGACAGACCGGCCCACATGGGCGCGCGACGGTGCCACCACGACCGGCACTTCGGTGGGCGTGGAAGCCGTCTCGGCGGGCGCTTCTTCGACCCTGGGTTCCGGCATGCGCACCAGGGCTTCTTCCAGCACTTTGTCAATCCATCGAACCGGCACGATCTCCAGGCCGTTCTTGACGTTCTCGGGGATCTCCTGCAAGTCCTTGGCATTCTCCTCCGGGATCAGCACCTTCTTGATGCCACCACGCAATGCGGCGAGCAGCTTTTCCTTGAGGCCACCGATGGCCGTCACTTCGCCACGCAGTGTAATCTCACCGGTCATGGCAACGTCGCCGCGCACCGGAATGCCGGTCAGGGCCGAGACGAAGGCAGTGGTCATCGCTGCACCGGCGCTGGGGCCGTCTTTCGGTGTCGCGCCGTCTGGCACATGGATATGGATATCCCTTTTCTCGAACACCTCGTCCTTGATGCCCAAACGAGCTGCACGGCTACGCACAACAGTACGAGCGGCCTCGACCGACTCCTTCATCACATCGCCCAGAGAACCGGTGCGCGTGATCACGCCCTTGCCCGGCATCGCTACAGCCTCGATGGTCAGCAGGTCACCACCCACCTCGGTCCAGGCCAGACCGACCACCTGACCGACCTGGTTGTTGTCTTCGGCTCGGCCATAGGTGTACTTGCGCACACCCAGGAAATCATTCAGGTTGTCCGGCGTCACTACTACCGGTGCCGTCATCTTCTTGAGTTGCAAGCCTTTGATGACCTTGCGGCAAATCTTGGATAAGTCGCGTTCAAGCGAACGCACACCGGCCTCGCGGGTGTAATAGCGCACGATGTCGCGCACAGTTGCCTCACCGATCTCGATCTCGTTGTCTTTCACGCCATTGTTCTTGAGCTGCTTGGGCAGCAGGTAACGCAAGGCGATGTTGGTTTTTTCGTCTTCGGTGTAACCCGAAAGGCGGATGACCTCCATGCGGTCGAGCAACGCCGGCGGGATATTCATCGAATTCGACGTGGCAACAAACATCACGTCGCTCAGGTCGAAATCGACCTCGACGTAATGGTCGCCAAACTTGTGGTTCTGCTCCGGATCGAGCACCTCGAGCAAGGCACTTGACGGGTCGCCACGGAAATCCGTGCCCAGCTTGTCGATCTCGTCGAGCAGAAACAATGGATTGCGCGTACCGACCTTGGACAGGCTTTGCAGCACCTTGCCCGGCATCGCGCCGATGTACGTGCGCCGATGGCCACGAATTTCGGCTTCGTCGCGCATGCCACCGAGCGCCACACGCACATACTTGCGGCCTGTCGCCTTGGCGATCGACTGACCCAGCGAGGTCTTGCCCACGCCTGGAGGGCCAACCAGGCACAGAATCGGTGCCTTGACCTTGTCGACGCGCTGTTGCACAGCGAGGTACTCCAGGATCCGATCCTTGACCTTGTCCAGTCCGAAATGGTCTTCGTTGAGAACACCTTCGGCATTGCCAAGGTCATGCTTGATCTTGGTCTTGCTGCTCCAGGGCAAACTGGTAAGTACCTCGATGTAGTTGCGCACCACGGCGGCTTCGGCCGACATCGGTGACATCAGCTTGAGCTTCTTGAGCTCGCCCTCGGCCTTTTTCAGCGCGTCCTTGGGCATACGCGCCGCCTTGATCTTCTTTTCAATCTCGTCGACGTCTGCCCCATCTTCACCTTCACCGAGCTCCTTCTGGATTGCCTTGACCTGCTCATTGAGATAGAAGTCGCGCTGGTTTTTCTCCATCTGACGCTTGACGCGGCCCCGAATTTTCTTGTCGACATTGAGGATATCGACCTCGCGTTCGATCTGCTCGAACAGGTTCTCCAGACGGTCCTTCGGGCTGGTCAGCCCCAGCACGGTCTGCTTGCTCTCGAGCTTGAGCGGGAGGTGCGCAGCGATGGTATCGGCCAGGCGACCGGCATCGTCGATGCTGGAGATCGAGGTGAGGATCTCAGGCGGGATTTTTTTGTTGAGCTTCACATACTGGTCGAACTGCTGCATGACCGCCCGACGCAGCGCTTCGATCTCACTGGCCGATGCGCGTTCGGAAACCACAGCTTCGGCTTGCGCAGCAACCGGCGTGACATTGGCCGAGAAGTGCGACTCGCCCTCCTCGATCTTGTTCACCGTCGCGCGCTGCTGACCTTCGACCAGCACCTTGACGGTGCCATCGGGTAGCTTGAGCATCTGCAGGATGGTGGACACGCAACCCACGTCGAACATGTCCGAGACCACCGGATCGTCTTTGGCGGCCGTCTTCTGGGCCACCAGCATGATACGGCGCTCGGATTCCATCGCCGCCTCGAGCGCCTTGATGCTCTTGGGACGCCCGACAAACAGCGGAATGACCATGTGCGGAAAAACGACCACGTCGCGCAGCGGCAACAGCGGCAAATCGATCGGTACAGCAGTGAGCAAGGTGGTTCCGGACATGAGAGACCTTAGAGTGTTTACCCATCCCACATGGATGGCTGGTCGAGAATTTCAACCCATGACCAATTATGAATTGAGGACAAGCAACGAAAGCAGGGCAATTCCGGTTGGAAAACCCGTCAAATGTCGGACTCAGGCCTTTTTTGCAAGTTCCCGATACACCAACAGCGGAGGCTTGTTTTCTTCGATCGTCGATTCGTCTACCACCACTTTCTCGACGTTGGTGGCATTGGGCAGGTCGTACATGGTGTCGATCAGCGACAACTCCAGAATCGAGCGCAGGCCACGCGCGCCCGTCTTGCGCGCCAACGCCTTGCGCGCGATCGCTTTCAGCGCCGAGGGACGGATCTCCAACTCTACGCCCTCCATCGACAGCAATTTGGCGTACTGCTTGACCAGAGCGTTCTTCGGCTCCAGCAAAATTTGCACCAACGCATCCTCGCTCAGCTCGGCCAGCGTGGCAATCACTGGCATACGACCCACCAGCTCCGGGATGAGGCCGAACTTGATCAAGTCTTCCGGTTCGACATCTTTGAACAACTCGGTCACGCTGCGCTGCGCCTTGCTTTTCACCGCAGCGCCGAAACCGATGCCAGAGGCCTCGGTCCGGTTGTCGATCACCTTCTCGAGGCCGGAAAAAGCGCCACCACAGATGAACAGAATGTTGGTGGTATCCACCTGCACGAAATCCTGATTCGGATGTTTGCGCCCGCCTTGCGGTGGCACGCTGGCCATGGTGCCTTCGATCAGTTTGAGCAAGGCCTGCTGAACGCCCTCTCCAGACACATCCCGAGTGATGGAGGGGTTCTCGGACTTACGCGAGATTTTGTCGATCTCGTCGATGTACACGATGCCGCGCTGGGCCCGTTCGACCTCATAGTTACAGCTTTGCAGCAATTTGAGCACGATATTCTCTACGTCCTCACCCACGTAACCGGCCTCGGTGAGCGTCGTCGCATCGGCCATCACGAACGGGACATCGAGCATGCGCGCCAGCGTCTGCGCCAACAAGGTCTTGCCGGAACCGGTGGGGCCGATCAGCAAAATATTGCTCTTGGCCAGCTCGACATCGTCCTTCTTCGACTTTTCCTTGTGCCGCAAGCGCTTGTAGTGGTTGTAGACCGCCACTGCGAGCGTGCGTTTGGCTGTCTCCTGACCGATGACGTAGTTGTCGAGATTGCCCTTGATCTCGGACGGCGTAGGCAGGTCGCCTTTACTGTCCTTCGTGTTCGCGCTCTCCGGCAATTCATCACGGATGATCTCGTTGCATAGCTCTATGCACTCGTCACACACGAAAACCGACGGTCCGGCAATCAGCTTTTTCACCTCATGCTGGCTCTTGCCGCAGAACGAGCAATACAGCGTCTTCTCGCCGGATGCGCCTTTTTTTTCCGCCATGAAATCAACGCCCTTTCAGCTAGTGTTGAGATGATACCGAAAACCCGGTACCGACAACCTCGCACAGCCGCAGTGCCGCGCGGTCGATGTGGACAACTGACAACACCGACTCACGAACGTTTGCTGATGACCTGGTCCACGACGCCATACTCCTTGGCTTCATCGGCCGACATGTAGTAATCGCGCTCGGTATCGCGGGCAATGCGCTCGAGCGGCTGGCCGGTGCGTTCGGCAAGAATCTTGTTGAGCTGCTCACGCGTCTTGAGGATTTCTCGCGCTTGAATTTCGATTTCCGTGGCCTGGCCCTGGCTTCCGCCCGACGGCTGGTGGATCATGATCTTGGAGTTGGGCAACGAAAACCGCTTGCCCTTGGCACCGGCAGCCAGCAGGAACGCACCCATACTGGCGGCGAAGCCGACGCACAACGTGGAAACATCGGCCTTGATGAAGTTCATCGTATCGAAGATCGCCATGCCGGCCGACACCGAACCGCCAGGCGAGTTGATGTAAAACGAGATGTCCTTGTCCGGGTTCTCGCTTTCCAAGAACAGCAATTGCGCGACGACCAGATTGGCCGTCTGGTCGTTCACCGGCCCAACCAGAAAGATCACCCGCTCCTTGAGCAGGCGCGAGTAGATGTCGTACGAACGCTCGCCGCGGCCAGACTGTTCAATGACCATGGGCACCATGCCCAGGCCCTGCGGTTGCAGGTTGTGATTTTCAAAATTCATGTGCTCTCCAAATCGAACGAAGGCAACCCCAGCGGCTGCCAGGGCTTAGTTGGGGTTGAACACGGCAGCTACAAGCCCTGCGGCAAGCTACGGTGGCTCGGGTCAACCCTGACCCATCAGGGCGTCGAACGCAATCGCCTTGTCGGTGATCCTGGCTTTGGACAGAATGAACGCGGTGACGTTGTTCTCTATCACGATCGCCTCGACCTCGGCCATGCGTTTGGTGTCGCCGTAATACCAGCGCACCACCTCGGCGGGCTTCTCGTAACTGGCCGACAGCTCATCCACATGGGCCTTGATCTGCTCCGGCTTGGCCTGCAACTCATGGGCGCGCACCAATTCGGCCACCACCAGACCCAGACGCACACGGCGCTGGGCTTGGGGCTTGAAGATTTCCTCGGGAATCGGTGCCTTGTCGGCATCCTTGACGCCGCGTTGCTTGAGGTCGGCACGGGCGTTGTCGATCAGCCGCTGCAATTCGGTCTGCACGCTGGCATTGGGCAGGTCCAGTTCGGCAACCGCGGCCATCGCGTCCAGCGCCGCTTGCTTGTTGCGAGCGAGCAACCGGAACTTGACTTCGCGCTCCAGGTTCTTCTGGATATCGGCGCGCAAGCCTTCGACGGTCGGGTCTTCAATTCCGAGCGACTTGGCCAAGGCCTCATTCACTTCGGGCAGATGGGCCGCCTCGATCTTCTTGACCGACACCATAAAGTCCGCCGTCTTGCCGGCGACATCCTTGCCATGATAGTCAGCTGGGAAAGCCAACTGGAACGTCTTGCTCTCACCCAACTTCATGCCGGTGGTGGCCTCCTCGAACTCCTTGAGCATCTGGCCATCGCCGAGGATGAGCTGGAAATCTTCGGCCTTGCCACCATCAAACGGCTCACCGTCGATCTTGCCTTCGAAATCGACCGTCACCCGGTCCGTTAGCTGTGCGGCCGCATCGGCGGGACGCTGCGAGAAGGTACGACGCTGCTTGCGCAAGATGTCCAGCGTCTTGTCGATGGCGGCGGCGCTCACCTCGCACGACAATTTTTCGACTTCGGCCGTTGCCAGGTCACCGAGCTTGACTTCGGGAAACACTTCGAACACCGCGTCGAACGCCATCTCACCTTCGGGCGCGCCCTCTTTCTCGGTGATGCGGGGCTGCCCTGCCACCCGCAATTTGGCCTCATTGGCGGCGCTGGAGAACGCCTGGCCGACCTTGTCGTTCATGACCTCGTAATGCACTGAATAACCGTACCGCTGGGCCACCACGTTCATCGGCACCTTGCCGGGACGAAATCCGTCCATCTTGACCGTCTTGGCAAGCCGCTTGAGGCGCGATTCAATCTCCGACTGGATCACCTTGACAGGCAAGGTCAAGGTCATCTTGCGCTCGAGCTTTTCGAGGGTTTCCACAGTAACAGCCATGTAGCTTCTCCTAATATGCAATGCCTTGGGCGGACACCGCCCGTCAAACCTACTCCGTCAGACCCCGTCCAGACCCT
>Ga0105045_10000968_pt1 | contig 22660 bp, 23 predicted proteins | sample MAT02_FD_78089 | JGI IMG/M metagenome (GOLD analysis project Ga0105045, IMG submission 78089) | Freshwater microbial communities from Lake Fryxell liftoff mats and glacier meltwater in Antarctica - MAT-02 (megahit assembly) | ecosystem: Environmental > Aquatic > Freshwater > Ice > Liftoff... | reverse complement strand
GCTTTGCGCGCGGAAGGGCAACGGACAGCGCGCGGCTGGTGGAGCAGTGGTGCCGCCGGTTATCGACGTGGGCGCGACCACGATGTGCGGTGGCGCAATCACGCCGAGTCCTACACCGGGATGCCATACGAATGGGCCGATTCGGTCGGCGGCACCATGCGTCATGATCAGCTGGGGCTTGAAGGCGCGTTGGCGACACCGCGCTGGCGTGGCTGGCGGGCCGGCCTGCAGCTCGATTACGGAATCGGGCAGGGCGCCCGCCGCAACGATCCGCGCCCGCTCTTCCGTCGGCGCGTAGCCGATCTGTCTCCCGGGCTCGTGCACACTCGCGGTGGCCACGAGTTGGCGGCAGGCGCGCTCCTTGGGTGGCACCGAGAGGACCTGGAAATCGGCGGCGGCAACAGCACGGAGTTTCCGGTACTGTTTCGGCTACGCGGAATTGGGACATTCGATCGAACGCAGCTCATCAGCGGTGAACGCGCCATCATCGGTCAGGTGCGCGGCGGACACGCCGGTTACGCTTTGCATACCGTGCGCTGGCAAGCGGCGCTGGGGGCGACGCTACGAATAGCCACCGACTCGGTGCGGGATGGGATCGCCACGCCCACCAACGGCGGGTCGGCACGACGCGTCCGTCAGGAACTTGCCGGGCAGTTGCGTCGGCACGGCGCGCACCCATTGGAGCTCACGCTGTCTAATGCCTCGGAAACTGCGCGTGGCCGCGACGCGATCTTCGCGGCCGTGAACGCGATCGATGAGGCACGGCAAACACGTGTGGAACTGCGATGGTGGGCGGGCGTTTCACCAGTGATCGCACCGTGGTTACTCACGGCGTCCGTGATCGACGGCGTGTTGTCGCGTGCGGATCGAGCAACCGAAACCGCGTGGCGCGTGCCGCGGCAGCGATTCGCGGTGCACGCGACGTACCGCGGGTCGCGACCGACCGGTGGCGTCATGGTTGAGAGCGGGATTGCCGCACAAACGATCGGCGCTGCATCGTACAGCGCATTGCGTCCGACGCGGCTCACGCCAATCCTTGCCGCCGCAGATTATGCGGTCGTGGCCGCTGCCCGCACCGAGTGGACCGCCGCCCTCGGCTGGGAGCAGCGGAGAGCCAGCGCACTGCTTTGGCGAATTCGCGCCGAGGTACATGCGGCAGGCGCTGCTGCGGGTAACGTCGCGGGTCGTCCTGCACTCGGCCGGGAGTCCGTCCGGGTCATCCTCGAATACTTTTAACCACGCATGATGCCTCATTCCCTCACCCTGCTTCTCGCCGCAGCTTTCCTTGGCGGCTGCGGCGCCGCACGCACTTCCGGCGGCTCGACGTCGACATCGCGTGGTGCTGCGGGCGAGTGTTTCCCTGTAGAGTCGCTGGCGCCAGCTGACCGCACGTTGGCGGAACGCGTGTTGCTGGAGTTCAGTGACCGTGAAGGTCTGTATACGCTCGCTGGTGGTCTCAAGCCAATCTCGAGCGATGTCCGCGATCTTTCATTGCGTATTGCCCCATCGGTCGACAGCGTCGCGTTGCAGCAGCTCGAACAGCTCCGTCGCGTCGCGGCCGCACTGCACTGCGGCGAGGTGGGGACGTTCGTGCAAGTGTTCACGGCGCCCCAGACGCGGCGCGATAGCACCGTGGTGCGCGCCACGTCCATGGTGGTCTATCATCGCACGAGTGTGCAACAGGCGATTGGTCGTCAGCAACGGTTCTTTGCCACGCTGGGCATCACGCCGGGCGCTGATGTGCGTGAGGTTTTGGCGGCCGTAGAGAACGCCCCGCGTGACGCCCGCTGGCGTGGGTATGGCTATCTGTTCGGTTATCCCGACGAGGCTGTAGACTTCTTCGTGCAGGCGGGCGTGCAAGGCGATAGCACGAAGGCACTGGTTCCGAGGGACTTCCGGCGCGTTGAGACATGGCTGCGCTTTGCGGAAACCCGCGACGGACCACGCGTGATGTCATCGTTTGTGTACGCGGTTCCCAAGGGATCGGCGGAGACGGCAGGGGACGTGGCGCTCCGGACTGCTGCGGCGCCGATCTACGCCGATTATGCCCGGCGGCGTGCCGAGTTCATTGGCGCCGATTCTACCGGGGCGGTGCGTTTGTGGCGTGCGTGGTGGACCAACGCGAGATAGTCAGACGCCGGGGCGCGCGTAGGGCACTACGCGCTCCACGGTAAAGCGAAAACCCGCGACACCGTAGACACTCTGGTAGCGGGTGATATGCAGCGTGCCTTCCAACCACACCGCCTTCCACCAGCTCATGGGGGTGCTCCCCGATTTCATCGTGGCGTATATCATCTGGTTGGGCGGCGGCGGCGGTTCGTGCACGCAGGCGCCGAAGTAGGGCACCAGCAGGAACTCTTTGACGGTATCGGCGAAGTCATCGAGCGGTACGATGAATCCGGGCAGTCGTACGCGGCGCCCGTTGAGGGCGCGGAGTGTATTCCCCACAGTGCCGCGCCGGTGGTCGAGTTCGCGTAACACTTTCCAATCGATCGTGATGATTGAATCAGCGGGCGACGCGTGCTCAAGGGTTCTCCCGTCATCGCTCACCGGAAAACCGGTGCTGCGGTCGGCGGCGAGAAGGTCGGCGGGTGCGATCGGGGCGGGCCGTACGGACCAGACGCCGGCGATGCCGGCGACAAGCGCCCACGTGAACACCGTGCGAATCCGCATCAGGACATCCCGCGCGACACGCGATCCCACTGATCGGCAAGATCAGGGTGCGGTACGAACCGCCGCGCTTTGTGTCGCGGAAGGAGCGCCAGCGCGCGGGCACGATGGGCCGCCCCGAGATGCTCGCCCGCCCATCGCTCGTACGTGGCGAACACGGTGGCGGCCATCGCCAATCCGCGGTTGGCAACGCACCATTCCTCGGGGCCCTGCGGCGAGGAGCGCTGGGGCAGCGCCCGCTCGGTATGGAGCGGGAGGCGTAGCGGTGCGCGGAGTAACAGCGGCGTATGAGCGTGCCGGGTGATGATGATGCCGCCGGCGGTGGTGGAGCCGCACCGCGTGTTTGCGGCATCGCCCGCAACGTCGCTATTGCCAAGCACAGGGCCGATATAGGCCGCGAAGCCCCAGCACACGAGCTGCGCGTTGACGTCCCCGGCCACGTGGCCAACGCCAAGCGGCAGGCGGTAACAGGTGGTGCCTCCCGGGTGATGACTCCGCGTACGCACAAAGCCGAATCGTACCAGCGCGTTGCCGTCGGCATGCTGAATGTCGTGTCCCAGAAACCAGAACTGCTGGTCCACGAGCATCGGGGTGCGTGGCAACGAGCGGGGAACTTGTGGCGGCATTTATTGATATTAGCTTATCACTATTGTCAGGGCAAGTCGGCCCGGGCACGTCGCACCCGTTACCGTCGCGAGGGATTCATGGCTGCCTCAGGCCGCGTCCAGGTCAAGCTCCGTTCGACCGAGAGTCACTTCATGTATGTCACCACGAAGAACCCGCAGAGCACACCGCAGCGCCTGGTGCAGCGGAAGTACGATCCGTCGGTGCGGCGTCATGTGCTGTTCAAGGAGTCCAGGTAATGACCAGCATGATCACCACCCCGCCCACCGATTCTCGATTGCCTGTCACGGTGCTCTCCGGCTTTCTCGGCGCGGGGAAAACAACCGTGTTAAACCATGTGCTGGCCAATCGCGACGGCCTGCGCGTGGCGGTCATCGTCAACGACATGAGCGAAGTGAACATCGACGCGCAGCTCGTCCGCGGCGGTGAAGCGGCGCTCTCACGCACTGACGAAACGCTTGTGGAGATGACCAACGGCTGCATCTGCTGTACGTTGCGCGACGACCTGTTACAGGAGGTGGCGCGCCTCGCCGGCGAGGGACGCTTCGACTATCTGCTGATTGAGTCCACCGGGATCGGCGAGCCGTTGCCCGTTGCCGCGACGTTCACCTTCGAGACCGACGAGGGCGTGTCGCTGTCTCACGTGGCCCGCCTGGATACGATGGTGACCGTGGTGGATGCGGAGCGGTTTCGCGTCGATCTCGGATCGCTCGATGACCTGCGAGCGCGTCAGGTGGCGCTCAGTGTAGATGACGAACGCACGATCCCGGATCTGCTCATCGATCAGGTCGAATTCGCCGACGTGCTGATCATCAACAAGACGGACCGGATCGCGCCGGATCAGGTGCGCGAGTTGCAGGCGTTGCTGCGCCATCTCAACCCCGACGCCGAACAGATCGTGGCGACACGTGGCGTTATAGCCCCCCAGCGTATCCTCGGCACGCATCGCTTCGATTTCGAAAAAGCCGAGGCCGCGCCCGGGTGGCAGAAGGAGCTCAGTGGCGTGCACATCCCGGAAACCGAGGAGTACGGCATCGGCAGCTTCGTGTATCGAGCGCGGCGTCCGTTCCACCCGGAGCGACTGTGGGCGCAAGTGGATCAGGGACTGCCAGGGGTGCTGCGCGCGAAAGGGTTCTTCTGGATCGCCACGCGTCCGGAACTCATGGCGGCGTGGTCGCAGGCGGGGCAACTGCTTGAGGTGCAAGCCGCGGGATATTGGTACGTGGCTGTGGATCGGGAGCATTGGGACCTGGACGACGAGCAGCGCGAGGAGGTCGACGCGCTCTGGCACCCGGAACTCGGTGACCGTCGGCAGGAATTGGTCATTATCGGGCAGCATCTCGATATTCCCGGGTTGACGGCGCTTCTCGACGCCTGTCTGATCACCGAGCAGGAGTTGGCAGCGGGCGAGGCGCTCTGGCAAACCTTTGCCGATCCGTTTCCCGAGTGGACTCTCGAGGAAGACGAGGAAGATGCGCTGGACGATGATTCGATGGGGATCAGTCCGTCGAGCCGCTGATCCCGCAGCGGAACGTTGACAGCGGCCGCTGTCAGCGATCAGCACTTTCAACTGCTGGCCGTCCAGATTGCGATCAGTCCGCAGCTGGATTCGCTCAATCCTGCCACCAGTTGCGCCGGGATGCGTGCGGCGCACGCAGTACGAAGCGACCGTCCACGGACGTAATGGTGCGTCCGAGCACGGAGTCGGTGGCGACGCCGACCAGCAGCTCCACGGCCTCGGCACGATCGGGCGGTCGAATTGAAATTTGCAGGAAGGGGTCTTCGAACTGCAGCCCACGCTGCCTCCCCCCCGTGACGATCGCCGTCCGCTCTTGAATAATCATTCGCAAAACGGCTATCGTTCAAACATGTCGAGACTTTGTACGGGCGCCCGATTGGCGTCCGTTGTCATACCCGGGGGCCGCGGGGCGGCCGGCACTGCGGTGCACGTTTGCCGCTTTGACATCGGAGCCTGGTGTTAAACAGCGTGTTGCTGCCGGCGAGCATCGCCGCGCTGGCCACGGGGCCGCTGATCGCCACATTGGCGCGCACCCGCCCTGCGCTGTTTGCTTTTGTGGACGGCTTCGTACTGGTCACGATCGGTGGCCTGGTGTTGCTCGACGTGGTGCCCCACGCCCTCGCCAACGGCGATCCGTGGGCGGCGTTGTTCATGCTTCTGGGTTTCGCACTGCCAACGCTGGCGGAACGGTTGTTTCGGGTGGGCGTGGATCGGACGCATGCCGTGGTGCTCCTGCTCGCGCTGGTGGGTATTGCCATTCACTCCGCGCTCGATGGCAGCGCGATCGCACAGATGGATGGCACCGGTAGAGGCTTGATGGGCTACGGCGTGCTGCTGCACCAGTTGCCGGTCAGCATGATGGTCTGGTTAGTCATGAGCGATCGAGCGCGCATCTGGACGTGGGCGGTGTTGGCGTTCATGGCGCTCGCCACTGGTGTTGGCTATGCGGTGGAGCCGGAGATGCTGGCCGTGCTGCCTGCGCGGGCGGGCCTGTGGTTTGAAGCCTTGGTGGGCGGTTCGCTGCTGCACGTGGTGGCGCACCCGGCGCACGATCACGATCATAATCACGATCATAATCACGATCATGCGCACTCCCATGCGCACGATCACTCGCACGATCAGGTTCACGCGCACGACCACGAACCGGCGAACGCGGGCGTGACGCCCGGTGCCCCTGCGCCGGCGCACGTCCCGAACACGCCCTCCGACCGTCTACCCAACGGCCTCGGCGCGCTTGCCGGCATTGCGCTGCTGGTCCTTCTGCATGTGACCCGTGGCGGGGCCGCTGAACTCGACGTAGTGTCGGGGGTGTGGCACACGTTCATGGGACTGGCGCTGGAGAGCGCCCCGGCGTTGCTCGTGGCGTACGTTGCGGCGGGACTGGTGTACGCCTTCGTATCGCCGGCGCGCGTGTCGTGGCTCAGTCGTGGGTCGCGGCTTCGGCAGGGGCTGTCCGGGATGGCGGTGGGGCTCCCACTGCCGATCTGCTCCTGCGGCGTGGTGCCGTTGTACGAAGGTCTCGTGCGCCAAGGCGCCTCGACCACTGCGGCCATCGCGTTTCTCGTGGCCACCCCCGAGCTGGGACTCGACGCTGTGCTGCTGTCGCTGCCGTTGTTGGGTATGGAGTACACGGTGGTGCGTGTCATTGCGGCGGCACTGGTGGCGCTGGGTGTTGCGCTGGTCATGGGCCGCCTCGTAGCGGCCAGCCCGTCGCGTCGCGCGCTGCCGGTGATGGAATCGGCAGCCGTCAGCGCCTCGAACAATCGGTGGAAGACGGCGATCAAGTCCGGATTCGCCGACATGGTCGACCACACCGCGCCATGGATTCTGGTGGGGCTCTTCATCGCGGCACTCATCGCGCCACTACTGGAAGGATCATGGATCACGCGGCTCCCTACGGGCGTCGACGTCGTACTGTTCGCACTGCTTGGACTTCCGCTGTACATCTGTGCCTCGGCCTCCACGCCACTCGTGGCCGTGTTGGTCGCGGCCGGCGTCTCTCCCGGTGCGGGCCTTGCGTTACTGATTACCGGACCGGCCACCAACGTGGCCACGCTGGGCATTCTCTCGCGCATGCATGGCCGCACGTTCGCACTGGGCTTTGCGATGGCCATGATCGTCGCCGCGATTGCCGTTGGTGTTGTCACGAATGTCGCGCTGCCGACACTTGTGTTGCCCTCGCGGGCCGGGGCACTGACGGAGACGACCTCCCCGGTAGAACTGGCAGCGCTGGTGGCGCTTGTGGTACTCTACGCGGCCTCCATCGTGCGCCGCGGCGCGCGCGGATTTCTCGGTGAGCTTCGCTTCTCACAGGCGACGTAATTCCCTATGATTCCGCTCGTGCTGATGGCCGGATTCCTCGGCGCGGGAAAGACGCGCTTTCTCACTGAGCTCATCCCCCGCCTCCACGCGCACGGCGTGCGGGTGCGCGTGGTGCTCAATGACTTCGAGAACGCCACCATCGACGCCGCGCGGCTGGCCGATCTCGAGGCCGTGGTTACGCCGCTCAACGGGGAGTGTGTCTGTTGCGGCTCACTGCGCGAGTTGATGGACACGCTGGCGGCGGTGCCACCGGATCCCGGCAGCATCATGCTGATTGAGGCCAATGGCGCCACAGAAGCCGACGAGCTGCTCGGCTATCTGACACTTGAGGCGCGGCTCGCACACTTCACGCTTCCGCTCCAGCTCACCGTGATCGACGCCGGGCGGTGGCAGAAGCGATGGTGGAGTAATGCGCTGGAAGCGGCGCAAACCGTCACCGCCACCCATGTGCTGCTCAACTGGACCGAGCGGCTCTCTGCTGCACGGCTCCGTGTGGTGGAGGAAAGCGTGCGGCGCGTGAATGCCGGTGCACTGTTCACCACCGTTGATGCGTTCGCCGATCAGCTCGTGGCGCTGACAGCGCAGGTGCGTTACGTCGCCACGCGTGACGATGCGCCACTTCGAGCGCAGGTGCGGAGTCACGAACGAGCGGAGGGCACTACGCATCGCCATCCCTTTGCCAGTCTCGCGCTGCCGTTGCCGGCGCTGGTGGAGCGGGAGGCCTTTCTGAATTTTGTGCGCGCGTTGCCTGCAGCCGTCGTGCGCGCGAAAGGGCTCGTGCGGTTTCACGATCGCGCGCACGACATGTTTGTTTGGAATCGTGTGCCCGGCCGGAAGCGTGTTCAACTCGACGCGAGCTCACCACACGCGAAAGCGCACCCCACCGCACTGTTCATTGGTGGGCAACTGCCGGTGAGCGAACTCGCTGCGCGCATCGCACAACTCGACCTACATCCCGTGGCACCGACTCGACCATGAGTGACCAGACAGACCCGCGCACTACGCGGCCATCAACGGCCCCCACCACCGAATCACCATGCATCAAGATTTGCCAGCTCGATCTGAATGACGTGTGTCGTGGATGTGGACGCACACTCGATGAAGTACGCTTGTGGAGCGGGATGTCTGCTGATGAGCGAATTGCGGTGAACCAGCGGTTGCGGTTTACCGGACCACCTCGCTAGCGACTCGCTCATCTGTGCAATGCGAGCGCCGGAGTATGTCGCTCATGCGTAGTGTGTCGACTCGCATCACGGGACCTGTACGTGCGTACGCGTGTACGAACACGTGGCGTCAACAGGACGTCGATGATTTGATCTCCGCTTATTACGAGGAGCATGACATGGACCGCGTGAATCCAACTACGAAACAGAAGCTGACTGACAAGGGCACCGAGAATCGCGTCGAAGGCACGATTGATGAAGTGACCGGCAGAGCGCGCCAGGCAGCCGGTGGGGTTACTGGTGACGACAGTGAGCAGATCAAGGGTAAGTTCGAAGAGCTGAAGGGCAAAGCGAAGCAAGCCGTGGGGAAAGGACAGCAAAAGCTCGGCGAAGAGCGTCGGTAACAGATGCGCGCCCGTACCGCATGAGTATCGGGTGGGTACGCGACCGCGCCGCGCTACCTCAACCAGTGTGTTGCTGCGTCTAACTCGTCCGGCGTAATACCATGTCCACTCGGCGTCCACGTCATCATGACGTCGGCGCCGTAGGCCGTGAGGACGTCGGCGAGTCGCTGCGACTGCGCGGGTGGAACCATTGCGTCGTGCATGCCCGCGCCAATGAAGACGCGAATGTCGGTGAGCACTGGCGGGGTATCGGGTTCGAACGGCAGCATCGGACTGAGCAGCACCGCCTGATGGAGCACGCCGGTGTTTCGTAACAGCATTGACGCCGCAATGTTGGCGCCATTGGAAAATCCCACGGCAACCACGCGGCTGGGCAAGGCGTACTCGGTGATCGCCGTTCGCACCCACGCTGATAACTCCATGGTACGAAACGCCAGATCTTCCTGGTCAAGCACCCCTTCGGCGAGTCGCCGAAAAAAGCGTGGCATGCCACGCTCGAGCACCTTGCCACGCGGACTGAGCAGCGCCGCACCCGGTGCCAGCGTTGCGCCCAGTGACAGAAGATCCTGCTCGTCACCACCGGTGCCATGAAGCAATAACAGCGTGATGTCGCGACCGCGCGCCGCGTCCACGTGATGCACGAAGCTGTCAATGCCGGCGTACTCTGTAGAACGTGTCATGGTAATGGGCCTCAGTCGAGCGGCTTGAGATTGGCGACGATTTCATCACGATGCGCTTCGAGAAATGGCGCCAGCACGATTTTTTCTCCCAGCGTCGCTGCGTCCTCGTCGACTGTGAAGCCCGGACCGTCCGACGCTAATTCGAAGAGAATGCCGTTAGGCTCGCGGAAATAGAGGCTGCGGAACCAATAGCGGTCTACCTTGCCGCTATTCGGGATCCCCAGCGTGTTGAGCCGATCGGCCCACGCGTCATATGTGTCATCCGACACGCGCAGTGCCACATGATGCACGCCGCCCGCTCCCTGACGACCTACGGGAAGATCCGGCTGCACCGCGATGTGCATTTCGGCACCAGCGCCGCCTGGGCCCATTTCGTACACATGCACCGTGTGCGCGGGAGATTCGGGGTGCGCATAAGTGCGCACCGGACGCAGCCCCAGCGCCTGCTGCAAGATGGAATCGGTGGGCCGCAGATCAGGCACGCTGAGCGTAATCGGCCCGAGCCCCCGCACCTGATACGCGGTCGGCACCGGACTCGAGGCCCACGGGAATGCCGCGCCCTCGCCGCCGTCGTCCACCAACGTGAGGCGCTGACCCTCGGCATCCTCAAAATCGAGTGTCAGCCGGCCGTCGCGCTCCACGAGCTCCTCGATCCGTACGCGCTGGCTGGTGAGGTGATGCTTCCACCACGACATCGCGTCGGGACCACCAACGCGCAGTGCCGTGCGCGTGATCGACCGCGTGCCACGACGCTCGGGGAGCACCGGAAAATCGAAGAAGGTCAGATCCGAGCCGGGCGATCCCACATTGTCGGCGTAAAACAGATGATACGCGCTCACGTCGTCCTGGTTCACGCTGCGCTTGACCAGCCGCATGCCCAGCGTCTGCGTGTAGAACCTGTAGTTATCGCGAATCCGCGCGGAAATCGCGGTCAGGTGATGAATGCCAAGAAGTTGCATGCTAGTATCTTAGCACTGAGATACTACCGCGTCAAGTTACGTGGAGGCGAGGGAGCGGACCCGCTACTACTGTCGCGAGGCGGACGACGCCGTCAGCATCGCCGCTTCCCGCGCGCGACCAGTCGTGCGCAACAGCGTGGCCAGGTCGCGTGCGGTCTCGGCGATACTGGCATCACCGGCGGCGTAGCTCCGCGTGCGAATCGTCAGCGCACGCCGGTACACCCGTTCGGCCTCCACCGTCTGCCCACGGTCGCGCAGCACCCCGCCTAGCCCGTTCAGCGTGACGGCGATGGTTGGGTTCGTGGCCGCCAACTTCGCTTCCTTGATTGCGAGCGCTCGCCGTAGCAGCGGCTCGGCGACCTCCAAGTGGCCAAGCTTCCAGTGCGTCTCACCAAGGTTGTTGAGCACCGAGGCCACGTTGGGATGCAGCGAATCCAGCGTGCGGCTGTAAATTGACCGGGTGCGTTCGTAGTATGTGAGCGCGTCGTTGTACCGATGGAGTTGGAAGTACACAGCACCGAGATTGTTGAGCACCGCCGCGAGATCCGGATGGTCGGCACCCTGACGGCGCTCCCGGATGGCGAGGCTGCGACGCATCATCGGCTCGGCATCGGCCATGCGATTCTGCGACCAGTACACCACTCCCAGTCCCATCAGATGACGAGCCAGCCGCGGATCGTCGGCCGGAAGTGACGCTTCGTCGATACGAACGACGCGCAGAAAGAGCGACTCCGCTTCCACTAGCCGTCCCTGCCGCCAGAGCAGCAGGCTGAGCGCGCCCAGCGCCTGCGCCACATCGGGATGCGCTGCGCCCAACACCGCCTCGCGCAGCGCCACTGCGCGCGTGAGGCGACGGGTCGCTTCGTCGTAGTTGCCGCTGGCACGCGCCGTTTGCCCGAGCGCGAGTTCGAGCGACGAAATCTCCAGATCGTTGGCCGGTACCACACGCTCACGCGCCGCCAGGGCGCGTTCCAGCTGTCGTGTGGCTTCATCATAGAAGCCCAATGACTGATAGGCGCCGCCGATGGCCTGAAGAATGTGACCCTGTTGCAACGGTTGGGCTGCGAGTTCGTTAGCGGCGCGGTTCGCGCCGCGGTCCAGCAACTCTCGCGCCGTGACATCGCGCATCGGAACGCCGCCACATGGTTCATCGGGATCGAAGACGCGAAAGAGTCCCACTACGAAGTTGGTCACGTCGCGCGCGGCGTCGGCTTCTGCCGACGCGCGCACTTCGGCGGCGCTTGCGCGCAGCCAACCGACGGTGGCGGCGACACTGGTGGCGGTCAGCAACAAGACACCGACGGTTGAGGCAAATACCCCAGCCCGGTGGCGACGCACGAACTTGCCGATCCGGTACGTGGCCGATGGTGGTCGGGCGCTCACGGGTTCGTTGAGCAATGACCGTTGCAGATCGAGCGCGAGCGCATTGGCGGTGGGATAGCGACGCGCGCGATCCGGCTCCAGTGCTTTGAGCACCACCCAGTCGAGATCTCCGCGCAGTTCTTGCCGCAGTCGTTGCGGCTCGGTGCGGCGGCTGCGTGCGATGAACTCGCGGTCATTCCCCAGCGTGATCACGCGATCGCTCGGTCGCGGCACGATCGTGTCGCGCGAGGTCAATCGCACTAAGAACGTGTGATGCCCCATGCCGGCGGGCTCAATCGGCAGCCGTCCGACCATCAATTCGTACAGTATCACGCCGAGCGAGTAAATGTCGGCGCGTGTGTCCACGTCGTAGCCCGACGACGCCGCCTGCTCAGGGCTCATATAGGCGAGCGTGCCCACCGCGGTGCCAGCGCTGGTGATCAAAGGATCATCGGTGAGCGCGCGGCCAAGCGCTTTCGCGATGCCAAAGTCGATGATCTTGGGCATCGGCTGACCGTCAACCTCCGTGATGAGGATGTTTGACGGTTTGAGATCGCGATGCAGCACACCCTTTTGGTGTGCGTGCTGCACGGCGTTGCAAATCGCAATGAAGAGCGTGATGCGATCGTGCGTGGAAAGGCGGCGCTCGTCGCAATACTCGACCAGCGGGAGCCCCTTCACCAATTCCATGACAAAATACGGATCACCGGCGTCGGTTTCGCCGGCCCCGAGCACGCGGGCGATGCCCGGATGATCCATAAGGCCAAGGGCCTGACGCTCAGCTTCGAACCGCGCGGAGATCTCCGGTGATCGGAGTCCACTGCGAATGACTTTGACGGCTACACGCCGACGAACCGGTCCTTGATCCGCCGCTTCGTACACCGCACCCATCCCCCCTTCGCCGAGCAGGCTCAGAACCTTGTACGGACCGATCTGCTCGGGAAGCGGACGTTGACTAGCCATGGATCAATCGACGATGATATCGGGATCGATACGCTTCCACTCGACCTTTCCGTTGGAGGCCGGGCAGGAAGCCTCTATGTCATAACTGTAACGGCCTTTAAACGCATTCTTTCGTCCCCTGGCCTTCGCGGGCGTTCCCTTCCGCCCCCCGTAGGGCGCGCTCCCCTCAAACGGCCAGGACCGCACAGACTGCTTGCGCCGAATCCGAAAATCTGTCGCGTCGGATTTCGGATCGAGCACCCAGTCAAGGTCTTGCCCGCTCTTCACGTGCACCTCCCACGGATCGACTGAGCGGGCGCCTTCGCACATGAAGAGCACGGTCACCAGCACCGTGGGTTGGTCGGTCGTCTGAGGCACCTCCGGCGCGGCGGCCCAGGCGACAGCCGCCGCAACGGTGGTCGCGGCGGCCGCCGTGAAGAGTCGGAGAGAAAAACGGGTACGCATACAAGGCTCCAGAAGAGGATCGCCTATACTGCCGACGCGCGTCGCTTGCGGCAAGTGTGGCGAGCTGCCGTTACGGATTCGGCCTCATCCCTACCCGCGCGGTACTCTTCAGCATCCGCATCGCTTCGTCGATGGCCGCCTTAAGTTCCCGGTCAACTTGCTGAAGTTCATCCATCGGCGAGTTCTTCACCCAGACATCGGGCGGCACGCCAAAGTTTTCGAGATTGACGCCGTAATTGTTGGGCTTGGTTGGGTCGTAGGTCACCACGAGGGAGCCGGGCGTACGGATCGTCCCGCCGTTGATCAGGGCGTAGCTCCCGGTCGCAATCACCGCAGCGGCGGTGGGATTCCCCACGATCCGCCCCAAGCCAAGCTGACGGAACGCCATCGGTGTGACCTCGCTGTCCGAGCCCGATCGCTGGTTGATCAGCATCACCTTGGGCCCGGCAATCGCCTGCCGCGGCCGACGTCCCCAGACGCGCGATCCGCTGCGATTATTCCAGAACTGATACGGCTGTCGCTCGAGGATATCAATCAACTCCTGGTCGATGTTGCCACCGCCGTTGTAGCGGATATCCACGATGATCCCCTTCGCATTCGAGTACTGATCGATATCATTACGGAACTTGGCGAGCGATGGCTGGTTCATCGAGCGAATGTGTACATACGCGATGGCGCCGTTGGTTTCCTTCTCCACCTGAGCACGCCGTGTCGCGACCCACTCTTCGTACTTGATATCGCTGAGCGAGGTCACACTACGGATACGCACCGTGCGCGCCCCCTCGCCGTTGGCCGACTTGGCCACGCGCAGCGGGATGTACTCGTTCAGTGTCGTGCTAAGCGCCTTCCAGTAGTTGTCACCGACCTTGAGCTCCTGGCCGTCGAGCGCCAGTACGACATCACCCACGGCCAGCCGCAGCCATTCCTTGTCAGCCGGGCCGTCCTGGTAGATGTGACTGATGCGGTAGCGCCCACTGCTGTGGGCTTCGAGTTCGAGTCCCAGATACCGCGTGCTGTACACGCGCGGCATCGAACGGCTCGGCGGTCCGCTCACACCCGTATGTGACGCATTGAGCTCACCGATCATCTCGTTGGCGAGATCGTACAGGTCTTCGTTCGTGCCCACATCACGGAGCAGCGGCTTGTACTGCGCCTTGATCTTGTCCCAGTCCCGCCCGTGCATTTTCTCGTCGTAGAAGCGGTACTTCATCACGCGCCACGATTCCTCGAAGAGCTGTTCGCGCTCTGCGCGCAGATCGACCCGCACCGGCAGCGTGAAGGACACGCGTTCGGCGCGCGTTGGCGTGGCGAGCGTGAGCTTGTGCAGCTCGGTGCTCCCCGCCGACTCAGCGTCATCACCCGCATCACGCGGTGCGGCGCGACGGAAGAAGACGGTCCGTCGGTCGGCGCTCGGCGTCAGTCCCGGATACGCGCCACCGGCTAAACGCCGCCGGTTGCTGCCATCGGCATTCATCTGGAAGAGACCCATGGTCAGACTCTCCGGATCCATGGCGCCCTGACCGTTACCGCCACCCGCTCCCAAGGCGAACGTGATCGTGCGTCCGTCACGCGACAGGAAGAAGGCGCCGACACTCTGGGTACCCGAGGTGAGCGGGCGTGCGCGGCGCGCAATGCCGGCTTCGTCGATGTTCACCGCAGCGACTGTTCGCGGTGCGGCCGTGGCACTCACGGCCGTGGCTCCGTTCCCTGCGCTGTCCGACCGCTCGGTGCGAGCCGTGGACCGACGCATGCGCTCCTTCACCAGCGGATCATCAGGGTCTTCGGTGAGCGCACTCAGCGAAACGGTATAGAGCTGTGCCGAGCCGCCGTCGCGGGTGGAGGTGAAGAACAGCTGCGTGCCGTCGGGGGAGAGCTGGCCGTTGCTGTCCTGAAACGGATTGCGCGAGATATTCACCGAACGCCGAGTGCGCGCATCAAAGAGCATCACCTCGGCGTTCTGGTCATCGTCGCGCTGCGTAAGTACGAGCGTGGTACCGTCACTGTGCACCTGCGTGATGGAAAAGCCACCGGCAGGATTGTCGGCCAGTTCGCGCGTGGTGCCGCTCGCCACATCGAGCGACCACAATTTATTGAGAGCGACGAAGTAGACGGTGCCATTGCCACCCCACGTGATGTCGCTTTTGATCGACGCCTGCTTCGACAGCTGACGGCGCGTGCCCGACGACAGCTCGTACAGCCAGAGCTCCTCCTCGCCGGTCTCATCGGAGACGTACGCAATACGCCGACCATCGGGCGACCACACTTGGCCACGCTCGCGCCAAGCCGATTGCGTGATCTGCGTCTTTTCGCCCACGCCGTTTTCCGTGGGCACGATGAACAGTTCGCCACGCACGTCAACCGCCGCGTAGTCGCCGGACGGTGACACCGCGAAGCCGTCAGCCCGGTTCACCGCCGTGACCATGTCGACATCACTCTCCTTGGGGTCAAAGGCGAGGCGCAGGGAGACTTTGCGCGGTTGACCGCTTGGCAGCTCGACGGTGTAGAGCTCAAAGTTGTTCTCGTACACGATCCGTTTCCCGTCGGGCGAGATGGCGGGGAATTGCACGCCGTCATCGGCATGGCGCGTGACCTGCTGCGCGGCGCCCCCGGTGGCGGCGATTCGCCAGAGGTTGAAGTGCCCGTCTCGCTCGGAAGCGTAATAAATCATGCCATCGGCGCCCCACATGGGGTGTACATCGTGCGTGAACTCACGGTACTGTGTAAGCACCGTATCCGTCAGCTCGCGAATGACACCGGTCTTGAGGTCCTGCACGGCAATGTCGGCGTTGTTGTTGCCGCGGTACCCCTTGCGCCAGTAGGTCGGCAGCGAGCGATTGAACGCTACCTGGGTCGCATCCTGCTTGATCATGCCGGCGCGTCCGAAGTCCATGCCCATCGCCCGCGGAATGGTGCCATCCAGCGCCACGCGATAGAGCGGCGAACCAAACGGATGTTCCCCGCGGCTACTGCTCATCACAATCTCGCGTCCATCGGGCGTCCAGTAGAGCGCCTGATCGTCACCGGAGTGCCAGGTGAGCTGTCGCGGTTCGCCGCCACTCGCCTGCACCACGAACACATCGTTGTTGCCGTAGCGATTGCTGGTGAAGGCAATCCACTGCCCATCGGGCGAGAAGCGCGGCATGATGTCGCGCGCCACATGTGCGGTCAGACGCCGCGGATTGCTGCCGTCGGCGGCGGCCACCCAGATGTCATCATGATAGGTGAACGCAAGCGTGCCATCATTGGCCACATGCGCGTAGCGCGCAAAGCGCACCGGGTCGGCAGACTGGGCGTGGAGTGGCGCCGTCAACGCCAAGGCGGCCAAGGCGGCCAAGGCGGCCGCACGGCCGATGTATTGACCGGTCACGCGTGGTGCGGAGGAAGCGGGCATGGGAGTATCGGGCTTAAGGGCAGGCAGACGGCAGCACGCCGCACACGAACTGCCCTACGATGCCCCCAAAAGCCAAGCGGCGCCAGACATTGCCGCAGCATTGCGGGGTGCCTTCCCACTCGCTCGCACGAGGTTCCTGCCGCTCAGTGTCTTATCCGAAGGTGCGCGTTGCTACGGCCGCCCTCACCGCACCTCAATGCGCCGTTCCACCGCAAACAGTCGCGACGCCGGCTCGTCCCGGCCGATGACCCTGAGCGTCGCCGAGCCTGCAGACTGGAAAGTGACGCGTACGAGGCGTCGCTGCAAAACGAGTTCCATCGTGCAGGCGACGTTCGGGTCGACTGGGGCGCGCTGATACGGCACGACCGTTGCGCGGAGACCGTTCACGTTGGCAACGGTAGTATCCTGACCAAGGCAACCTCCGCCATACGTCGTCACGTGGACCTCGATCGGAACTCCCACCGCTGCACGCGATGGCGCCTCGAAAAGCAACGAATCGCCGTAGTGCCGGAGAACACCGACCCGACGTGTCATCACGCCGTTCTCCAACGCACCTTCTGGGAGTGGGAGCTCGGTCGGCGCGACCACTACCTCCGACGGCCCACCGTTGCATGCGCCGAGTGCAAGCAGCGCGGCGATGCCTGTGACGAGTAGGATTGTTGATCGCATGTCTGCGTTCCCCAGAGTGCGTGGAAGACTTTCGCGTTCGCGGAACCGCTCTGTAAGATATCGGATCGAGCCTGACATGACCAGCTAAAATGGATCGGTGCGGCCAGTATGTATTGGACGCCGGGTCCGCGACGACGACGATCCGCTACGCCGGCCGTCGCCACGCCACAAACGTCGTACCCTGCACATGGCGAATCGGCAGCGACTGCGAGAGCGCATTCAGCGCCGCAAACACCCCCGGCGCGTGACGCGGTCCGGCGTAGTCATGCCACAGCACCAGCCCGCCCGGCTTGACGATGCGCATGGCCTTCGCCGAGTCGCTCTCGACGTACGAGCGGGCATGCGAGCCATCCACGAAGACCAGATCGGCCCAGCCGAGCCACGGCGATTCATCCAGCTGTTTGCTGTCGCCGAAGCGTTGATCGATCATCGCCGCCGAGTCAGTGCCGCTGTACAAGAATTCCGTGAACGCCGATTCGCGCAGCGCAAAGCCACGATCCTGCGCCGTATCCCCCGACGCGGCGGAGTAGGTGGTGGTCTGATCGGGGGAGAGCGTCAGCGTCACGATCCGCGCGCCAGCGGGTGCGTTGCGGCTCCAGAGATATGACGTCTTGCCAGTACACGTCCCAAACTCGAACGCACACAGCGCCCGCTTGGCCAGCACGGCCAGCACCCACGCCTCGGCGTCGCTGGTGCCCCCCGGCACCATGATCGGGCCGCGTCCAATGAACTGCACTTCGGTGTCCCGCGTTGGCCCGAACGGGCCCGGCGTGAAGACCGGATCGAGCTCCGAGAGGCTGATCATCGGCACCGGCCACGAGGCGAAGAGTCCGCGCTGCTTGCGGCGTGCGCGGTCGGTCAGCACACGGAACAGCGCGATCAGGGCCACGAGCGACGCACAGACTGCCACGATCCAACCCACCATGCCACGCTCTGCGCTGAGGGAGCCGCGCGGCACCCCTCTGGCGGCTCGCGGCATGCGGAGGAAGCAACCGGTTGGCCGTGCAATGCGCCAGCAACCCTGCGCGTCCCGTCACCACTCCGTGCGCCGCCGTTATTACACGAAAACAGCCCGTCGGCCTTTCCTTCGCCGCCTCACTCACATCACCTTTCGTCCTGACCCACGCTTCGCTACACCCTGGAGATCCTGCTCATGCGAATTGCTCTGATGACTCGCCGTCTGTTCGTTCCGGCGCTGGCTGCCGTGCTGGCGGCCCCCGCCCTCGCCGATGGTGCGGTGGTGCCGCATCTCAAGCTCAAGCGTGCGTTCCCCGCCGCCGACACGGTGCTCACGGCCTCGCCCGACGCCGTACGGCTGTGGCTGTCGGAGCCGGCCGACCTGCCGGCCACGAAAATCGACGTGACCTCCGCCGATGGCGCCAAGGTCCCGCTGGCCAAGCTGACCCGCGGGGGCAGCCGCGAGGATCCCGTGGTTGGCACCTTCTCGACCTCGTTGGCGAGCGGCACGTACACGATTACCTGGAAAGCGATGTCGAAAGACGGCCACGTGGTGAACGGCAAGCACAACTTCCGCGTGGCGTTGGCGCCGTAAGTGGACGTTTTGCCCGAAATTTTGTCGTCTTTGGCGCGACTTATGCTGTATGCTGGCGCCATAGTGGCAATGGGTTGGGGGACGCTGACCTTTCTCGCGGCCGACTCGTACACCGAGCCGTCGCCGCTGCTATGGCGCGTGCGACAGGCCGCGAGTGCGCTGCTTGTGGTCGCCCCCGCGCTCCTGCTGCTTTTACAACTGCGGGCGCTGGAGATGACCGCCACCGACCTGCCGCTGCTGCTGCAGGAGACCGGCTGGGGGCGCGGATGGTTGCAGCTGGCCACGGTGTGCGGGGGGGCGGCGGTCACTGTGCTCTTGGCCGCGGGAAGCACGTCGTCGCTGCTGGCGCTCATGGGTGCGCTGGGGGTGGCCGTGGCGATGGGCGGTCTAGGACACGCCGCCGCCGATGAGCGGTGGCCGCTTGGATCGCGGCTCCTCGATGCCATGCATGTCGCGGGCATGGGCGCGTGGATCGGTGGCCTGCTGGTGACCTGGCTGGAAACCCGGGGGGTGGGGGGCGAGTTGGCGGAAACGCCTGCGACGCGCGCCCGATGGGGCGCGTTCAGCCGAACGGCGACCGTGATGGCCCCGGTGACGGTGCTCGCGGGGGTGGGGAGCAGCCTGCGCCGCTTCGACGGCGTCGGCGTGGTGGACATCATGGCCAGCCCCTACGGACGGTTGCTGCTTCTGAAAACGCTGTTGGTGGCGGCCGTGCTTGCCTTGGGCTGGGCTCACCGGCGGCGCGTACAGGCCGGGCACCTGCCGGTGGCTGGCGGTGTGCGCCGCGAGTTAATGGCGGTGGTGGCGGTGCTGCTGATGACGGCCGTGCTGACCGGCATTTCGCCGCCGTCGCCGCCGGAGCGTCCCGGCTCCTGAACCGCGCGCGGTTCGGCCCAATCGCGCACCTGACTGCCACAAACGCTCAAACGGCCCGAGCGCATGGCTCGGGCCGTTCGGGCACTGCATCGCCGGACTGTTAGCGGTTGTAGCGCTTCTTGAACTTGTCGACGCGACCCTGCGTGTCGATGAGGCGCTGCGTGCCGGTGTAGAACGGGTGCGAGTCGCTCGTGATTTCGAGGAGGACGAGGGGATACTCGTTCCCGTCATCCATCGTAATCTTCTGCTCGCTGGTCATCGTGGAGCGCGTGATAATGGTCGCGCCCGTGGACGAGTCCTTGAATACCACCGAATGGTACGGCGGATGAATGCTTTCCTTCATGGCTACTCCTGCATGCGCCACCATTTCCGGCGGGAGCGCGATGGATATTTGAGCCGGCGGAGTCCCTCGCCACAAATGGCAGGGACCGCTCGGCATGCTCGAATGAGCGTAGCCTGAATTAATGCCCAATCGGGGACGGCAGGTCAAGCGGCTGGCCGCTGAAACTGCCATAATTGGAATGCGTAGGTGCCCAGAGCTGGCAGGGCGCCCTGTCAACGGTCATCGATTCCCCTCTCCGTGCTGCCCATGCAGGATGCCACCCTCCCAACCGCCGCGCCCGCCCAGGCCCCGACACCGAATCAAATCCGCGTCTCGCCGGAAATGTCGCGTGGCGCCTCGCCCGCGGAGGTGCTGACAGCGGCCCGCGCCCAGCGCACGGAGTTTCGCAATCAGCTGGAAAGTCTCGAAGATCGTCGCGACAACATCACGCGCGAGTTGACCAACGACAACACCACCGGGGTGGACCGCCAAGGGCTCGAGGCGCGCCTCAAGGCCGTGGACGCCCGCATCTCCAGCGTGGAGGGGCAGATCGCTCAGGCCGATCAGGCGGTGGCGGCCACCGCCGCCATTCCCGGCGCCGTCCAGATCACGCGACCGCCCCAGCGCAGCGGTCCGCCCGACGGCGCGTTCGCGATTCCAATCGTCTTCACGCTGGCCGTGCTGATGCCGATCGCGATTGCGTATTCCCGCCGCATCTGGCGGCGCGGTGCCACGGTGATCGCCCCCGTGCCGCGCGAACTGCAGGACCGCCTGGAGCAGATGGGACAGGCCGTGGAGTCGATTGCGGTGGAAGTGGAGCGCATTGGGGAAGGACAACGCTTTCTGACCCGCGTCATGAGCGAGTCGGGTAAACCGCTCGGTGCCGGGGCGGCGCAGCCGATTCCTGTGAGGCAGGCGGAAAATCAGCCAGTGCATCAGGCCGTGGTGCCGCCGGAGTATCGCGCGAGCGAATAATTATTCGGCGGGCACGCAACCCTTTGCCCGCTGCGGCTGTCTTCAGGGCGTCTATGGCTGCGCACACTCTCCCTATTCTCACGCTGACCGTGAGCATGTCGTGACCGATCACGAACTGCTCACGCGTTTGCAAGCAGGCGACCACATGGCGGAACGGCTCTTCTACGACCGTCACGTGGATCGCGTGTACCGACTCATTTTCCGGATGAGCGGACAGGCGGAATTGGCGCAGGAATGGACGCAGGACACGTTCATGCGGGCCTTCTCCCGTATCGGCAAGTTCCGCGGTGACTCGGCGCTGTCGAGCTGGTTGCACACGATTGCCGTGTCGGTCACGCTCAACGGCCTGCGTACCCATAAGCGGCGCGACGCATTGGCCGCGCCGTTCGAGGAAGCGCTCGTTGTGCCGCACGAGGTCGCGGTCAGCGAACCCGATCTCAAACTCCGGATGCGCGCGGCGATCGACGCGCTGCCACCGGGCACGCGCCAGGTGTTCGTGATGCACGACGTAGAAGGCTATACGCACGAGGAAATCAGCAAGGCACTCGGCGTGGCCGTGGGCACCAGCAAGTCGCAACTCTCACGCGCCCGCGAAAAACTGCGCGTCGCGCTCGCGCCCTTTGCCCGACCGAGTCTGATTAAGGAGTTGGCATGACGAGACACACGCCAGAGTACGAAGCGTCGGATAGTCGCGATGCAGATGCATCGCACGAGGTGCTCCCCCTGGAGACGTGGATCACCGACCTCGCTCGCGAGGTGGTTGCGGAAGACGACGCGGCCACACCGGTGCCGCGCGAGATGATGTGGGCGCGCATCCAGCGGGATCGCGCGCAGCAGCAACACAACGCGCCGCATGCATTGCACACGCCGCCACCGGCCACGCCGATGGTGCGCAGAGCACACATGGGACGATTCCCGTGGCGTCGCGTCACGGGCATCGCGGCGCTGCTCATGGCCGGTGTGGCCGTCGGACGCTACGTCATTCCAGCGCGGAGCGAGCGCGTCGCGTCGGCCCACGTCGTGGCCACGGAGTCGGACGCGCGCGGTGCCCCCGGCATGGCGGCTGCGCTGAGCCCTGAGGCGCTCGCGGCATTACCGCGGCGCACCGATCCCGCACATGTGGCCATGAGTGAACATCTCGCACGCACGGTGTCGCTGCTCACCACGGTACGTGATCACGATCCGGCCACGGGCCCGGGCGCTGACATCTCGGAGTGGGCACGCGAGCTGCTACGCACCACCCGCCTGTTGCTCGATCAACCGGCCTTGCGTGATGACGGCACGCGACGACTGCTGGAGGATCTGGAATTGGTGCTCGTGCAGATCATCCAGGCGCGCAGTTCGGCGCCGGAAACAGAACGCGCCCCCAGCGAGACTATGCGTGAAACCAACCTGCTCCCCCGCGTGCGTGCTGTGATGACGGCATCGCGGACACTCGATGAATCGATTTCCGGAGGCGACTGATGCTGACCGTATGTGATACCCGTACGTCGCGTGCCCGCTGGCTTCGTGTGCTGGTCGTACTGACCACGGTCGGCTTGCCGCACCTGGCGCCGACGTCCTCGCAGGCACAGCCCATCCCCGTGCCGCCGACGCCGATCGGGCTGCCAATGCCCCCGACGCCCTTAGCGAGCGTGAAGTCGGTGCCAATTTCGTCCTTATTCATCGATCCCCGCGTGCTGCGCGACATGCCCATCGCCACGCCGTTTACACCCCTCGCGGGGTTTGCATTCGACCGACTCGCCAGTGTGCGTATCCTGTCTGG
>Ga0105045_10000967_pt1 | contig 22661 bp, 18 predicted proteins | sample MAT02_FD_78089 | JGI IMG/M metagenome (GOLD analysis project Ga0105045, IMG submission 78089) | Freshwater microbial communities from Lake Fryxell liftoff mats and glacier meltwater in Antarctica - MAT-02 (megahit assembly) | ecosystem: Environmental > Aquatic > Freshwater > Ice > Liftoff... | reverse complement strand
GACGTCGTTCTTGCTGAAGCCCTTCGCTCCGGGCTTCGGTGCACTGGCAGACGAACTCATTTCATCGCATCCCGTTCGAGGGTGATCCATGCCGCGACGCCGTCCAGATCAGCCACCGTCGCACCTGCCTCAGCCAACTCGCTGTCGACTACGTCGAACGCCGACGCCAGCACTTCTCCGGCAATCCACGTTTCGTGCTCGCGCGCCGCGTCGCGCACCTGCCGTACCCCGCCGAGCCCCAATCGAATCCGGTCGCTCACGGCGAGCCCCGATTCCTTGCGCAGTCGCTGAATCCGACTCACCAGCTCCCGGGCCGTGCCTTCGCGCCGGAGGGCATCGGTCAGCGCCGGATCGACCGCGGCAACATACACACCATCCCCGGCCACGACGAGAGCGCCGGCCGCCGACCGTGTCAACACCACGTCATCTGCGTGTAACGGATGCTCGACGCCGTCGACCATGATGGTGACGGATTCGCCACGTTCGAATGCCTGCAGTGCCCGCGAGTCCAGGGCGTCGATGACGGCGGCCGCCTGTGGCGTGCTCCTGCCGAAACGCTTGCCCAATGCACGGAAATTCGCCTTGCCGGTCACGCGCACCAGATCATCGGCCGACCCGGCGAAGAGCACCTGCTTGATGTTCAGCTCCGACGCGATCAATCCCGCGAGCGCCTCGACACCGGCCACCTGGGCGCGGGGCACGACGCAGACGAGTCGTGACAGCGGCTGCCGCACCTTGATGCCGGCCTCCTCGCGAGCCGCACGCCCGAGCCGTGCCAGCGTGCGGACAGCGGCCATCTCCACCTCGAGCGGCGCATGACGCGCGGCCGCACCATTGCCCCGCACATACGTGGCCGTGTGCACCGACGTGCCCACCAGCTGCCGGTGCATCCAGTCGGTGAGAAATGGCGCGAACGGTGCCAGCAAGCGGCAGGTGACGGTCAGGACCTCGTGCAACGTCGCGAACGCGGCGCGATTGTCGTCGCCGTCCACCTCCCAGAAGCGCGGGCGGCTGAGCCGCACGTACCAGTTGGACACGTCCTCGTCGACGAACTCCATGATCGCCCGCACCGCCAGCGTCGGCTCGTAGGCCTCGAGCAGCCGGTCGGCCTCGGCTTCCACGGCGGCAAGGCGGGACAGCACCCAGCGATCGAGTGCGGGGCGCGCCTGGACCGCGGGATCACGCTCCGACGGCGACCACCCGAAGTTGGCGTACTGCGCGAAGATGCCGCTGTACGTGTTCCGCAGCGTGACGAGGAATCGTCCCGCCGTCTGGCGCAACACCTCCTCATCGAAGCGGCGCGGGATCCAGACCTGACTCGTGCTGACGAGGAACAGGCGCACCGCATCGACGCCATGCGTGCTGATCACTTTCCACGGCTCGACGGCGTTGCCCTTGCTCTTCGACATCTTCTGGCCGGCGGCATCGAGCACGAGATCGTTCACGAGGACGTGCCGATACGGTGCGGCCGAGCCGGCAGCGTTGTTCGGCAGTGCATCACCGAGCGCCGTCGCAATCGCGAGCAATGAGTAGAACCAGCCGCGCGTCTGGTCGACGCCTTCAGCGATGTAGTCCGCCGGGAAGTGCGCCGCGACGACGTCGGCGTTCTCGAATGGATAGTGCCACTGCGCGAACGGCATGCTGCCCGAGTCGAACCAGGTGTCGATGACCTCGGGCACGCGCCGCATCGTGCCGGTGCCGCTCGCCGCCGGCCAGGCGTACGCGTCGATGAACGGCTTGTGCGGATCGAAGTCGTCCGGCAGCGGCTGGCCCGCACGCTCGGCGAGTTGCGCAAAGCTGCCGATCACCTCCACCTCGGTGGCATCGGCGTCATTCACCCACACCGGGAGCGGCGTGCCCCAGTAGCGGTCGCGCGAGATCGCCCAGTCGACGTTGTTCTCGAGCCACTGCCCGAACCGACCGGCGCCCACCTCGGGCGGCTGCCACTGCACCTGCGCATTCCGCGCGATCATGTCCTCCTTGATCGCCGTCGTCTTCACGAACCACGAGCCGCGCGCATAGTAGAGCAACGGCGTCCCACAGCGCCAGCAGTGCGGGTACGAGTGCACGAAGCGCCCATCCTTCCAGAGCACATCGCGCCGCTTCAGCTCATCGACGATCAGCGGATCGGCATCCTTGATGAAGCGGCCGCCGACGACCGGCATCTCCTCCGGGAAGCGGCCGCGCGCATCCACCGGCTGGATGAACGCGAGGTCGTGGCGCTGGCCTGCCCCGTAGTCGTCGGCACCGAACGCCGGTGCCATGTGCACCACACCGGTGCCATCGTCCGCCGAGACGAACGTCTCGGCGACGATGATCTCGGAGTTCGTACCCTCGGGAAAGTCCACCCAGTCGAGCGGACGGGTGTACCGCATGCCCGCCAGTTGGAGGCCCGTCATCGTCCGCACCGGCGTCCAGCGGTCACTCCAGTCGGCACCGAGCACCGCGGCCACACGCGATTCGGCGAGGATCACCGTGAACGCCGCGCCGCTCTGCTTCTGCAACTCGACGTACGGCAGGTCCGGGTGGACGGCCAGTGCGGCGTTCGACACGAGTGTCCACGGGGTGGTGGTCCACACCAGGATGCGTCGACGGATGCTGCTGGCGGGATCGGTGAGGTCGAGCGCGATGTACGTGCTCGGATCCTCGACGTCCTTGTAGCCCTGCGCGACCTCGTGACTCGACAGCGCGGTCTCGCAGCGTGGGCAGTACGGCAGGATCTTGTGCCCCTGCACCAGCAGCCCCTTCGCATGCATGGTGGCGAGCGCCCACCAGACGCTTTCCACGTAGTCGTTCGTGTACGTGACGTACGGGTGCTCGTAGTCGAGCCAGTAGCCCATCCGCTTGCTGAGCTTCTCCCAGTCGCCGCGATAGGTGAACACGCTCTCGCGGCAGCGCCGGTTGAACTCGGCGACGCCGATGCCTTCGATGTCCCGCTTGCCGCTGATGCCGAGCGCCTTCTCGACCTCGATCTCGACGGGGAGGCCGTGCGTATCCCAGCCCGCCTTGCGCGTGATGTGATGGCCCTTCATCGCGCGATGCCGCGGGATCAGGTCCTTCAGCGTGCGCGCGAAGACGTGATGGATGCCGGGACGCCCATTGGCCGTGGGGGGGCCTTCGTAGAACACGAAGGACGGCTGCCCCGGCTTCGGGCTGTTCGACGGCACGAAGAGCTGTTCACGGTCCCACTGGTCGAGCAACGCCGTCTCGAGCTCGTCCGGCCGCACCTCGGACGGGAGGAGGGCGAATGGTTGGGTGCGGTCGCTCACAAGCGCTCCAGCACTCCGCGCACCAGCGCCGTCAACTTCGGCTGCGCAGCGTTCGCGGTGGCGACGATTTCGTCCAGCGTCGCCACCTGCAGCGAGTCGGGCAGACACATGTCGGTGATGATGGACAGGCCGAGCACACGCATCCCACCGTGACGTGCCACGATGACTTCGGGCACGGTGGACATGCCGACGACGTCTGCGCCGAGGCCGCGCAGCATGCGATACTCGGCGCGCGTCTCGAGGTTGGGGCCGACCACCGCGACATAAACCCCCTCGCGCAGCACGAGCCCCTGCTCCGCCGCGACGGACCGCGCCAGTGCGCGCAGCGGCGCGTCGTAGGCCACCGACATGTCGGGGAAGCGCGGACCGAGGGCGGGATCGTTGGGCCCGACCAGCGGATTGTCGCCGAGCATGTTGATGTGATCGGCGATGAGCATGAGGTCACCGCGCGCCCACAACGGGTGCATGCCGCCGCAGGCGTTGGAGACGACGAGCGTCTCGGCGCCAAGCGCGCGCAGCACACGCACCGGGAACGTCACCTCATGCAACGAATAGCCTTCGTAGCGGTGGAAGCGGCCCTGCATCGCGATCACGGTACGACCGCCGAGGCGACCGCACAGCAGGCGGCCGGCGTGGCTCTCGACGGTGGAGAGTGGGAAGCCGGGGAGGTCGGCGTAGTCGATGGTGGCCTCGACGTCGATCTGCGCCGCCAGCTCACCGAGCCCGGTACCGAGAATGATCGCTTCGGTGGGTCGGGGCGCGAAGCGGGCCTGGATGACCTGCGCCGCCGCCGTGATGCGTTCCATGCTGTGCGCCATCGGCAGCGGTGCGATGCGGCGCATGGCCTTCAGTTCGACGGTGGCGTTGAGTGACGGGGTCCCGCTCACGGACGCGCCTCGGGGAGCACATCACCGGGAATGACGCCGTTCTGGACCGCGAGGATCGTCTCGGGGTCGGTGATGGTCTCCTTCGCGGGGATCACCGTGTTCATCAGCGGTGTCGGCCGGGCGCGCAGCTTCTTGTCGACGACATCTTCCGTCTCGTTGATGTACGCGTCCACCGTGGGCGGCAGCGCGGGCGAGGAGGCTCGGGTGGCCTCGAGCTCCTGCAGGTGCCGCTCGGCGAGCGACTTCATCTGCGACAGATAGGAGGTGCGCAGCCGATGCAGCTGGTCGAGGTCCGTGGCAATGCGCCGCGCGATGCTGCGCGAACCATCGACGGCAGCACTGGCCTCGCTCTTGGCGCGCCGGATGATGCCGTCGGCTTCGTCCCGTGCGCTGCGGAGCAGTGCGTCGGACCGGGTGCGCGCTTCCGTCACCAGTCGTTCGGCCTCGGCGCGCGACTCCTGCCCGAGGCGCTCCGCCTCCAGCCGCGACTCGCCGAGAACCTTGTCGGCCTCCCCGCGCGACTCCTGCAAGACGAGCGACCCTTCCTTTTCCGCCTGCTCGCGGATGTCGGTGCGAAGCTGCTGCGCACTGACGAGCGCATCGTTGATGGCACGATCGCGCTCACGAAACGAGCGGATCTGCTCATGGAAGCCGCGCGCCTTCGCATCGAGATCGTTGACGCGACGGGTCAGCTCCTCGAGCTCATCCGCCACGCGGACCTTGAACTCATCCACGCGCGCGCGGTCGTACCCGCGCAGCGCGGATCCGAACTCCCAGCGTCGGACGTCCAGCGGCGTCAGTCGAAATTGTTCGTCAGACATTTCAGCTCCTCGCTCCGAACAGCACGGTACCAAGGCGGACCACAGTGGCCCCTTCCTCCACCGCGACCTCGTAGTCGTTCGACATTCCCATCGACAGCTCGTGCGCCTCCGGATGCCCTGCGGCGCGCACGACACTCAGGGCGTCACGTGCGCCGCTGAAGGCATGGCGGAGCACCGCCTCATCGGCCGAGTACGGGGCGAGACACATCACCCCTCGCACCCGCAGGGCGTCGAGTGACGCCACGTATGCTGCCAGGGCCTCGACCTCGCCAGGGGCCACCCCGGCCTGCTGCACCTCACCCGCCACGTTCACCTGCAGGAGCACATCGAGCGTCGAACCGGCCTGCGCCGTCGATCGCTGCAGGGCATCGGCAAGGCGAAGGCTGTCGAGCGAATGCACCATGGCGAAGGCCGGTGCAGACTTCGCCTTGTTCCGCTGCACGTGCCCGATCAGGTGCCAGCGGACGGGAGGCGATGCCTGCATCTTGTCGAGCGCCTCCTGAACCTTGTTTTCGCCCACATCGGAGAGCCCACAGGCCACCGCCGCGGCGACGGCGTCGGCGCCGTGCGTCTTCGTGACGGCCACGAGGCACACGGGCTGTGCATGCCCACCACGTCCGCGCGCGGCCGCGATTCGATCCTGCGCCTCACGCACGCGCGGGCCGAGCTCGGGAAACGACATAAGCCATGAATTTACCGGAGGTTACACGTGAGATCAAGCAATCGGCGTGTGACCGAATCCTCCGGAGCACGTCCGGTGACCGCCACCGCGACCGCCGCGCGCGGGCACCGTGCGAGGTTCCGGAAGGCGTCGATCATCCCATCGGTGGATTGTCGCGGGGCGCCGGCGAGCAGCGACTGCAGGCGCTCGGCGGCGGCGAACGTCCGCGCCGCGTCGATCCGGGGCGGGCACGCCTCGGCAGGTGCGCCGATGTCCACGAGACCGACCCGCTGCCAACAGGTGACGCCCGCCGCACGGCCGAGCTCGTCACGGGACGCCGCGGGCAGCGCGACCGACACGCCGATGCGGGCGCCCTGGGCGAACGTTGCGCGGGCAAGCACCGCACCGCGCGCCGCCAGCGTGCGTGGCGTGAGCGTGTCCGCCTGCGTCAGACGGCCGGCGCGTGCCCGCTCCAGGAAGTACCAGTTGGCCGGCAGCAGCGAGGTGACCACCACCCGCACGTCGGGGCGCAGCGAATCCACCGCCTGCCGATACCACACCGGGTACGAGTCATTGTCGCCGGCAGTGAACAGGATCCCGAAGCGTGGGGCTTCGAGGAGCAGTTCGGTCGCGATGCCGGCCGCGATGTCGCGATCCGGCACCACGTTCCGGGTCACTCCGCGCCAGTTTCCAGCCAGCAGGGCCACCGGCACGAGGGCCGCGACGGCGGTTTGGCGCGTCGAACGACGAGCCATCGCCCATGCACCGATCCCGATCCAGAGCCCCCAGACCCAGAAGGCGAGCGCAAAGAAGTAGTCGCGGTCGCGCGCCTCGTGCGGCGCGCCGTCCGGGAGCAGGCCGATGCCGTACGATGGCCCGGCGCGCAGGTTGAGCTGCACGACCACGCCGAGCGTCGCCAGCGCCATCAGGACGATGAGCGCGCGCGCCGTGGGACGGTGGGTGCGCCAGTGCGCCACCGCGCCGGCGACGCCGAGCACCAGCGCGAGGAGCGTGACGGGCGTGCGCCGCCAGTCGGGCACGACGTCGTTCCACAGCCCAAGTGCCACCTGCCAATCGGCGTACTGCGCGACATTGCCAAGTTGCAGCCACAGCGGAGCGCGCCGCGGCCAGAGTGGCGCGACGTCGTACTGCGCGCGTGCGATCACGTCGAGCAGTCGCGCGAGAGAGGACGGGTCGCCCTGATTGAGATACGGCAGGTGGTGCGCGCGCAGCAGCAGAATCAGCACGGCACTCCACGCGAGCACCGTGACCGCCGCACCGCTGCGCAGCCACCGCCACGACGTGTCGCGGGCATCGCGATGGAAGGAGAGCGCCACCGCCACGATGAGGCTCACGCCGGACGCCACGGTCGCGGCGCGGCTGAACAGCACGGTCGCGAGCACGAGACTCGCCGACGCAAGCCACAGGCGCCAGCGGAGCACGCCGTCACGGGTGGTATGCGCCAGCAACAGCGCGGCCGGCGTCGCGACCAGCGCGCTGAGGTGCAGCGGTACCGAGAGCGCCGCGACGTATGCGAGTGCGACGCGCGCCCGGTCGTCGTCGTCCGCGAAGGCACGCCACGCGAGCAGGCACTGCACCGACACGCAGAGCAGCGAGACGGAATACACCTCGGTCTCCGTCGCATTGAGCCAGACGGTGCCCATCGCGCCGGCGCAGACGCCCGCGATCACGGCCGGCGCCGTCCGGCCGGTCACGCGCACCACCAGCATCGCGGCGAGCGCACAGGCGACCGCCGTGGACAGGGCCGACAGCAGCGTGCCGGCCTGCACCGGCGTGATCCCCGGCACCAGATGCCAGAGCGTCGTTCCGAGTGCCACGTAGAGCGGCGTGCCCGGTGGGTGCGGGATGCCGAACGTGCCGATGGCGGTCGCGAACTCGCTGGCATCCCAGAAGGTCAGCGACGGACTGGCCGTGCAGCCATATGCGACGAGCAGGATGGCGGCGACGAGCAGAAACGCCGGCCGCGACGACCGCGTCGCGATCATGCGTCGTCGAGCGTCTGGTGAATCCATTTCTTCGGATCGTACGCGATCACGAGCAACTCCAGGTCGGGAACGGTCACGCCGCGATCCGCGCGCGACCCTGTCCGTGGCGACGATGTGACACCGCGTGCCTTACGATATCGGCGGCGCAGCTGCAGGATAATGGCATGGACCGCCGAATCTTTCTCGCAGACCTGGCCCGGTACGCCGCGCTTGGCGCCGCTGCCGAAGCACTCGGTCGCCGCGTCTCGTCCTTCCGCGCCGCGGTGGACCCCTTCACCCTCGGTGTTGCCTCGGGTGACCCGCACGCGACCGGGGGGGTGCTCTGGACGCGACTCGCCCCGCGCCCGTTGGAGCCCGGCTGGGGAATGGACGGGGTGCGGACGCGCGTCACCTGGGAGGTCGCCGCCGACGATGCCTTCGCGACGATCGTGAAGAGCGGCACCTACATGGCCGCTCCGGAACTCGGCTTCTCGGTGCACGTGGAGATCGAGGGGCTGCAACCCGACCGCTGGTACGTGTATCGCTTCCGCAGCGGTGATGCGGTCAGCGCAACCGGTCGCTTCCGTACGGCTCCCGCGGCCGGTGCGCAGACACCGCTGCGCTTCGCATTCGCGTCATGCCAGCATTACGAGACGGGGCTGTACACCGCGTACGAACACATGGCGCGTGAGGAGCTCGATCTGATCGCGCACCTGGGCGACTACATCTACGAGTATGCCGGGGTCGATGGGCGCGTGCGAAAACACGAGGGATTCGAGTGTCAGACGCTCGAGCAGTACCGGCGGCGCTATGCGCAGTACAAGCTCGACCCGATGCTGCAGGCGGCCCATGCGCGCGCACCGTGGGTGGTGACGTGGGACGACCACGAGGTGGACAACAACTACGTCGGCGAGATCGGCGAGAACGTGTACGAGTCTGCCGAGCAGATGCGCCTGCGCCGCGCCGCCGCGTATCAGGCGTGGTGGGAGCACCAGCCCGTCCGCGTGCCGCGGGCGGCGTCGTGGGCCGACCTGTCGATCCGTCGTTCGGTGGACTGGGGCGCACTGGCAAAATTCTGGGTGTTGGACACGCGGCAGTTCCGCAGCGATCAGCCCTGCGGCGACGGCGGCCAGCGCATCCCCTGTGCCGGCTATGGCGACAGCGCCGCGACGGTACTCGGCGCCGCCCAGGAACGGTGGCTGGTGGACGGTCTCGGCGCGTCGCCGGCGCGATGGCAGGTGCTGGCCCAGCAGATCATGTTCGCGCCGGAAACGCAGGCGCCGACGGCGGGCGATCAGGTCCACATGGACGCCTGGGGCGGGTACCCAGCGGCCCGCGACCGGCTCCTGACGTCGATCGCCGAGCGTGCCGCAGGGCGCACGATCGTTCTGACGGGCGACATCCACAGCAACTACGTGCAGGACGTGCGTCGCGGCTATGACCGCCCCGACCGACCGGTGATCGCGACCGAGTTCGTCGGTACGTCGATCTCGTCGGAAGGGGATGGTGCGGAGCGGTCGCCGTACTTCCCGGCCGGGATGGAGGACCGCAAGCCCGAGGTGCGGTGGCACAACCATCGTCGCGGCTACGTCTCCTGCCTCGTGACGGCGTCGGAGTGGCGGGCCGACTATCAGGTGGTGGAGTACGTCTCGCGCCCGGGGGCGCCCAAGGTCACGGCATCGTCGTGGCGGTGTGCACACGGGCGGCCGGGAGTGACCAGGGCCTGACGGGGGAGGCGGGCGCGGGTGGCAGCCGCGCGCTCACCCGATAATCTTGCGGACACCCCGTCACCCGGATCCGTCGATGACTGCCACCGCCCCGATACCGACTGCCGTGCCTCCCATGCCCGAGAGCGATCTCGATGCGTTGTGGATGCCCTTCACCGCGAACAAAGCGTTCAAGGCGAAGCCGCGGCTGCTGGTGGCTGCAAAGGACATGCACTACACGTCGGACGACGGTCGCTCCATCCTGGACGGGGCGGCGGGGCTCTGGTGCGTGAACGCCGGGCACTGTCGTGCACCGATCGTCGAGGCGGTGCAGAAGGCCGTCGCAACGATCGACTTCGCGCCCGCGTTCCAGATGGGGCATCCCGACACCTTCACGCTGGCGAACGAGCTGGCGGCGATCCTTCCCGCCGGCATCGACCGCGTGTTCTTCTCCAACTCCGGGTCGGAGGCGGTGGATACGGCGCTGAAGATCGCGCTGGCGTACTGGCACGCCCGCGGCGAGACAGAGCGGACGCGGTTCGTGGGGCGGGTGCGCGGCTACCATGGCGTCGGCTTCGGCGGCATTTCGGTGGGCGGAATCCAGCCCAACCGGGAGGCGTTCTCGGGGCAGCTGCTCCCGCACGTGAGTCACCTTCCCACCACCCACGACCTCGCGCGCAATGCCTTCTCGCGCGGGCAGCCGGCACTGGGTGTCGAACTGGCGGATGCGCTGCTGGACATCATCGCCGAGCATGGCGCAGCATCGATCGCGGCCGTGATCGTCGAACCGATGGCGGGTTCGACCGGCGTGCTGGTGCCGCCGGTGGGCTACCTCGAGCGCCTGCGTGCCATCTGCGACCTTCATGGGCTGCTGCTCATCTACGACGAAGTGATCACGGGATTCGGCCGGCTCGGGGCGCCCTTCGCTGCACAGCACTTCGGCGTCACGCCGGACATGATCACGATGGCGAAGGGCCTCACCAACGCGACCATTCCGATGGGCGCCACGGCGGTGCGTCGCGAGATCCACGACACGGTCGTGGATGCGACGGCACGCGGCATCGAGTTGTTCCACGGCTACACCTACTCGGGTCATCCGATCGCCAGCGCCGCCGCCCTGGCGACGCTCACGCTCTATCGCGACGAAGAGATTTTTGCGCGGGCCGCGGCGCTGATGCCGGTGTGGGAGCAGGCGGTGCACTCACTGCAGGGCGAGCCGCATGTGATCGACATCCGCAACATCGGCATCGTGGGGGCGATCGAGATGGCCTCACGCGACGGCATGGTCGGTGCCCGCGCCATGGATGCCATGAACGGCTGCTTCTGGGATGAGCGTCTGCTGGTGCGGATCACCGGTGAAACCCTCGCGCTCTCACCGCCGCTGATCGTGAGCGAGGATCAGATCGGCGAGATCATCGAGCGGGTGCGCCGCGTGCTGCGCCGTCTGGCGTGACGGTCGGGATCGCGTCACCGCCGCGCGTGTGTGGCGGCGATGCGTCGGCGTCAGGTCACTTGGCGGAGAACCACATGCGGCCCGCCACGACGCAGAGAAAGACGGCGAACCCGCGCTGCAGGTCGCGCGAGGGCAGCTGCAGCGCGATGCGCGCGCCGATGTACCCTCCGATGAGCAGGCCGGGCGCGATGAGCAGCGCGGCGCGCAGATCCAGGGCGTCTGCCTTGTAGTACTGCCACGCTGCCAGTGCACCGACCGGCAGCAGCAACGCCGCGAGCGACGTGCCCGTGGCCGTCTTCTGTGCGAAGTGCGCCACGAAGACCAGCAGCGGCACGATGACGATGCCGCCCCCGACGCCGAAGAGACCGGACAGCAGGCCGGCCCCGAGGCCGATGAGCAGTATTGCCATGACGCGATCCTGACGAAGTGGTGTGACGGCGACCTCGCCCGCTGCGCGCCAGCCAACACGCGGCAGGAGGCCGGGTGGCAGGTCAGCTGAGCGTGACGAGCATCTTGCCCGTGTTGCCGCCGGTGAACAGACTGAGGAAGGCACCGGGGGCGCTGGCGATTCCCTGCGCCGCCGTCTCACGCGACTGCAGCGACCCGTCGGCGAGCATCGCGCCCACTTCGGCCTCGAACGCAGCCCGCTGCGGCTCGAAGTCGCTGACGATGAAGCCGCGGATCGTCAGGCGCTTGCCGATGACCATGGCCATGTTGCGCGGGCCGGGCGTGGGCTCGTTGTATCCCGAGATCGACCCACAGGCGGCGACACGACCGAAGGGGCGCAGTGCGGAAATCGCCGCCTCGAGATGGTCACCACCGACGTTGTCGAAGTACACGTCGATCCCTTGCGGCGCGGCGGCCTTGAGCTGCGCGGCGACCGTGCCATCGCGATAATTGAAGGCGGCATCGAAGCCGAGCTCGTCGACGAGCATCCGCACCTTCTCCGCCGAGCCGGCGCTGCCGACGACGGTACAGCCCCGCCGCTTCGCCAACTGACCCGCGATGATCCCCACGCCGCCTGCCGCGCCCGAGATGAAGACGCGGTCACCGGCCTTGGCGTCGACGAGCTGCAGTCCGGCCCAGGCGGTGAAGCCCGTCACGCCGAGCACGCCGAGCCAGGCTGAGATGGGTGTGACCGCGGGGTCGAGCCTGCGGAGGCCGGCGGGTCCGGCGACGAAGTACTCGCGCCACCCATGCATCGAGAGGACCAGATCACCCGCCGAGAAACCCTCGGCGCGCGACACGATCACCTCGCCGACGGCGTGCCCATCGAGAGCCGCGCCCACCGCGAACGGTGGCACGTAGGACTTTGCGTCGTTCATGCGGCCGCGCATGTACGGGTCCACCGACATCACCCGGTTGCGCACGAGCACCTCGCCCTCGGCAGGCTCTCCGACGTCGACCGTCGCGAAGGCGAACGTCTCGTCGGTCGGGATCCCGTGTGGTCGGGAGGCAAGGCGGACTTCGCGGCTGATGGGCACGGGGCACGGGGCTGGCTGCGGTGACGGGATGCGGATCGCCCGAAGGATAGCAGGCGGCCGCGGCGCGCGGTGGACGCGGCGCACCGCCATCGTGGTCGACGGGGCGTGACTGGGGAATCCGACGATGGGTCGCTACCCTGTACGAATGCATTCGAGCTCGCAGCCGCGCGGCCGTCATGGCTGATCACGCCTCCGCGCCAGCGCCGGCATCAGCGCCAGTCAGCGCCACCGGTGCACGCCAGGCGGCGATGCCGTTCATCATGCTGACGGTGCTGATCGACATGGCGGCGATCGGGCTCATCGTCCCCGTGCTGCCGTCGATCGTGGGGAGCTTCACCGCGTCGCCGACCGAGCAGACGCTCTGGTATGGCGCCGTCAGCACGGCGTTCGGATTCGCGAACTTCTTCGGCGCACCGGTGCTCGGCGCGCTCTCGGACAGGTACGGACGACGTCCCGTGCTGCTCATCGGCTTCTGCGGCCTCGCGGTCACGTTCTTCGCCACCGCGCTGGCCACGGCGCTGTGGATGCTGATCGTGGCTCGACTCATCGGCGGTGCCATGCAGGCCAATGCCGCGGTGTGCAATGCGTACGTGGCCGACATCACGCCACCCGAGGAGCGTGCGAAGCGGTTCGGCATGCTGGGCGCGATGTTCGGCGTGGGGTTCATCGTCGGGCCGGTGGTCGGTGGACTCCTCGGCGCGATCAGTCTGCGGCTGCCGTTCTTCGTGGCCGGTGGGTTGTCGCTGCTCAATCTCGCATACGGCTACTTCGTGCTGCCGGAGTCACTGCCATCCGACCGACGTCGGCCGTTCACCTGGGCGAGTACCAGTCCCATCGCCTCGCTCGCCACGCTGTCGAACCTGGGCACTGTGGGCCCGCTGGTGACCGTCGTGGCGTGCAGCGTGCTGGCGCAGTACATCCTCTTCACGTCGTGGGTGCTCTACACGACGTACAAGTTCGGATGGGGCCCGCTGCAGAATGGCTGGTCGCTGGCCGCCGTCGGCGTGATGTCGGTGATCGTGCAGGGATTTCTGCTCGGCCCCCTGTTGCGTCGCTACAGTGCGCAGCGGCTGGTGGTCTGGGGGCTCATCTCGGCCACGCTGGCGAACGTGCTCTACGGACTGGCGACACAGGGCTGGATGATGTTCGCCGTCGTGTTCGTGAACATGCTCGGCTTCACCGTGAGTGCCTCGATCCAGAGCCTGATCTCGGCAGCCGCCGATCCGAGCACGCAGGGACGGACACTGGGCGCGGTGGCCTCATTGAACAGCCTGATGGCGGTGGTGGCCCCGATGTTCGGCGCGCCGCTGCTGGGCCTCGTCTCGGAAATGCCGAAGGGCGACTGGCGCATCGGCATGCCGTTCTACTTTTGTGCGGCGCTGCAGGGCCTGTCGCTCTTCCTCGCGTCACGCCACTTCCGGCGGCAGCCTCCCGATGTCGCGCCGGCCGGTGACGGTCACTGAGCGCGCTGCCCTGCAGACTCAGCCAGAGCGATCGGCGGGTGCGACGTCGAACCAGGCGACGGCACCATCGCGCGACCGGAAGACCTCCAGTTCGTCGAAGGTCTGCTCACCGCGCATGGCCTGAAACATCCGGGAGACGCCATAGAGGACGTCGGTGGGCGCGATGATGGCCGAGCGAGTGGCTGCGCCCTGCGCACTGCGCTCGTCGTAGAGGGCGATCAGGCGCTGCAGGCCGGCACTCGTGACGAGCATCTGCGTGACGCGGCTCAGGTCGACCAGGTCATCCAGCGTCTGGTCGTAGTCAGGCGCGCTGAGCATGGCTGCGAACGCGCCGAGCAGGTCACGATCCCCGATCACTCCGGCGAACTCAGCCACACGTCGGTGTCGCTCACCATCGACGAAGAACGTGATGGTGGCCGGTGTGGCGTCGGCAGGCTGCAAAGGGGAGATGCCTCCGAGAGAGTGAGCCACAGGCTCGACCGTCGACACTGTCGCGCCGCTGATGTACGCGGCAGATGAGCGCAACACGGCTCACGATCGGGGCGCCGTGAAAACCAGCATCGTTGCCTGCCTGCTTCAGACGGCCACGCTGAGGATCATTCTCGCGTCACGGACGAGTCCGCAACGGCAGAACCATCAACGTGGCGGTACCGCGGCGATCAGTCGCTCGATGAAGCCATCGAGGGCGCCATTCTCGATCCAGCGGACCACGGCGACCAGGTCGTGTTGGGGATCGACGATGATCACGTTCGTCCCGTTGCCCACATGCACGAACAGCGACGCGGGCCCGGCGGGGGCAAACTTGCGATCGGTGTTGAGGAACCAGTTCATGAAGCCGGAGGTCGGCTGTGCGGCGGTGGGTGTCAGTGCCTTGCGAACCCATGCCTCCGAGAGCACCTGCCGGTCCTGCCAGCGCCCGCGCCGGAGGGTCAGGTAGCCGAAGCGCGCCATGTCCCAGGCGTTGATGAACAGTCCTCCGCCCCAGTGCCCGCCGCCGGAGACGGATTGCACGGCTTGCCCGTCGATCAGCACCCACGACGATTGGTAGCCAAGCCACTGCCAGGTGGTGGACGCGCCGATCGGTTCCATGACGTACTCGCGCAGCACCGATGGCAGCGGACGGCGCCAGACCTGCAGGGCGGCGAGCGCCATCGCGTTCACGCGGACGTCGTTGTACTCGTAGACGCTGCCCGGCTCCAGACGCGGTCGCGTGCGCCACTGCGCGGCGTCGCCGGTGGGGCGGTCGGCCCATTCCGGCTTGCCCCAGAGCGTGCCTTCGAAGTCGGAGGTCTGCCGCAGCAGATGGTCCCAGGTGATGCGGCGGTTGTGCGGCGTGGCGAAGGGCTCGATCAGCGTCACGGCCGCGGTACCGGGACCGCCGGGCAGCGTCGGCACCGGCCCCATGGCGCGAAACACCGAGTCGTCGAGGCTGCGAATCAGGCCGCGATCGAACGCGATGCCGACGACTGACGACAGGAAGCTCTTCGACACGCTGTGCGTCATATCGACGCGATCAGGTTCGCCCCAGGACGCGACGACGTAGCCGTGACGCAGGATCACGCCGGTGGCGTCACCACGATCCTTGAAGGGACCCGCGGCATCACCGTACGGCTCGCGGCCGAAGGTGCGATAGTGGTTCTCCTCCATGCTGCGCGGGTTGCGCACCTCGTTCGCAATGGCGAAGGCGACCGCGTCGGCAAGCTTTGCGGAATCGAGGCCGACCTGCGCCGCCGACCGGCGTGCCCAGTCGCCGCCGGGGCCCGGGTAGTAGACCAGGGCAACACGGCCGGTCGAGCGCACCTGCGCCGCGAGTGGCGGCGGTTCCACGACGCCGACAGCGCCGAGCACGAGGGAGAGGACGCCCACATGACGAAACAGGGTGCGCAACGATCGAGACCTCAGGCGTGCAGTGGTGTCGTTCCGCTGCGTGGCGCGGAGGATGGCGCCACGACGGGGCGCCGGCGCCAGGTCAGTCCGGCGGGTTGCCGTCAGGCGACGGCACCGGGTTTCCGTCGGCGTCGACGCTCGCGAAGTCGTCGTCAGGCAGACCATTGCGGCGGCGCTCGAGGCGCTCCTCACGCTTGGCGTCCTTCTTGTTCTTGCGATCGAGTTCCTTCCGGCGCTTCTCGAAATCGTAGTTGGGCTTCTTTGCCATGCGCGTCCCCCTCCGCTGTGGTGATGCGGCCGGATCGACACGCGGCTGCTGGGCGCACCGGGCAGGCGTGCGCATCGAACCGGAAAGATAGCGTAACGGGGCGCAGCGTGGACGATCAGCCGGTCGCGAGCGTCAGGCCGGTTGTTCGTCGGCCGTCGTGACCTGCCGCGCCCGCACGCGCAGCAGATCGTGGTACATGGCCTCGACCTTCTGCCGCGCCCAGGGTGTGCGGCGCAGGAACTTGAGGCTCGACGAGATGCTGGGGTCGCTGGTGAAGCAGCGGATCTCGATCTTCTGCCCCATCGCGTTCCAGCCATAGTGCGCCACGAGCTCGGTGAGGATGCGCTCGAGGGTGACGCCGTGCATGGGATTGGACTGCTCGTCGGCTGGCATGCTGTGGCGGCGAAGGGCGAACGATGGCGCGGACGTCACGGGGCGCGACCGGTGGGCTCGGCCGCGACGGGTGAAACCTACCGCGCGCCGCGCCGCGCTCACCGACCGACGCCGGCGTCGGTGACGGGCGATGCTCCGGCGCCCACTTCGGCGCTCCGGCTGGCGAAACCCGGCCCGACCGGCGAGCGTACCTGCACCATGCCTCAGTCCAGCCCCGCAGCAACCCCGGCGCCAGAGGGCGTCGCCGCCACTCCGGCGCAGCCCGCGCAGGCGACTCCGGCACCGGCTGCTCCCGCCCAGTCGGCCGAGTTTCTGCGCGCCCGACGCTCTGCCCTCGGCAACGAGCTCGAGTCGGTGACCGAGCGACGGGGCGAGGTGGCCGAGCAGCTGCACGACCCGGACACCCAGGCGGCCGAACGGCCCGGGCTGGAGAATCGTCTGGGCGTCCTCGATGAACGACTGGTCCAGCTCGAACGGGACATCGCCTCGAACTCGGAGCAACTGGCAAACGCGCCCGTGCGCGCGTCGAGGAGCGGCACCGAGGAGCGGCCCCGCGCCGACGGACTGCTGGCGCGCGTGAACCCGAACCTGCTGACGATTTTCAGCTTTGCGCTGCTGATGCCGTTCGCGGTGAATCTGGCGAGGCGCATGTTTGCTCCGGATCGCACGCCCCGGGGCTCGCCGCCACTCGAGGCACGAACCGCCGGGTTGCAGGATCGCATGGACCGACTGGAGAGTGCGGTTGACGCCGTCGCCATCGAGGTCGAGCGGATCGGCGAGGCCCAGCGCTTCCTGACGCAGGCCATGACCGGCCAGCCGGCCGATGCACCGGCGCTCGGCGCCGGAGGACCAGCGTTTCAGGGCGTCACGCTGCGCAGCCGGGAACTCAGCGAGCCGTTGTAGCGGCGCATCGCAGTGAAGCGCCGGCGCGAGTGCACGCCGTGCCTCCTGCTCCGCCCGTGAGCACCGCGCCGCGCCGCGCAGCATGCCGCGTGACCCGTGGGTACAATGCCCCTCGATGACTTCCACTCCCCCAGCTGCCACGACCGCCGCTGCCCGGCCCGGGCTCGCGCGCGACATGGGCCTCGTGGCCCTGACGTCCACCGGCATCGCGTCGATGGTGGGGGCCGGGATCAACATCGTTCCGTTCATGATCCAGCGGAACGTGCCGGGCATCGGTGCGTTCGTGCTGCCGGCGTTCCTGTGCGCTGCCCTGCCCGCCTTCTTCGCCGGTCTGGCGTACGCGATCCTCGCATCGGCCATGCCGCGCGCCGGTGGCAGCTACGTGTATGCGAGCCGCGCGCTCAACCCGTACCTGGGCTTCATCGCGAGCTTCTCGCAGTGGTTCGCACTCTGCGTCGCGATCGGTGTGGTGTCGTACGTGCTGGTTCCGTTCCTGCGCGACGTCGCCATCGCAGCGCAGTGGACCACCGCCACGACCATGCTCGAGGGTGGCGCAGCACGACTGGTCATCCCGCTGTCGGTGCTGTGGCTGTTCACGCTGGTGAATCTGCTGGGCATCAAGTCCTACGAACGGATCCTCGTGCCGCTGCTCGGCCTCACGTTCATCCTTGGTGGCATCGTGATCGCGGCGGGGTTCTGGTTCGACCATGCCGACTTCGCGCGGGCCGTGCTGCAACGGGAGGGACGCGTGCTGCCGGCGGGAGGTGACGGCGCGCCGTCACCACGCACCTTCTTCACGGCAGCGACGGTGCTCTTCAGCGGATTCATCGGCTTCGACTCGATCGCGCAGGCTGGAGGCGAAGCCCGCAACCCGAATCGCACACTGCCGCTGGCCATCGGATTGGCGGTGGTGGGCGTGAGCATCTTCTACATGCTGTTCACGGCGGCGGTCTACCATGCCGTGCCATGGTCCTACGTGGCAGAGCAGTCACTGCGGCGCGATGTGAACGCGCCGGGCCTGCTGGGCTCCCTGCTGCCGCCGGCCCTGACGGTCGCCATCGTCGCCGGCGGTGCGGTGGCGCTGGCGAAGGACGTGCCGGCGATGCTGCTGTCGGTGTCGCGGCTGATGTTCGCCTGGGCCGCGGACGGCATCTTTCCGCGGGCGGTGGCCGCGCTGCACCCGCGGCATCGCACGCCGCACGTGGCGATCGTGGCCAGTGCGGCGATGGCGACGGTCTCCATCCTCGGGTGCCATCTCGCAGGCGATTTCTTTCTCGGCATCGACATCCTCGTGACGGCGATGCTGGTGAACTACATCTTGATGTGCGTGTCGGTGCTGTCGCTCCCCTCGCGCAATCCGGCGATCGCGCGCGACGTGCGCGTGCTGCCCGGTCGTGCGGCACAGGTGCTGGTGGCAGGCACCGGCATCGCGATCCTCGGTGCCTTCCTCGCCATGCACACCGTCAAGGACCTGACGGCGCCGGTGAGTGCGTGGTACTTCCGGTCGACGCCGGTCTGGGTTCTCGTGATGGGCATCGCGACGCTCATCTACCTGCGCGAGACGGCAGCGCTGCGGCGCCGCGGCGTGGACGTGCAGGCCATCTTCGCCACCCTGCCCCCCGAGTGACCGTCGCATGAGCGCCGTCGAACGCGTTGCCCTCGCCCCCGACCTCGAAATCGCCCGCGTCATCACCGGCCTGTGGCAGATTGCCGACATGGAACGGGATGGCCGCACACTGGATCTGGACGCGACCGCCGAGGCGATGCGGCCGTATGTCGACGCAGGGTGCACGACCTTCGACATGGCGGACCACTATGGCTCGGCCGAGCTGATCGCGGGCCGCTTTCGCCGCGCGCATTCCGACCTGCCGGTGCAACTGTTCACCAAGTGGGTGCCCAAGCCCGGGCCGATCTCGCGCGACGACGTGCGCGCGGCGATCGAGACGGCTGCGGAGCGTGTGCGCGGACAGCCGATCGACCTGATGCAGTTCCACGCGTGGACCTTTGCCGACGCGCATTGGCTCGATGCGCTGGGCTACCTGCAGGAACTGCAGCGTGACGGCGCGATCCGACAGATCGGCGTCACCAACTTCGATGCCGCGCACCTGCGCATCGCGGTGGCGAGCGGCATTCCGATCGTCACGAATCAGGTGTCGTTCTCATTGCTGGATCAGCGTGCGGCCGGCCGGATGGCGGACGTGTGTGCCCAGTACGGGGTGAAGCTGCTCGCCTACGGCACCGTCGCCGGCGGGCTGCTGACGGCGCGCTGGCAGGCGCGGCCCGAGCCGCCGGCCGACGACCTGACGACCTGGTCACTGATGAAATATGGTCGCTTCATGCAGGCCGCCGGCGGATGGCGCGCACTGCAGCGCGTGCTGGACGTGACGGCATCCATCGCGCGAAAGCACGACGTGTCGATGGCGAACGTGGCCTGCCGCCATATCCTCGACTTTCCGCATGTGGCCGGCGTGATCATCGGCGCGCGACTCGGTGAACGCGCCCACATCGACGACAACACCCGCCTCGGCACGCTACGCTTCGACGACGACGATCGCACTGCGCTGCGTGAGGTACTGGCCACGCTTTCGCCGATTCCGGGCGATTGCGGCGACGAGTATCGCAAGCCGCCGTATCTCACGGCGTCGGGCGACCTGAGCCACCACGTCGAATCGTTCCCGGCGCCGTACGCCGTGCACACGGTCGACGCGCAGCGCTCGTACTGCCTCAGCGGCACCGTGTGGGAACCGATGGCGGGCTACAGCCGGGCGACTCGCGTCGGCAACCGTATCATGGTGAGCGGGACGACCGCCACGCACGGCCCGATGCAGATCGGCGGCACCGATGCGGCGGCGCAGGCACACTTCGTCCTCGACAAGATCGAGGGCGCGCTGCGCTCACTTGGCGGCAGCATGGCGAACGTCGTGCGGACGCGGGTTTTCGTGGATGACATCAGCCAGTGGGAGCCGATTGCCCGCGCCCACGGCGAACGCTTCGGCGATGTGCTGCCGGCGAACACCATGGTGCAGGCGAAACTCATCGGCGACGGCTATCTCGTCGAGATCGAGGCTGACGCGGAGCTCTGATCCGCAGTCCGCTCGCCGTCATGAACTGCACGACAGCATCGACGCGCCGGCCTTGTTGCGCGCCCACTCCGGCCGCATTACGGCCAGATCGGCGTGCGCCGGCTGCTCGTCGTAGGGCCTGCGCATCACCTCGAGCAGGGTGTGAATCATCGATTCGTCCCCAGCCTCGGCCAGCTCGATCGCCTGCTGCGCGAGATAGTTGCGGAGGACGAACCGAGGATTGACGGCGTGCATCCGCGCGCGACGCGCTCCGTGCGACGCGCCGCCGCCGGTGCCACTCGCGTGCCAGCGTCGCACCCACGCCTCCACGGCCTCGCGATGCACCTCCAGTCGCGCCTCGTCGTAGCAGAGCGCGCCGAGCAGCGGCAGGACTGGTGCGTCGGCGGGGAGGGTCTCAGGAAGGTCGGCGATGGCGCGAAAGAAGCGCGTGTAGTCCAGTGAGCACTGCTCCAGGAGTTCGTAGCCCTCGGCCATCACTGCCTGCGCGTCGTCACCGTCGTCCACGAACCCGAACTTGTCGCAGGTCATCCGCGCAAACGCAGCGCGATAGGTGGCGACGTAGTGATCGAGGCCGTGTTGCAGCGGGTCAGTGACGGCAAACAGCGGAGCGATGGCGTTGGCGAGCTGCACCAGATTCCACTGCGACACCGCCGGCTGGTTGCCGTAGCGGTAGCGGCGGCCGCCGGCATCGGTGGTGTTCGGCGTCCAGTCGGGATCGTAGTCGTCCAGCCACCCATACGGGCCGTAGTCGATGGTGAGGCCGAGGATCGACATGTTGTCGGTGTTCATCACGCCGTGCACGAAGCCGACGCGCATCCAGTGCACGACCATCTCCGCCGTGCGCTCGCACACCGCGCGGAACCAGGCAGCGCGTCGCTCGTCCGGGGTGCCGTCGATGTGTGGGAAATCGCGACTGATCGTGAAATCGACGAGCTGCGTGAGCAGTGCCGTATCGCCGCGTGCGGCAGGCAGTTCGAAGTTGCCGAATCGGATGAAGGAGGGCGCCACGCGGCAGACGATGGCGCCCGGCTCGAGCTTCGCGTTGCCGTCGTAGAACATGTCGCGCAGTACGGGATTGCCGGTGGCGACGAGCGAGAGGGCACGTGTGGTGGGCACGCCGAGGTGATGCATCGCCTCGCTGCAGAGAAACTCGCGGACGGATGAGCGGAGGACGGCGCGACCGTCAGCGGTACGCGAATACGGCGTGGGGCCGGCGCCCTTGAGCTGCAGCTCCCAGCGTTGGCCGGCGGCGTTGACGACTTCGCCGAGCGTGATCGCGCGGCCGTCACCGAGCTGACCGGCCCAGTTGCCGAACTGGTGGCCCCCGTAGGCGGCGGCGTAGGGTTGCATGCCGTCGAGCAGGGTGTTTCCCGCAAAGACGTCGGCAAATGCTTGCGTCGCGATGTCGGTCTCGCTGAGGCCGACCAGCTCGGCCACCTCGCGAGCGTGCGCGATCAGGCGGGGCGCGCGCACTGGTGTGGGCTGTACCGCGCTCCAGCAGGCGCCGAAGACCTGTCGTCGGTCATTGCTGTCCAGGAGGTCGCCGGGGAGGTCGCGGACGAAGCGGTTGTCGAAGGTCAGGGGCGAGCGCATCCGCTAAAGATACGCACGCCCGACGACGCGCCGGCGAGCGCAGCCTCTGTCTGGATGGGATGCGCGGCGCGGCTGCCGTCAGCGCCCGTTGAGCTTATCCCAGATGGAACGCAGTGCGGCCGCGCCGCCGGGCACGTTCTGGTCCCAGGATCCGCCAGCGAAGGGTCCGGGGTTCGGTGCGCCGCCCGGGGGAGAGCCGCCAGCAGCGTGCACACCGCCGGGCCCACCACCCGGCCCGGCGCCACCTGGCCAGGCGCCTGATGGTGCCATTGGTCCCTGCCCCTGCTGCGGACCGGGTGCCGTCCCAGGCCCGCCCGGCTGGAAGCCGATGGAGGGCAACGCCACGGTCCAGTTGAACGGACGGCCCTGCACGGCGCACTGCTGCGCCTGCATGCCCAGCGCATTCGACTGCTGCTGCAGCAGCTGCAATCGTTGCGGTGGCAACAGGCGCTGCAGCTGCGTCCATTCCTGATTCCAGGCTGCGTGGTCGCCGCGCGCGGCGTGCATGAGGCACAGCCAGTAGCGCGGTTCGGGCATACTGGGGCTGGCCTCGCGCGCCTGCAGAAACGCGCGCTCCGCCGGCTCGGGCTGGTTCAGCTGCAAGGTGAAGTTGCCCAGGTTGACGAGGATGCGCGCATCCTGCCCGGCCACGGCGGCGGCGGCCGCTGTCTGCCGCTGCGCATCCTGCATGCGCCCTTGCATCATGTAGACCTCGCCCAGCCTGCCGAGGGCTTCGGATGATTGCGGGTCCAGCTGCACGGCCTTTTCCAGCAGCGCTGCCGCTTCGACGCCGTTCTGCCGCACG
>Ga0105045_10000966_pt1 | contig 22669 bp, 15 predicted proteins | sample MAT02_FD_78089 | JGI IMG/M metagenome (GOLD analysis project Ga0105045, IMG submission 78089) | Freshwater microbial communities from Lake Fryxell liftoff mats and glacier meltwater in Antarctica - MAT-02 (megahit assembly) | ecosystem: Environmental > Aquatic > Freshwater > Ice > Liftoff... | reverse complement strand
CCTCCAAAGAAAGGCCGCCTGTATAGGCGGCCTTCGTTTTCCCCGCACTATTTCCCAAACTCACAAACAACGGCTTAAGAGGCGTAGCCATTATCCGGTCCAGGCATAACGCAAAGCCCTGTTTTAGAACGGCTCTTTTGGTGTCTCCTTTCATGTTGCCGACAGGTTTTTCTGGGCATGGTTGATCTTTTTAGGCGCAAAGAGTTCAGCGCGGCGTTAATGCAGATGGCCAAAATGACGCCATTAACTATGCTTTTCACATCAGTTGTACCTACCTGTCATTTCGAAGTATCGGGATAAAGCTGCTGTTTTCATTGCGACACAAACATCCCTTGTTCTGAAATTTAAGCATACGGGTTTACGCCTTTGGCTGCATTGTTTTTCTAATTGCGTATCTGTAAACGTCCACAAAAAGATTAAATGGAGTCATCAAGCCGTACTTCTAACGATATGGTTTGTAAAGAAATAAAAAACCCCTTGAAAATCAAGGGGTTTAGTCTTTAATTGTGACCCGGAAGGGACTCGAACCCCCAACCGTCAGAGCCGAAATCTGATATTCTATCCAATTGAACTACCGAGCCAAACGGGCTGCAAATTTAATCCTATAATTGGGATTTTTGATATCAATGTGCGAATTTTGGTCCGGAATATATGAAACGGCCATTTGTCGCGTTTGCTTATCTCCACCGACCTGCTTATGAATAAATATATAATAGTTGGCATTTCACTTTTCGTGTTGTTGTCTTCGCACTTTATTACTGCACAGGGCAAAATAGGTGAATGGACTGACCATCTCGACTATAAAGGCGCCAGGTCTGTGGCCATTGTAGGTAACCAAGTATTCTGTGCTTCAAGCAATGGGTTATTTGTATTCAACAAACAGGACAATAGTGTTTCCAAAATTAACCGAATTAACGGTTTGTCGGATATCAACATAGGGCTTCTGCAATCTAATCAAGATAGAGAACAACTGATTGTTGCTTATGTCAACGGTAATATGGATATAATTCAAAGCGGAATAATTACCAATTTTGCCGCTATCAAGAATAGCACAGCTATAGGCGATAAAAGAATCAGGCATATTTTTATTGATGGTGCAAGGGCCTACTTGTCAACAGGCTTGGGCGTATTAGAATTTAATCTAGATCGTTTTGAAGTGAGTAATACGTTCACTATTAATGACGGCAATCCGAGACATGTAAACGCCACGGTTATTTTTCAAGACCGATTTTATGCGGCTACAGAAGATGGATTATTCTATGCCGACCTTACCGACGATTTGACTGTAGGCCTTAATTGGCAGCAACAATTGGATATCCCTTTTCCCTTTTCGGAGGTGCATCATATGGCCGTTCAGGGCAATAAGCTTTTTATAAATCAAAAAGGCGTATCGGCGGCTGGAGTTTATTTTTCTATCGGAGACGGAAATTGGACTTACAGCTTTGGCGCTGATAATGTCGTGACGATAAGAGAATCGCCCATTGGCTTGCTCATTAGCTTATTTTATTATAATGAAGTAAAAGCCGAAGATGGTGTCACCGCGATTTTGTCGTTTACAGATTATAATCAACTTGAAGCCAGCACACAAGACATGGCTGCAGATGAGGAAGGTAATATTTGGATGGCCGATGCGAGCTTGGGATTGGTAAAACGAAACGTGAACGATGGCTTATTCGAAGTTATAGCACCCGGTGGTCCTTTCGGCAATAGGGTTTTCGATCTGGATTTCAAGCAAGATCGTCTATGGGTTACCACTGGAGCCACCGACCGACCGGGTACATGGAACAATTTCTATATAATGGATGGATTTTCAACTTTTAGCGATGGCGAATGGAGGTACTACAATCAAAAGACAGAACCGTCTCTATCAGACCAGGTCTTCTGGGATGCCGTTAAGGTTTATGCCCACCCGAAAAAAGCTAATTTCGCATGGGTAGGCTCCTACTTTAGTGGCTTCGCGGAAGTAGAAAATGGAGAAATCGCACGCTATATCTCTGATATTGGGACATCTTTGCAGGGTCGGGTCGAATTTGTAAGGCCCGATAACCTGGAATGGGTGGGAATAGCTGGAATGTGCCTCGATAGTGATGAAAATTTATGGGTCACAAATTCGCTTGTTCCTGAACCCCTCTCAGTGCGCACCCCCGATAATGTTTGGAAGAGTTTTGATTTAGCGGGCCCGCAGGGTCTTGGTAACAACAAGCAATTGCTCGATTTAATCATTGATCGCCAAGGTCAAAAATGGGCTATTGTAAATAAAGCGGGACTAATTGTTTTTGATGAAGGAGAATCGATCGAAGACGAATCGGATGACAAAGTGCGCGCAATGAATGCTTCAGTCGGTACCGGCGGCTTGCCGAGCAATGAAGTGTTGGCTATAGCCGAAGATTTGGATGGAGAAATTTGGGTAGCGACCCGCAGCGGGATGGCTGTATTCTATTCACCGTTCGATGCGCTTTCCCTTACCTTCAGCGACGCACGCCAAATATTAGTGGAGCAAGACGGGGTGTTTCAGTTTTTGTTTGAAGGTCAAGAAGTGACATCAATAGCTATAGACGGAGCTAACCGAAAGTGGGTTGGCACGTTTGGCAATGGTATTTTCTTATTGTCGGAAGATGGAACTGACGAAATCCTGCGATTTAATACCACTAATAGCCCCCTACCTTCTAATACGATTACCGACATAGCTATTGACCCCAAAAGCGGCCGTGTTTATATTGCAACCGCCGAAGGGTTGATGTCTTATCTCTCCGATGCTATACAAGGCCAAAATTCCAACATTTGTTCCACGGTTTATCCAAATCCGGTTAGGGAAAATTACACGGGCCCCATTTCTATTTCGGGCCTAACCCGCGATGCGGAAGTGCGTATTACCGATACGCGTGGAAATCTAATTTTCTCCACCCAATCAAATGGCGGAAGAGCTATCTGGGATGGCAGAAACTCCAATGGTCAGCGGGTAGCAACGGGGGTTTATTTTGCTTTAGTAGCCGATGTAGTGGGTGGTTCGGAATGCGTTAGTAAGATTTTGGTGATTAAGTAATGGATGTCACCACCCCTGGCATTGTACTTCGAAAAACACCCTATACTTCATCGACGGTAGTTGTAACCATTTACACCCGGGCTTATGGCGTTCTGGCATTTATGGCGAGAGGTGTTGGCGGTAAAAGGCGCCAAAGCTCTATTTATGAGCCTCTGACTCGGCTCGACCTGGAATGCGTGTACAAAACGGCACGAAGTTTACAACGTATTAAATCGGCATCACCTCGCTCGCATGCTGCCTGGAGCACAATTGATCCGCAGCGAAGTGCGGTATCGATTTTCCTTTCCGAAATGCTTCAAAAATCCCTTCGCGAAGAGAGTCCTGATGAAGAGTTGTTTGATTTTTTGGAATCCGCATTAGATCTGTTTGATGAAGATACCTTCAACCCGAATTTTCACATATTCTTCTTGATGCGTCTGACAAAATTTTTTGGATTTTTCCCAAGGGTTAATGAGCTACAGAAAGCCCCCTATTTTGATTTATTAGACGGCATCAATGTAGATTTGCCAAACCATGGGATGCACACCTTGAGTGGGGAAGAAAGTGCGTTGTTCATGCGCGCAACCTTGCCCGAATTATCAAACCGATCGTTCGTTTTGTCAAAAGCAGAGCGGAGAGCATTGCTACAATTGCTCGTAACGTATTATCAACTCCACTTTGAAGGATTTGGAGATGTTAAATCATTAAAGATTCTAATGGAAATATTTGAATAATCGAGAAATCTTTTGGGGCTGGATAACAAGCGAATCGGCAATCTACAAAGGGCGCAGCTTGCTTAACTTTCGATTTGCGCTATGCTTAATATGTCTTCACTTAGTAGCCGAAGTGAAGGATCCGCGGCCGTTTCTTGCTTCTTTCGCTTGTTCATCAGCTTCTTGTGCTCGATAAAACTAGCGAAATAAATAGCTCGCTCCACTTCATTCATTTCTTCCCATAGCACGCCGTAAACTTCTCTGCCAGAGCGAAGTTTAATCCTGCAATGCCGATTAAAATAGGACTGTATCTCTTCGTAATTCATGGCGTAATGGATGAACGCAAAGATGCCGCTTTTTACGCTCTTGAGACGAGCCTGGGCAATGTTTTTATCAAGATTTTGCAGATGGCTCCACAATTCTTACGGAACGAAGGATGGCTTCGACTTCGCGAATGAATTCGCGCTTGTCAAATTTTGGCGCGAAAACAAAGCCCGAGATGCATACTATTTGATTGCCATCAGCCGAGGTGGTGGTAAGATTCAAAAAGGGACCACCCATAAAGTAATTCTCGGTACGCCAAAGGCCGCGCGTTAGAATAGCAAATCGACCATTAATCTCAATTTCTTCAGATTCTGGCGGCAATCTATATTCGGTGGCCATGTAAGTACCGGGTTTTGGGCCAGGTACGTTTGCTTTCAACAGGCTGTCCCGTTGAGCCAAAATGCTGTCAGGGCGGAGCTGAGCTTCCGATCTATAGGGATAGGTGTAAACAAACAATCCCTGCGTGATATCATGGGGTGAATTGCCTAAATACTTTACGCGTTCCCGTTTCAACCACGTGAAATTTATACTCTTTTTGGCTAGCAGCATGTCGGCAGGTATCGCCAAATCTAATCCGTATTTATTTGCCAGTTCAATGGAGAGATCCTCGTTGCCCGTTTTGCGGTAACGCGATATAATTCGCTCTACCTCTGCTTGGTCGATCAATTCCGTGAGCTTTTTGATTTCTGTTGGGAGCATGGCGTAAAACTTCTCCTCATTTTCTGCTCTTATGGTAAAAACGAGTTGGTGGGTACTCCATCTATCGCGCGAAAGACTAACTTTATTTTCGCCTTCGGAGTCTGGCCCTATGATAACCTGAATAATATTTCGATGCTGTTGAAGCAAACTGTTCATTTCTTCTGGCGAGAATTGAAGGAGCGAAAAACGGGGTTCAGCTTGGGGTAAAAAGGGGTAATAGGCTTCGAAAACAGTCCGGAGACTATCGCCAGGTGCACCAAGCCACTGCTTCTCGTTCATAATGAGGAGAAGCTCCCCCGGTTCACCGCTATGGCGAGGCAACCTTCTTCCGGTACTTTCCGAACTACACTGGGCTAAACTCAGCACAATTAGCAGGGGGGAAAGCATGCGGAAGAAATGTGAAATCATGTGCCTTGCGGAATTTTAATTTTTTGTCCGGGCTTCAAACTCTTAATATTGAGCCCAGAATTAGCTGCTTTAATGTCGTTTACCGAAATGCCAGGGTACCTATTGGCTATGTCCCACAAAGTGTCGCCCGATTGCACGATGTGAACCTTCATAGAGCCAAGTTCAGGATTCGCAGTTTTCGTGCCAGAATCTTCACGCTTTGGTTCTGTTTTGGTTTCCGCGCGGGCAGTGGTAGTTGAACGAATTTCTGCTACTTCGATTTTTAACTTCTGTCCGGGCTGAATATTGGTGGATTTTAATCTGTTCCAAGCTATAAGTTGTTTGGTCGTTACTCCATATTTATTGGCTATTTTACCCAAAGAATCTCCACTGCGTACTGTATGCGTTTTTTGAGTTTTTTCTGGTTCTGCTTGAGCTATGGAGGCTACTACAGGTGCAGGCTGGTACTGCTCAAGCGATTCGAAATTGGCCAAGAATGAACCAATTGCCTCGTTTGGTAGATAAAGCGTGTTGCACGACCCGTTAGCAGGAATAGTAGACGTCTTGTAACGCGGATTCAAGAGTGCTACTTGATCTACGGTCATTCCCGCAAAATAGGCGACTTGGTCAATGCGTACAGATTTACAAATCTGAAGGGTATCTACGTCGGTGTACAAATAGCTCGGTCGGGTTGGAAAAATATTGTGATCAGCCGCGTGATTCATCACATAATTTACCGCGATAAATGCTGGAACATATCCAGCAGTTTCCTTGGGCAAATATGGGCGGATTTTCCAATAATCACGGTGCCCACCTGAGCGACGAATCGCTTTATTTACATTCCCGGGACCAGAATTATAAGCTGCCAAGACTAAATGCCAGTCGCCATACATTTTGTAGAGAGCCTTCATAAACCGGCAAGCCGCAATGGTACTTGCGTAGGGATCTTTTCGTTCGTCGATATAGCTATCGGCCTCTAAATCGTACATTTTACCCGTATTGTACATAAACTGCCAAAGTCCGGTGGCGCCCACGCGCGATTTGGCATTTGCATTCAGAGCAGATTCTACCACGGCGAGGTGTTTTAGCTCCAAAGGCATGTCGAACTGATCGAGCTTTTCTTCGAATAAGGGGTAATAATAAGCGGCCAACCCAAGTACGCGGGATGTCACATCACGACGTCTTATCGTGTAAAGATTTATAAACGCTTGAACGTACGCATTATAATCGAGATCCATCGGGCTTTGGCTATCGAGTAAGGCCAGTCTTTCGGCAATGATGGCTTCCGAATAAACAGGCACATCGCCGAAACTAAAGTTATGAGCGTTTAGACAAACGCTGTCTAATTCTACTCCGAGCCATTCCATACGATGGTCGGCCCAAAGTTTATCTAAGGCCACCACAATGGGATCATCGGCGCTTATTTCTACTAATGGGATAGTATCGAGTGCCGCGGCAATTTCATCGAGGTCGGTGGGTTGCGCAGTCGTGCTCGACATAGCGAACAGGAAGGAAATGATTGATAAGCTAATCGGAAGCTTCATAGTGAGAGGTTATAGGGCTAAGTGGGTTACGGATTCCGACCATAAAAGTTAACCCGCGGAGCGAATTTACTTACTTTTTCTTCAAACCCACGTCTATGGCCTTTTTAAGCTTCTAACGAAACTTTGTTCATTAAAGTATGGGCGAAACCAAGGAGCTTTTCTTCGCTGAAACTGGCACTCGAGAATTGCGCTCCGAAGGGCATTCCCGATTGGCTGTGCTTGAAAAGGGGCAGCGAAATCGCCGGAATACCCGTAAGATTCGCATGAACAGTATAGATGTCCTCGAGGTACATCTTTAATGGATCATCGCCTTTCGACCCAAATTCAAAGGCCGTACCCGGGGTGGTAGGGGAGAGTAGGAAATCGAAATCTTCCAGCAATTTGTTCGTTCTGTCTGTCAGAATGCGTCGCACCTTTTGCGCTTTCGCGTAATAGGCGTCGTAATAGCCTGCGCTCAATACAAAAGTACCGAGCATGATGCGCCGCTTTACTTCTTTTCCAAATGCTTCGCTTCGGCTCAGCGTGTAAGTTGAATCAATGTCGTGGGCTTTCTTGCTGCGGTAGCCGTAATGTATTCCGTCGAAGCGCGAAAGATTGGACGAAGCTTCGGCTGTAGTCAAAATGTAATACGCCGGCACCAAGTAGGGAAGTTCGGGAATACTCACAGCATCTATATGGTGCCCATCTGCGCGAAGACCATCAATAAGGGAGTTGTGCTTTGAGCGAATTTCCGGGTCGAGGCCTTCGCTGTCGAAACATTCTTGGATATAGCCAATGCGATAGGTTTGTCGGTCGCTTTTCGGAATTCGAGCAGGTACAGGCGTTACGCTACTCGTTTGGTCAAAGGGATCTTGTCCGGAGATCACGCTCATCACCGCCGAAATATCTTCAACATCTTTGGCAAAAGGGCCTATTTGATCGAAAGAAGAAGCAAAGGCGATGAGCCCGTGACGGCTTACACGCCCGTAGGTTGGTTTCAAGCCGACCACACCGCAAAAGGATGCAGGCTGACGGATGCTTCCGCCGGTATCGCTTCCCAGAGCAATCAAACAGCAACCAGCGGCTACTGCGGCTGCAGAGCCTCCCGATGAACCACCTGTGACTAACTTTTCGTTTAGCGGATTTAAAACTGCTCCATACGCAGAATTTTCATTCGAACTACCCATCGCAAATTCATCGCAGTTCAGCCTCCCGATTATAAGTGCATCTGCGGCTAACAGGCGCTCTACTACCGTGGCAGAGTAGAGCGATTCAAATCCTTCTAGAATGCGGGACGCAGCGCTTACCTTATGGCCGGCGTAGCAGATATTGTCTTTGATACCGATGACCATACCGGCTAAGACACCCGCAGTTTTGTTGGTAATCTTCATTTGAATTGCTTCGGCTTCAGCGCGGGCTTCTTCATCCCAAACTTCCAGAAAAATGGGATTGTGTTGCAGTTTCTCAATACTCCCCAAATAGCTGTTTACTAAATCGGGTAGGCTCAGAGAACCTGCGTATAAGTCGGCCTGAATGTCCCGCAGGCAGCTGTAATCTTTCACTGGATAAAAAACTTATTTGGGGTCCTTGTCCATATGTTCGGGTGGACTGTCTTCCTTCGATGCGTCCTTGAACTCCTTCATTCCGCGGCCTAATCCGCGCATGAGCTCAGGAATTTTTTTGCCACCAAAAAGCAACAGAACTATAACTACGATCAAGGCAATTTGCCAAGGACCTACAAATAAAAGGATTGACGAAAACATCTAAGTACGTTTTGATGCAAAAGTACGAAATATACTCCGCCATACAGGTTTATTGCCTGTAAATCCACAAGGCCGGGTCTTGCTTGGTGGTGGTGCCGTCGCCGCCTACTTTCCAAATTTCCAGGTGAGCTTCTGTTTTGCCGGAGGCTTCATCGGTAAGCACCTTTCCAATAGGATCCTTGGCGGAAACCTTTTGCCCTTTTGCCACATGCACTTCTCTTAGATTAGTGTAGACGCTGCGATAACCACCGTGACTGATGATCACATTCTGACCAGCCCCCGAGATGTTGAAAACTGCCGAGACTGTTCCATCGAATATGGCTCGAACTGAGCTATTGGCATTCGTGGCTATATCTACTCCGTTATTTGGAACGGTGATGCCAGCCAAAACGGGATGCGGGTTTTTACCAAATTTGCTGGTTATAACCCCACGCTCTACAGGCCATGGCAATTTGCCTTGATTTTTTTCGAAATTAGCCGAAAGGGCAGCACTCTCAGGGGTTAGTGCAAAGACCCCGGAATTGGTTTTTTTCGATGCCCGAATTTCCTCTTCAATGATGCGTTGAATTTCCTTATTCAGCGATTCGCGCTGCTTTTCTTGCTGCCTAAGTTTCTTCTTAAGCTTACTTTCTTCTTGCTGAAGGCCTGACACTAATGTTTTCTGTTGGGCTACATCTGCAGAAAGCTCTTTCTTAGTGGCTTCTTCATTCGATAGCAATGCATCTTTTTCACCGATAACGCTGAGGAGCGAAGCATTCAATTCGTTCAGCTTATCTTGGGTCTCACTTATTTGGCGCGCCTGCTTCAAGCGATGTTTGCTGTACTGCTGCAAATAGCGAATACGGCGAATGGCTTGAAAGAAATCGGCTGAAGCGAAAATGTACAGAAGACGATCTTGGCTTCGGGCCGTGCGCTGTGCGAAGCGGACAGCCTTTGCGTAACTGCCTTTCAACGTTTTTAACTCGTCTTCAAGCTCATCGATTTGCCCTTTATTGCCTTTTATTTTTCGGTTGTACGATGTTATTTCCCCACGCAGGCTTCGGATGAGGTCTTCGCGCAATCGAATCTTTCTATTGAGCAGGCCTAGCTCAGATTCCATCTTATCGCGATTGCTCTTCGTTTCCAATAGCAGTTTATTGGTCAGTGAGATTTCTTGGGATATACGGTCGCGCTCCTTCTGTAAGTCCGCTTTATCCTTGTCTTGGCCAAATGTACTGACCGAGAACAGGAGCAGAAGCCCTAGCGATATGACCGTCTTATGGAAATGGGGCAAAGTTGGCTGGTATTTTGAACGGAAAAGTTTGCGGCTCATTGGTTGTTATGCGCAGATAATCGATTTCAAATTTTGAAGTTTCCTGAGCCGTGGTAACCTGTATCCGGATTTTCATTGGGAAGAGTTGCCCGTTTACATCTTGGAAATTATCGTATTCTATTTTCACCGATTGGCCATAAAACAAGTCATCGATCAGCGTCTTGGTAACCTTAAAATCGCGGGGCCTTATATAATATCGCTTTACAATAAGTTCGCTTTCGTCGTACTTTTCGGAAGCCCTCTTATAGGGTTTTGGAGCGATGATCTGAGCGTAAGTGCTGTCAGTACTTGGGGTGTTTTTGGGGTATTTGAAGGCGCGCTTTAATTTCCGTTTTATCTTGGTTTGGAGCACATAACTCAAGCCTTCCACGCTGGATGTATATTTTTCATCGGCTTCTATTTCGACGGGGTTGCCAACCAATACATTCTCGATAAATAGAAATTCGCTGCGGTAATTAAGTACTGTGTCGAGAAGGGCGAAATCACCAATGTAGTATTTGTTATTGATTTTGTCGACAAACTTAATGGTATCTGGTATGACCAATGCCCGGGCCGCTTCTATACCCAAGGCTGGAGTAAGGCTTAGCCAAAGGGCGCTATCGCTGGCCATTCGCAAATTTGCCTTTAGAGATGCCTTTTGATTGGGAGCGTCTATGTCGAACGCAAATTTGCCGTTGAGGTAATCGAAGGTGAAACAATTGGCCTTCACTTGCTCCATTAAGAAATTGTCGCTCACATTCAACAAAGGACTTTGCTCTATGACGCGTTTTGATTTGCATCCGCCTATGGCTATCGTCAGGGTCGCCGCTATAATGATCGATCTTACTGCCACCTACAGCGATTTTGCTTTAGAAATTTTGGGAGCGATTTCGGCTTCATTTCCCCCTACCGATAAGGCTTTTTCCCAAGCCGATACAGCGTCAGCTTTTCTGTTCAATTGCAGTAGCACTTCGCCATAGTGATCGAGCACAGTAGGATCGTTTGACGCGCCATTTTGAAGGGCTTGCTCGATCCAGAAAAGAGCGTTTTGGTAGTTTTGTCTCGTGTAAAGCACCCAGCCGTAAGTGTCTTGAAAAGAAGCCACATCGGGGTTTAAATCATTGGCTTTCTTGGCCATGGCTTCAGCTTTTTCCAAATCGACTTTGCGCAGGCTGAGGTAATAAGCAAAATTATTGAGCACAAAAGCATTTTTTGGATCGTATTTGAGCGAGGACTCGTAGGCTTTGTCAGAGTTTGCGTGATCGTTGAGCTCATGATAAGCATCGCCGAGGCTTGCGTGTAATTGCGCCAGCAATACATTATTGTCCACGATCAGGTTTTTGCCCAACTCGAAAGACTCGATTGCTTCGCTATATTTCTTGTCTTGACTAAGTGCAATGCCCTGAAATAAGTAGAACAGACCAATTTCTGGGAAAAGGTCAATAGCTTTCTCGCTTTCGGTGAGCAAAGCGCTAAAATCAGAGAGCTGCGAATCTATAGATAAAATCTGTTGCCAAATGGGTGGCCTGTTCGGGTCGATTTCAACCGCCTTCCGAAACTTTTCGCGCGCTTCCGTTGGCCTGTTGAGATTGAACAATACATCTCCCTGTATGGCATAGGTTTTAGCATCTTCGGGGTGAGCCAGCTCCAGTTTTTGAGCTAAAGTGATTATCTGATCTCCTCTCGAAGTATAGTCTGGTCTGCTCAAAAGGGTGAGTAGCACATTAATTTTTACATCGATACCCAAATCGGGAGCGACAAACGCGCGCTCTAAATAGCCATTGGCCTTAGCATCGTCGCCCGCTTTGCCCATGTGCAGCTCATAAAGGGAGAGCAATACAAGGCCGTTTGCCGGTTCTATAACCAGCATCTCTTCATAAATCTCGATGGCGAGGTCTTTTTTACCTTGGCGCTCGTAGATCTCGGCCTTCATGCCGTAAAGCTGGGTTGCTTCAGGATTGAGGGTAATTAAAGCGTTCACTTCTTTTAGAGCTAATTCGTAATCACCTTTTTCGATGTAGAGCAATTGTTTTTGCAAGCCCAGCTCTTCGTTCACCCCTATTCGTTTTTCAAGGTCATTGTAAAGCTTCAGCGCTTCGTCGTATTTGCCCTGAGCTGCCAGTACACTTCCCAATTGAAAATAGTATTCCACCCTTTCGGGATGCTTATTTATCATGGCGCGAAACACGTCAATGCTCGAAGAAAAGTCGTTGGTTTCCGCGTATAACCGACCCAAAAATTCGGCATACCACATATTCTCCAGATCGATAGCGTAGGCTTGCCTGGCATAAGAAATAGCCTGCGGAAATTGGCCCCCGTCAGATAAAATTCGAGCCATGTCGTAGTAGGCGGCATCGCTTTCCGGGTCAATGCGTATAGCATCGTTGTACAGAGAAAGCGCCAGCTCGTAGTTTCCAAGTATTTTGGCCTTCGATGCGTTGAGAAAAGCTGTGGCAAACAGCATCTGTTGCTTCTCATTTAAAACAACGGGTTTTTTCGACCCACCCGATTCAGGCTCGGAAGCCGCTGGCTGCCTGCTACATCCGGCTGCAATCAAGCCAAGAACTACCATCAGGGCCACATTATTGCGGAGCAAACGGCTCATCCGATGGTGGAATAATCGCCTAAGCTGCAAGGCTCAGATACGTTGTGTATGTTTACATGGCTCCCTATCATTGACTTCTCGATCTTACAGGTATTAATTCTATTGTGTTGCTGCACTAAGCTGTGGGCTATGTGGGAGTCCACTATTTCTGTGCCAGCGCCGATAGAAGCAAAGGGGCCCACTACAGAGTTTTTCAAAACTACGCCTTCGCCTATGAAGCATGGATCAATAATTTGCGCATTTTCCATTTTAACGCTTGCCGAAAGATTGGAAGCAGGATATTTCCATTGCAGTATTTCCGAGTTGGTTTCTACCGTAGCGGCGGCATTTCCGCAATCCATCCAGGAATCTACCTTTCCGGGAAGGAATTTCAGACCACGCTGTGTAAGTCTTCGCAAAGCATCGGGCAACTGGTACTCTCCGCTTTTCCTGATGTTGTGTTCAAGCAGGTATTTTATTTCTTCGTGAAGGGCTTCGCCCGACTTGAAATAATAGATACCAATCATGGCCAGGTTGCTGACAAAAGTTGCAGGCTTTTCTACAAATTCTACGATTTCTCCGTTTTCATTCAGTTGCACCACACCGAATGCAGAAGGGTCGTCAATTTGTTTTACCCACAATACGCCGTCGGCTTCACTATCGAGATCGAAATCTGCTCGAAAGAGGGTGTCGGCAAAGGCTACAATCGTTTTTCCTTTCAAAGCGTGCTGCGCGCACCATATAGCATGGGCGGTGCCCAGCGGCTCGTCCTGGTAGGCTATTTCGCCAATGGCACCCAATGCGGACGCTACTGCGATTAAGTGACGCTCGGCTTCATCGCCAAAGCGGCCACAAACAAAGACAATCCGCTCGAGTGGCTCACTCGCAAGTGCAGCAATATCTTCCACCAAGTGGTGTACAATGGGCTTGCCAGCAATAGGAATAAGGGGCTTAGGAACAGTAAGGGTATGTGGCCTCAAGCGTTTGCCCATTCCAGCCATTGGGATAATTACATTCATGTATTTAATACGTTTTTGCCCGTGCTGCCAAAGCCACCTGCTCCCCGCTCTGTTTCCGGAAGGATAGAAACCAATTCGAATGCGGCGGTTGAATAGGCGGCGATAACCATTTGGGCAATGCGGTCTCCATTACGTATGTAAACCGTATTCGGCGATAAATTTACCAATAATACCTTGATCTCGCCTCGGTAGTCGGCGTCGATGGTGCCGGGCGAATTAAGTACGGTGATGCCTTCTTTGAAAGCAAAGCCACTCCGAGGTCTTATCTGAGCTTCATAGCCTTCGGGCAAAGCCACATACAAGCCCGTGCTTATAAGTTTGCGTTCGAGCGAAGCCAACGCTATGGACTCCTCAAGCCACGCCACAAGATCGACACCTGCACTTAGCGCGGTGGCATAGCGGGGTATGGCATGTGGCGACTTATTTATGATGGGAATGGAAATAGACATAGGTGAAGGCGTTTAGTGTGCTAAAATCGATATTTAGAACCTGTGAAAATTAGTTATTCTGGCCAAGATCCCATCCCTGAAGTACCGTTTCTCGTGCCATATTATCACAAACAGAAAGCAGGCAAGGAAGAATGCAGATGAAACATATTTTAACAGTCCGTAGAGGGGAAATTCCCGATTTAGGACAAAACATGCAATAGCCGTGGCGACATAAAGCCCAATGGTTCTTAAAGGATAAGCTATAGGATAGTGCTTTTGACCAAGGCCAAATGAGAGCGCCAACATAACCAGATAGGCGGCAAGGGTAGCCAATGCAGACCCGTAATAACTTAGTATTGGTACGAGCCAAATGTTTATCCCAACCGTCACCACGGCGCCAGCAATGGCGATGAATGCGCCGTATAGCGTTTTGTCATTCAGCTTATACCAAAAAGACAGGTTAAATACGGCTCCAAAGCATACATATGCGAGCAAAAGAATCGGAATTACGCCAGCTCCTGCGCGGAACTCCGGCCCTATGAGAATCAAAGCCAAGTCTAAGAACAAGGCAATACTCAACGCAATAAATAGTGCGGCCACGAAATAATAGCGCATGATTCGCGATTGACCTTCGTCGCGCTGCAGACCCTTGGTCTGAGCAAATAAGAAGGGTTCCGCGGCAAATCGATATGCTTGAATGCCGATGCTTAGCAGCATGGCTACCTTGTAACAAGCGCCATAAATTCCGAGTTCGATTTCTGCCAGGGCATTGGGTAGCGGCGACAAATCTTTGAAAAAGGCGCGGTCGAAAGTTTCATTGCAAATACCGGCAATTCCAAGGATTAACAGGGGATATGCATATTTGAATAAACGGCGCATAATGGCTGCGTCGAAACCGGCTTTCAAATCGATAAGGTAGGGCAGGAGCAGGGCAAACCTGAAACCACTGCTCATTACATTGGCCAAAAAGATATACCCTACGCCAAAGTCTGGGTTGTAATGTAGGGCGATCAAATTATGCCCTAGGGCTCCCGTATTTTCCAGCGCGTAAGGACAATAGAGAATGAAAAACAGGTTGAGCGCAATATAGGCGAGCACACTCGCAATGTTGATTCCAGCAAAAGGGATAGGTTTATTTAGCATTCGCAGCCGCGCCAATGGAATGGTGACAATGGCATCGAGAGCTATGATCCATCCAAAATAAAGAATGAATATGCGCTCATCGCCATACCCCAAGGCGTTGGCTACAGGCTGATTAAACAAATGCAGGAGCAATAGAAAAACCGCAGAAAGGGTGCCAACGGCGATAAAAGCGGTGCTAAAGTAACGCCGCCTTTCCGATTCGTCTTGGGTTTGTGAGCCAAAGCGGAAAAAGGCCGTTTCCATACCGAAGGTTAGAAACACAATCAAGAAAGCGACATAGGCGTAAAGCTCGGTAATTACCCCGTATTCGCCTGCTGAGAAAACGCGCGTATACAGCGGGGTGAGCAAGAAGGTGAGCACGCGGCCTATGATGCTGCTCATTCCATAAATGGCCGTTTGCCCGGCTAATACCCGAAGTGATGCCATCGGCGATTAAAGGCTATGCACCTTTGAAGGAAGGCTTTCGTTTTTCCAAAAATGCGGTCGTTCCTTCTTCGAAATCGGGATGGCCAAAACAAGAGCCAAAACGCCTTACTTCTTCTTGATAGCCTGGGTGAGCGGTAGGATATTGGGCATTTAAAGCAGCAATTGCCGCGCGTATAGCATTTGGGGAGTTGGCCGCAATCTTTTGAGCAAGTTTCTGGGCTTCGCCCAATAATTCCTCCAGCGCAACCACTTTATTGACTAATCCCATTCTATACGCTTCATCTGCCGAAATCATCTGTGCTGAACAAATAAGCTCCATAGCTCTGCCTTTACCAATTAATTGAGCCAATCGTTGGGTGCCACCATATCCAGGTATCACGCCGAGCGAAACTTCAGGAAGACCCAGGCGTGCATTGTTGCTGGCTAAGCGGATATGGCATGCCATGGCCAATTCTAACCCTCCGCCTAGCGCGAAGCCATTAATTGCAGCAATGACAGGTTTCGTGAAATTCTCAATCCGGTTGAAGAGCTTCTCTTGCCCTTCTGCACTGAGGGTTTCTCCTTGAGTTTGATTGAAATGGGCGAACTCCGAGATATCGGCTCCGGCCACAAATGCCTTTTCGCCTTCGCCAGTCAAGATTACCACGCGGACTTCTTGATGTTTCTCAATGATCTCAATGGAATCAGCTAACTCCTGAATCAATGCGCGATTGAGAGCGTTCAGTTTTTCGGGTCGATTTATTGTGACGGTGGCTACTGGGCCTTGAATTTCGATCTTTAATTGAGCCATTTTTGTTGGTTTGCGAACAAATGTAGAAGTCTTGGCCTAATGCACGGAGGCACCGCGGGAAATCTATATCTTGCAGGATGTTGAAAAATGTGGTTCTTGCCCTTCTTTTCTTGTTATCACATCAACTCAGCGCGCAGAGTTTCAGCGGCAATGGTTGGTTTCTGGCTCCGCACGATACGCTCAGGGTATTAATAGTGTTTGTAGAAATTGAGTACGATGTAAATCCCGAGCTCGAAGATTTGCCAAATGGCAACAAAGCCTGGATGCCCGGATTACTTCCCGCTTATGCCGACTCCCTCTTCGACCATGGACCAGCGGCGGGTCAAGTAGGCCGCATGAGTACTTATTACCGCGAAATGTCGCTCGGCCACCTTACCGTTTACGGCGATTATTACCCCGAATTAGTGCGGTTGCCCTACTCGCTCGTGTCGAAACAAGGGCAAACAGCTATCGCCAAAGAAGTTGGGAGCGTTCTCAATGCGGCGTCTTCATTTGTATCTGCCCATGGGTATGCTAAAGAAGCTTTCGATTTTTGGGTTAAAAAGCCTGGTACGGGTCTGCCAAAAGAACCAAGGAGAGGCGATTTTGCCGGCTTCGATCATGTGATGGTCATTACCCGCAACTACCATAAACTGCCTAAGGAAAATGGAAATGCGTCGGGATCGAGTTTGGCCATGATATTGGGGAAGCTTACAGATAGCTATAGCTTCTTTAGCGGAGGGCATTCCCCACCGGGGGTTATCCTCCGCCATGAACTTAACCACTTGTTTATTGGAGGCAATAATTTTCACTCGGGCGGCGGAAATAGTTGGCGGTTTCGCGGTTACTTCCCTTTTGTGCAGGGCGGCTGGGCCATGATGGGCGGTGGAAACAGCAGTTTTTTATGCGCTTCAGGCTGGGATCGGTATTGGCTCAATTGGTCGCATCCTGAAGCCGACTGGTTGATAGCAACAAAAAATGAATGGGGCGAAATCGTTCGTTCCGATATAACACGGAGCGATACAGCGCACCGTTTCATTCTCCGCGACTTTGTTAAAACCGGCGACGTTGTTCGAATAGCCCTACCATTTCTCCCGGAAACCGAGTATCAGCAATGGCTATGGTTAGAAAATCACATTACCGCCCATTCCGGCGGGTCAATGTACGATGTGCTGCAATATGAGCATTATGAATGTCTGGAAGATTCGCGCGCAGGCCTGCACGCTTATATTCAAGTAGATGCGAATGAGCGTGAAGGCAAAAATATTTATGGCCAGGTGAACAGCGATTTTTTAAGACCGCTCCCAGCCGACGGAAACCATGACGTACAATGGGAAAAGGAAGCACCCGATTTGGGATACTGCGTAAGCAACCTGCCTTATATTCCGTATTACCGTTTACCTAAGTTTGAGAACCCACTTACCGGCAACCACGCGTTGGAGCAATACTACTTTGATCAAGGGGAAGCGGAAACGCTCGATCATTCGCAGATTAGAATTCCGCAGAACTTTGTATATCAGAATGAATATAAGCGAAACACCATGCTCGGCCACCCCAGGCATGGTTTTCGAAAAGGAGAAAATGCTGTTTTAGGCGTAGGCACTAATCCTTCTTCGGCCAATATGCTGGCCTTTCTCAATTCGCGTCAGCCCGGTGCTATTGGAGAAATTGCCAATCAGACGATCCACATTTCGGGCATCCGGGTAGAAATACTGGAAGCACTTCCGGAAAATGCGCTTTTGATTGAGATCCGATTTGACGACCACGTCATAAATAGTCCACAGCGTTGGTGCGCGCCAAAGATCGTTCTCCACGATCATCGAAAAGGAGGTGCGGATATTACCGTAAATTCCACATTGACGATAGACCGTGGACAAACCATGACTCGATTCGACCGGCCCGAAATAGTGGATGACCGCAAGTACTTTACCGACGCTACAGAAATGGTGGTGCTATCTGATGCGGAAGTGACTATCACAGGTGAATTAATTGTAGACGGCGAGAGCAAGATTATAATGCAGCAAAGAAGCCGAATGATTGTTGCGGAAATGGGGATTTTAGAAGTCAAAAACGGAGTGGTAGTTTTCGAGCAAGGGGCTAATGCCGATATGCTTGGGCGCCTTATAATTCGAAAAGGCGGTAAGGTAGAATGCGAAGACTTCGAAACGTATCGCGCCCTTAAGAAACGAACCAAAGGCAAGAAACGATTAATCGCTATGGATAGCCGGCAGCCAAATGAAAAACTGGGTGCCGATGCCGATTGAAGATTCAAACCAAATTTTCCCACCGGCCTGCTCTACAATGTTTTTTGAAATCGCGAGTCCCAGACCCATTCCAGTTGTCTTAGTGGTGAAGTTTGGAGTAAATAGGTAAGGCCGAGCCTCTGCGCGAATTCCCACTCCATTGTCGCTCACGGTGAGTTTATAACCATTTGCTTCCTGCTCCAGGCTAATGGTAATTTGGGCCTGATTTGCGCCTTCTAAGGCTTGCGTAGCATTTTTGATGATATTGTTCAAGACACGAATCAGCTGCTTCTTATCACCCAAAATGATGGCCTTGCCACCTGCTCGATTATCGAAGACGAAGGTTACTTCTCCATATCCTTTATATAAACCGGCAGTATGCTCTACAAGGCTCCACAAGTCAACGGCTTCAGATTGTGCTTGAGGCATACGGGCAAAATCAGAGAAAGCTGATGCAATAGCACTCAGGGCGTCTATTTGCTCTACCAGGCTGTCGGCCAAAGGTTTGAACTGTTCTGCCGATATATTACCTGTTTGCTCTACTGAGCGCATGGCGTGTTGAACGCGCAGCTTCATGGGGGTAAGCGGATTTTTGATCTCGTGGGCTACCTGTTTGGCCATTTCGCGCCAAGCCGACTCGCGCTCCGATTGCGCCAATCGCTCTGCATTCTCCGCGAGCTCGCCCACTTTAGCATTGTACTCCGCAACCAACCTTCCTATTTCGTCGCTGCCACGATATTGGAGCAAGGCGTTATTGCGTCCAAACTGCACTTCGGCCAGGCTTTCGCGAATGGAGCGCAAAGGTGAAGTGATCCATTGAGTGGTCAACAATCCTACGAATATCGATATCAGGAAGAGCAATACAAAAATGTTGATCACAGCTACGAGAAACCGGGAAATCTCATTGTCGAGCTCCTTCTGTTTAGCAAAATAAGGGAGATTGATATAGGCTAACAGGTCTCCCCGCGAGTTGTAAAATGGGGTGTACCCCGAATAATACGCTAAGCTTCCAATTTCTTCTGCATGAATATATTCTATTTGATCGTAGTAAGCCATTTGGCCAAAAGCGGTTGGGTCGATGGTGCGCGAAATCAGACCTTCGTTAAACATTCGTATCTGACTCGACCCCAGCAGGTTGCCTCCAGGCGAATAGATGTTGATGTCCGTAAAAAAAATGAACGACAAACGATTGAGCATTTGGTTCAGCATATCGGACATGTCGTACTCTAAGGCTTCCTCTTCGCCAAGTTTGCTTTTGAGCTCAAGTAGGATCGACTGCATCTTTTCACTTATTTGTCCGCTGTTTTTTTGCGTGAAGTTTTTTTCAATGTAATAGCGCGTTGCAAAAGCGAAAAGCAGGAGACTCGCCAGAGTAAGGACAACGAGTAAAGTTTGAATTTTTTGGTTGAGGTTTAAGTCAAAGAGTGCACGGCCTTGCACCACACGGATTAGCATGTTCGACGCAAGGAGCAATAAGCCAAACAGCACGCAGAGGTAACTGAAGGTAGTAGCTTTATCGAGCCAGGACGGAATCGCTCTGCTGATCATAAGCACTGTGCGACCGTCAATTTGGTTGACCAGATGGTTATACCCACCGAAACTCAATTTATAGAATTGGTCTCCGGTCATGGCATTTTTGGGAAAGTGCGATTGATAGGAGAAGGGGCCCTGACTTTGAATTAATAGATTGTCAATGTAGCGCGCACTGCTGTATCCGAGATCTGAAATCCCAGTGGCCGAGCTGCCGTCGATTAGCAACGACGGAAAACCGACTTGCCGCGGAAAAAATTTTGAGCCCATTTCAAAAACGAAGTACCCATCAGGAATCTCCGATCGACTGTAATAGAGTGGTACTATGGCAATATAGGTGATAAGATCCTTCGAATTATACATGTAGTACAATCCCGGATGTTCCTGCGACTCTACACCGTGTTGAAAGATTTCTCTTCGTATTTCCTGAAATGTTTTGGGCCTTATATCTGGGAGTTTTCCCCAAATAGTGCTGTCGGAATCAAAGCAATAAAGGTGAATATCGTACTTGCTCCAATAGCCATTGAAATAGCGCGATAGCACGTAATCTTCAAGGATTTCGCGGGAATGGAGCTCATTTTCTTCAAACACATTTTGCACACTTCTATCCTTTCGCAGCGCATCGACCACATCGGGATATAGAATTTCGGCTACGGGGTCTTCATCTATAGCCAGTTTCTCGGCGAGAAGCTGCCGCTGGTTAATCTCGCGCTGCTCACCGTACTTAAGGAAATTATATGCGGCCACACCACCACTTATAAGTATGGCTATCATAATCCAGCCCAAATGCGGGGATTTACGCTGAACACCAGTGCTGTGTGCCAACATAAGCAGAAGTAAGGCCACGCATGGCCAAAGCACCGAAATCATATCTCGAATTTGCAGCAGATGAGAGCCAGCCACATAGATGCCTGTGGCGACCAATATCGCCACCAATTTCGATTCGTCGTTTTTTGACTTTAGGTAGTCGCTCGTGATGAGCAAAGCTCTGGCCGCATCGTAGAAAGAATAGAGCAGAATAAAGGCGCCACCAATTGCAAAAAACGAGCTGAAATGAAGGTCGAGAATATTATTGATCTCAAAGGGTATGTTTGAGTTGAGCACCAATCCTTTCAGCAAATGGTTGATGTAAGCCGCATAAGTGAACACACCAAAAGAAGCCAGCCCTAAAACTGTCAAACCCTGGGTTTTATGGAATCTTACGGTGCTGCGTGCTACAAGATTGGCGAATAATCTGGCTAAGAATGAGAGTATTAGCGCGTTTAATACAAAGTCGAATAGGGAGGGGTAAAACTTGGAAGACGCGTAAAGAGTGGGGGCGAAGAGTGGATTGTAACGGAGTATTTCGGGCCAACCTGCGGAGATACCCGCATAGCGGAGCAAGATCGCGATAGCAGCAATCAGAGCAAAACCTACCCAAGGTTTATACCTTCGGCTCAATTGGAAATACAATAAATATAAACCTGCGAATAGGCCAATGATTCCTGCCACATAAGCTATCAACAGCAGCCAGAAGGCGAACTGATGTCGAACATGGGAATCTCCAAAATGGAGGTAAAAGCGCTCACTCCCTATTTGTAGCTCAACGGCGCCGGTACTAGGTTCTTTTGAAATATCCTTAAGTCCGGGTATGGAAAGTGCCGGCGCGAAGGTATTGCTGAGGTACTTGTTTTCGTATGGAAAGGCGTTCTTTATAAGGATGGCACCGCAATATTCGTCTATGCCATCGGTTAGGTAGAGCAAGCGATACCAGCCATTTTCAAGCCGCTGAACTTGAACGCCCTGCGCTCCGGCTCTCAGCACACTAACGGGCGAAACACTATTGTCAGACCAGAGCACGAGTTCATCGTTTCGAAATACGGAGATGGAAAAATTACGATCGTTGAGTTTACGTTCGAAATAGTCAGCCAAGGCCACATGTGCCTTTCGAGGCCCCAACTTTCGCACCTGTGCCTGGACGAATAGGATTTCGCGTTGGAGATCGGAGCTTTCGGCGTCGAGTGCATGTGCAAAACGGCGACTTTCCGACTTTGGATCAGAAACGCTATTAATCCATTTGCTAGCTGGGTGGGCTATCAATATGAGCAATAACCCAAAGATTAATAATCGGACTGAGCGAAGCGAAAGTACGGTCATGAGCGGAAGGCGATCACCAGAAACCAAGCCAAAAAAAACCCTGTGGAATTCACAGGGCTCAAGGTCGTTAAATTTTAGATTTTCATCAGCTTAAAGCTTCTGCTCCTGCTACGATTTCCAAAATTTCGTTGGTAATAGAAGCCTGGCGCGCTTTGTTGTAAGTGAGTTTAAGATCTTTCAACATTTCACTTGCGTTGTCAGTGGCTTTGTGCATAGCCGTCATCCGGGCACCATGCTCGGCAGCGTTCGAATCGAGAATAGCCTTGTACAGTTGGATTTTTAATGATTTTGGAATCAGCTCCGTTACTATTTCTTCCTTGCTCGGCTCGAAGATATAATCTGCTTGAACCTTGCTGTCTGTGTTTTCTGGAGCAGTAGCTACTATAGGGAGAAACTGCTCGCGATTTAGCACCTGCACAGCGGCGTTCTTAAAGGCGTTGTACACCAAATAGACTTTATCCACTTTCTCTTCCGTGAACTTATCCATTACTGCTTGAGCAATAATCGATGCTTCGCCGAAGTTTAAATCCTCGTAGATTCTAAAGGGTTCTGCCGGATAGCCTACGCCGGGATTGTGCGTGGTCTTTTTGAAGAAGTCAAACGATTTCTTTCCGACTGATAGCACCTTCACTGTGGCTCCTGGATGCTCGGCCATGATAGCGCGACTGT
>Ga0105045_10000965_pt1 | contig 22687 bp, 24 predicted proteins | sample MAT02_FD_78089 | JGI IMG/M metagenome (GOLD analysis project Ga0105045, IMG submission 78089) | Freshwater microbial communities from Lake Fryxell liftoff mats and glacier meltwater in Antarctica - MAT-02 (megahit assembly) | ecosystem: Environmental > Aquatic > Freshwater > Ice > Liftoff... | reverse complement strand
GTTGGCCTGCAACCGCAGCTCATCGACTTCGCAGATCCGGCCTACGCCGCCTATCCCGGTATGACGGCCGCGAAGGTTCAAGGCGGGTTGGACAAGGACATCGCCGCGCTGAACGCCCTGGGTTATGACGCCAAATTGTGCCTTACCGATTTTGGCGAAACCGCGGAAGACGTGATCCGAACGACTCTGCAGAAGAGCCGCTATGACTGCATCGTGATCGGTGCTGGTGTACGCACCATCGGCAAAAACTTTCTCCTGTTTGAGAAAGTGCTCAACGTGGTCCATGAACACGCCCCGCAGGCACGCATTTGTTTCAACACGGGTCCATTCGACACGGCCGAGGCGGTGCAGCGTTGGTGCTCAATTACCTGACAGCTTTCCGATTTCGTGCAAGGGGTCCATCGCGCCCAGCCGACCTAAAAATCCACCAGACTCAACCCCAGACTGAGCACCGTGCGCCGCCGGTTGTAGTCCACCAGCGAGTCGCCATATCCGCTGAACAGCTGCGCATGCCAGCGTAGGCCGCTGGGTTCGCCGTTGGAGCGGGTCGGGCCGATCGCCTGCATCCATTCCAGCCGCGCCGAACCGCGCGCGGAGCTGCGCAGCGAATGGCGCAGGGTCAGGCCCAGCGATTGGGCGTTGTTGATGTTCCAGGTGGCGGCGAGTTCGGCACGGCCAACCATGTCGCTGATGTCCGGGTTGTCGTCCTGGCCGCTTTTTTCGGGAACACGCGCCCACAGGCGTGCGCGCAGCGCGAAGCGGTCGTCTCTCTCCATGCCGGCCATGACGATGATGCGGTTCCAGCTGCGTGACAGCGGCAAGCCCTGACCGTTGGACTGGTGGTTCAGCGACAACCCGGCGTAGCGTACGCGCCAGCCCGCCTCCAGTGGCAGGTCGGTCGGGAAGATATACGTCAGTTCGGGCTCATGGTCGGTGCTGCGAAACGGACGCGAAATGTTGGCATTGAACAACTGCCAGTACGACTGCTGCGTATAGCCGAACCACAAGGAATCGCGCCGGGGCGAATCGCCTTCGGTCAGCAGGCCGCGGGCGATCTTGGTGCGCACCGAGAGCTGGATGCGTATTTCCGACGTGCTGTAGGCCACCGGCGTGGTGACGGAATAGCTGGGGTTGGATGACGATGGCGCGGTATTGACGCTGTTCGAGCCGATCCATGACAGGCTCAGCGGGCGGTAGACCCGGATGCCGAAGGTGCCGCAGTCACTGGCAGGCTCCAGTTCCCAGTAGCGCGACAGCGGTGATGTCTGTGGGTCTGCGCAAGGACGCAGGCCCGGGTCTACCGAGGTTGTGTCTTGCGCCAGTGCGGCGAATGCCGGGTTGGTACTGGCATTGGCACCGGAAAGGGGTTCGGCAGGGATGCCCTCCGATGCCGCAGAGTGTGCAGAAGCTGCGGTTGGCTGTGCCGCCGGCAAGGTTGCAGGGTGCGCCGCTGCCCAGCCGTCGAAGCAGGCCAACCGGGCAGCATTGTCGGCAAGCGCGGTGCAGGCGGCCCAGTGACCCGGTGGCGCAGCCGGGCTTGGCTGCGCCGACACGACCGGCGCGGACACCAGGGCCAGCAGCGCGTATCCGAAGGCACCAGCGTAGGGCGGGCGCACAGAGATCATCGGCATGAACGGTTGTCGGGTCGCGGGTCGGGAGGCCATGGGTAGTCTGCCCTGCCGCGCAGGCAGGTTGGTTGAGAAATTCGAAGCTGCCATTATCCGGTTGGCTCCCGCCGGTCCTTTGCACCCGGGCCGTAAGCGGGTAACACAACGTAGCCTTGACGACGTAACCTCGAACCACAAGCCCTGCCGCTCTGTCAAAAGCCACCAAGGCTTGCAACCATCGCCTGCCATGCAGCGTCCAGAACGGTTGTCAGTCGGCGACGCCAAGGGGAAGCTTCGGCGCACCGCTCTGGTCCAGCTGCGTCAGGTACAGCCGCAGGTCGAACTCGATCTGGTGGTAGTCGGGCTCCATGTGGCAACACAGCTGGTAGAACGCCTTGTCATGATTCTTTTCTTTCAGGTGCGCCAACTCGTGCACCGTGATCATGCGCAAAAATGCTTCGGGTGCATGGCGGAACATCGCTGCGATGCGGATCTCGCGTTTGGCCTTGAGCCGGCTGCCTTGCACCCGCGACACCGTGGTGTGGGTGCCCAACGCGTGCGCGACGACCTGCAGCTTGTTGTCGAACGTGACTTTGGACAGCGGTGGCGCGCTGCGCATGAAGTTGTTCTTGAGTTCGGTCACGTAGTCATACAACGCGCCGTCAGTGCGGATCGTATGGGCCTGGGCATACCGGCGCTCCAACAGCGCTCCGAACGTTCCGGCCTCCAGCATCGTGCGGGCCTGCTGCTGCAGCGATGGCGGATAACCCTGCAGATACTTCATGCCGCAGCGCCATCGAGCACCTGCGCCAATACCGCGCTGTCGACGTTGCCGCCCGAGAGCACCGTGCCGACCACCAGACCCTGGATCGCATCGCGCTCCTGCATCGCGGCGGCATAACCTGCCGCGCCAGCACCTTCGGCGACGTTGTAGGTATCGGCGAACAGATCGCGCATGGCTTGTGCCACCTCGGCATCGCTGACCTGCACGATGCGATCGACCTGCAGTGCCAGCGTGTCGAGCGCGTCCTGCTCGGCGATTCGACAGGCCATGCCGTCGGCCAGCACGGTGCTGACCGGTGCCGCGACCACGTGGCCCGCCACCAGCGAATCGGCATAGCTGGTGGCGTGGCTGCTCACCACGCCGACGATCCGCGCCGGATGCTGCAACGCCCGTTTGGCGGCGATCGCGCCGCAGATGCCCGAGCCCAGGCCGATCGGCACATATACGATATCGAGTTGCGGCACTGCGCGAAAAAACTCCCACCAATAGGTGGCCACGCCGCGTACCAGGCCGACGTGGAAACTGGGAACCATCATGGCACCGGTCTGCTGCGCCAGTGCCAGCGCATGCTCGCGGCTGGCCTGAAAGTCGTCGCCGTGTTCCACCAGTGTGGCACCCAGTGCGAGCATCGCCGCGTTCTTCTCGACCGAGTTGCCGTGCGGAACCACGATGGTGCACGCCACGCCGTGGGTGCGTGCGGCCCAGGCCACACTCTGGCCGTGGTTGCCACGGGTGGCGCTGATGACTGCGCGTGGCATCGTGCCCTTTTGACGCTGGTGTTCGAAAAACGTCAGACCCCCGCGAATCTTGAATGCACCCACCGGCGTGTGGTTCTCGTGCTTGAGCCAGCAATCGGTGCCCAGGCGCTGACTGGCCAGTGCCCAGCGGTACTGCGGTGTCGGCGGCATGGTGCGGTAGACGACCTCGGCGGCAGCCTCGATGTCATGCAGGGTTGGCAGGATCATGGCTGTCATGGTGGGTTCGCCTCGATAGTGCGCGCCGCCGATTGCACGGCGGCGGTGGGATGTAACGGATTGGCTTGGTTCACAGATCGACCGTGCCCCGAATACAGGTCACCGATTGCCCGCCGACCCAGACCTGACCCGACGCATCGGTGTTGATCTGTACCCGGCCAGCGCGTCCGAGTGCGGCACCTTGTGCTGCCAGGTAGTGGTTTGGCATTCGCCCTTCCGCGATCAGCCACTGCGCCAGACTGGCATTCAGACTACCCGTGACCGGGTCCTCGTTCACGCCCAGATGGGGCGCGAAACCACGCACCTCCAGCTGGACAGCGTCATCACCTGCGTCCGCACGCACCGCGGCGACGCCGACTTTGTGCCCGGTGGCTGCCAGTTGGCCCAAGTCAGGCTGGAGCCGCGCCACAGCGCTTGGGTCGTCCAGTAACAGGCCCAACCACGGCGTGCCGTTGTCGAGCAGTTGCGCCGACACCACCTGGGCCGGGCGCAAACCCAGCGCCGCCGTGACCGTTCCCAGCAGCGGCGCCTGCACGTCACTGCGTGTCAGCGCAGGCGCGCCGAACGCCAGCAATGCCTTGTCGCGGCGGATGGGCACCAGGCCGACACCGCATTGCTGCAAGACCTGTTCGGTGGAATGCGGCATACCGCCAGCCGTCAGCCAGGCATGGCAACTGCCCAGTGTCGGATGGCCGGCAAACGGTAGCTCGCCACCGGGGGTGAAGATGCGCGCGCAGTAGTCGGCGCCGGGCTCGGTGGGCGTCAGCAGAAATGTAGTTTCTGACAGGTTGGTCCAACGGGCGAAACGCTGCATCGTGGCGTCGTCGAGGCCATCGGCTTGCAGCACCACCGCCAACGGATTGCCATGGTACGGCGTAGCGGTGAAGACATCGACTTGCTGGAATGGACGCCGGGTCATGCGGCGGTTGCTCAGGTCAGGGTCTGGTCGAGCACGCCACGGCTGGCGGGGCGTTCACACAGCGCGGCGTACCAGCGCTGCAGGTGGGGCCTTGGTGGGTGCGCCAGCGGCAAGCCGTACCACCGGTGGATTTCGCAGCCCACGGGAATGTCGGCCATGCTGAAACGTGCGCCTGCCATATAGGTGCTTTGGGATAGACGGCGCTCCAGCAGGTCGAGCAGCGGTTCCATGCGGGCCACCGACTGTGCGATCAGCGGCTGCTGGCGTTGGTCGGGCAATGTCCGAATCAATTGGATGAAAGCGTCACGGCCAGCAGCGTTGATCGTGGTTTGTTGCCAATCCATCCATTGCTCGGCAATCCAGCGTTCTGCCGGTATGGGGGGCAGCAACCCCGCGTTCGGTAACCGATGGGCCAGGTATCGCACGATGACATTGGACTCCCAAAGGACCAGGTCACCGTCTTGCAGCGTGGGTATCAGCGCATTCGGATTGAGCTGCGCATACTCGGCCGTATTGACGATGCCGAACGACGCGCCTGCGTCCTGCCGCGTGAAAGTGGTACCGGTCTCTTGCGCCGCCCACACCACCTTGCGCACATTGATTGAACTGAGCCTTCCCCAGATTTTCATGGTCGCTCTCCCTATTTCGACATAAATTCAGGCCGCCACCGGCATCGACTCGCGCACCGCTGCGGCCAGCGCGGCGACGCCGCGTCTGATCTCTTCCACGCTGGGCGTGACGAACGACAGCCGCAGGCAGCGCGGATCGGGATGGTCGGCAAAAAACGCCAGGCCTGGCACAAAGGCCACCCCCTTCTCGACCGCCTTGGTCAGCAGTTCGACCGCGTCCATGCCACGCGGCAGCCGTGCCCACAGGAACATGCCTCCTTCCGGCGTGTTCCAGACCATCCGGGTGTCAGGATCGACTTCGTCCTGGCCAGGCATTTCGCGCGCCAGAGCGGCCAGCATCGCGTCGCGCTGGGCCTTGTAACGGGCGCGAATGGTCGGGATATGGCGATCAAGGAAGCCGCCTTGCATCACCTCGGCGATCATGCGCTGGTTGAAACCGGGGCTGTGCAAGTCAGCCGCCTGTTTGGCCTGCAGCAGCTTGGGGTACACGGCTTCAGGTGCGACCAGGTAGCCCAGCCGCAGTCCCGGTGCCAGCACTTTGGAGAACGAACCCAGGTAGATGCAACCGTCGGGGTTGCGTGCCGTTAGCGGTGCGGGCGGCGGTTGGTCGAACCACAGGTCGCCGTACGGGTTGTCTTCGACGATCGGCAAGCCCAACTCGGCTGCAGCCGCAACCAGTTCGCTGCGGCGCGCCTCGCTCATGGTGCGGCCGGTCGGATTCTGGAAGTTGGGCAACACATAGAGGAAACGCGGCGCGCTGCCACTTTGGTATTTGCGACGCAGGTCAACGATCCGCAGTCCTTGGTCATCGCTGTCGATGCTGACGATGTCGGGCTCCATCGGTGTAAACGCCTGCAACGCGCCCAGGTAGGTCGGTGTCTCCACCAGCACCCGGCTGCCTGCATCGATCAGCACCTTGGCCACCAGGTCCAGCCCCTGCTGGGAGCCGGTGGTGATCAACACCCGCGCCGGGTCCACGTCCCACGGCAACATGTCGGCCACCATCTGCACCAGCGGCCTGTAACCTTCGCTGGCCGCATATTGCAAGGCCGCCTGCGCATCGTTGGCCAATACGGTGGCGCAGGCCTTGGCGAACTCCGGTACCGGGAAGGTTTTGGCCGATGGCAGCCCACCGGCAAAACTGATGATGCCGGGTTTCTCGGTCACCTTGAGGATTTCGCGGATCACCGAGGGGTTCATGCGGGCCGCGCGGCGCGCCAGGCTCCATTGCGTTTTGTTGCCGGTCGAGGGGCTGGTCATGGTCTTTCTCCGTTGTGCGGGCCGTGGAACGTGGCCCTTGTCATGAAGCGTTTTTTCCTGCGCGCACCGCTGGGCCGCGCACAGGGTCGGGGGATGCGGAGGCGATCGGCATCTTCTTGCCGATGAACACGGTGGCGATCACGGCGATGGCGAAGCCGACCGTCAGCAGGTCGAGCGATTCTCCCAGCAGCGGCACCGAGAACACCATGGTCAAAAACGGTTGCACCAGTTGCACCTGGCTGACCCGCACCGTGCCGCCCAGGGCCAGGCCACGGTACCAGGCGAAGAATCCGATCCACATCGAAATCAGTGCCACATAGGCAAAGCCCATCCAGGCGCTGGGCAACACCGGGCCGTCAGGCCGATTGGCCATCATCACCGGCAGGGTGATCGGCAGGCTGATCACGAGCACCCAGCAGATGACGCGCTCGGCACCCAGTTGCGACGTGAGCTGGCCGCCGCCAACATAACCGAATGCGGCGCTGAGCACCGCGAGCAGCAGCAACAGATCGGCCCATTGCGCTGCACTGGTCGCGCCAGGTGCGCGCAGCAGCACGAAGATGCCCACCAGCGCAGAGCCCGCGAAGGCGCAGACCCAGAACCCGGCGCTGGGGCGTTGGCGCAACCATACGCTGGCCACCACCGCAGTGACCAGCGGCAAGATGCCGATCACGACCGCGGCATGTACCGATTCGACATGGCGCAGGGCCAGTGCCACGAACAACGGGAACCCGACCACCACGCAACAGGCGGTGAAGGCGAGTGCCAGCCATTGGCGCCCGCTTGGCCCTGGGCCGCGGGTGAGCAACAAATAGACGATGGACAAAATGCCGGCCACCGCCGCGCGACCGAAGGTGACAAACACCGGCGAGAGCTGCGGCACCTGAGCCGAGCCAGTTGCCAGCTTGGTCATCGGCAACGTTGCCGCGAACAACACCACGCCCAGAAAGCCGAGCCAAAGGCCACGGGTCTCGTTCGTCATACCGTGAGCATCCACAGGGCAGTGAGCAGCAGCACCAGCGCCATCGCACGGTTGAACCAGAGCAGGCGATGGCCTTGCGCCAGAGCCTTGCGCAGCAAGGATCCCATCACCGCATAACTCGCATTGCTGAAAAACGCAAACACGACCATCACCGCGCAGACGATGGCCAGCCGCTCGCCAGGATTCGTCGATGGCTTGCCTGCCGCGCTGATGACCCAACCGGCGCTGAGTGTCAACGCCAGCATCCAGGCCTTGATGTTGATGAACTGCAGTCCGACGCCACCCCAAAAGCCGATTGTCAGTCGCGAGGCATCGACGCGGGTCAGCTGCGAGGCGGTGGCGAGCTTCCAGGCCAGCCACACCAGATAGCCCACGCCTCCCAATTGCACGCCCCAGCGCAGAGCGGGCAGGCTCAGCACCAGTGCACCCAAACCGAGGCCGCAAGCCAGCATCAGCAACAACCACCCGGCAGGCACCGCCAGGCAAAAGCGCAGCGCCGGGCGCAGCCCGTGGTTGGCAGCCAGTGCGGTCGACAACAGGGTGTTCGGACCGGGCGTGAAGCTCATCGCGGTGCAAATGGCCAGCAAGGCGGTCAGTTCGGTAGGGCTCATGCAGGGCGAATCAGGAATATCGGCGGGGTGCAGATCAGGGATGGGCTTGACTGTAGCGGGGAACGCGGGTCCGATCTGCGAGAGGGCATGTAATTTCGAGGGGTGCTCGATCGCGGGGATACTGCGGGCAGGATCAATCCCATGCCAATGCACCTGACACGCCGCCACTGCCTGCAATTGGCGGGCGCAGTGCTTGCTGGCATGGCGTTGCCTTGCGGTGTCCAGGCCGATGGCCTGGCCATGGCCGGTGCCCGCATGACGGCCGATTTTGACCCGGTGGCTGCGATCTGGCTTGGTTACGACCAAGGCCATGAGGCGTTTACCGCAGACCTGGCCAAGGCGTTGATGCCCCATGTGCCCATCAAGATGCTGGTGCGCGATGCGCAGGCGCAGGCGAAGGCGATGTCGGTGCTGCGCAGCCAGGGGCTCAACGCATTGCAGGTGGCGTTCGTACAGGACGCGCAGGCACCGTTTTTCGTGCGTGATGGTGCCGTGTTCGGTGTGGACGGACGGAACAAGCCTTTCATCATTGACTTTCAATGGACGCATTACGGCTGGTCGAACTGGTGCCGCCGCACCTTTGCCGGCAGCCGAACCCAGGCGCGCGACTGTGCGCGTACCGACGATCTGGAAAGCGGCGGACTGGACCAACGACTGGCCAGTTCCCTCAGGCTCTCGTATTTTTCATCGCCGTTGGCGGTCGAGGGCGGCGGCGTCGAGGTCAATGGGCGCGGCCTCATCATTGCCAATTGGACGCTGTGGCGTGAGCGCAATCGGGGCTTGTCCAGAGAGACGATCGAGAAATATCTGCTGGCCTTGCCTGGCATGCGCAAGGTGGTCTGGGTGCCGCATGGCCTGGCCCATGACCCCTTGCACCGCGCCACCATCATCGGCCCATATGTCGGATGGGGTACCGGTGGGCATACCGATGAATTCGTGCGCTTCGCCAACGAAAACACCGTGCTGCTGGCATGGGTCGATGACGCGCAAGCGCGCAGCCATCCGGTTGCGCGGCTGAACCAGCAGTACATGCAGTCCAATTTCGAGGCCTTGTCCAACAGTACCGACCAGCGTGGGCGACCGCTCAGGGTGATCAAGGTACCGCTGCCGCGTATCGTTGAGCGTTCGGTGGTGCTCAGTGCCAGCGCCAACACCGCGTATTCGCATGAGTGGACCGCAGCGTCATTCCCCGCGCGAGAACGGCGCAAAGAGGGCGATACGGTGAAACAGCTTGCCACCACCAGCTACCTGAACCATGTGCTGGCCAATGACCTGGTGTTGTTGCCGACCTATGTGGAACACGGCACGCCGCCCCAGCAGCAGGAGCAGGTGGAGAAAATCTATGCCGCAGCGTTTCCCGGGCGCACCGTGAAAGTCATCGATGTCATGAATGCCAACTGGGTTGGCGGAGGGGCTCACTGCGCAACGCTGACCGAGCCGGCGCTACAGGGGTGAAGTGCTAGCCCTTGTGCAACTGCGCCAGCACCCGCAGCAGCGTCCGATTGACCTCGCCCAGATCGAGTTCATGCGTGGCGCACAGGTCTGGCACCGTGTGCATGCTCGGATACTCCAGCGCGGTGGCCAGCTCCAGGAACGGCGCGTAAGGTCCGCTATTGCCCAGGATGGCGCCGTTCACGCGGTCCGACAGCGGCAAGCGGTGCAGTGCCTCGCGCAAGGGCTCGCCCAGCAAGCCATCGATCTGCGACAACATGCCGGTCAGAAATACCTCGCGGCGCAACTGGTCTTCGTCGCCCGAATCGAGCAGGTTTTCCATCAGCCGTGCACGCATCACCATGCCCATGCGCACCGGTTCCATGTCGGGTTCGGTGCTGGCCTGTGGCAATTGCTCCATCAGCCAGACCTTGAAACGTGACAGGCCCAGCAGCATCAGGCCATGGCGCAGCGATTCGACGCCACTGCGCAGGCCCAGCGCGGCCGAGTTGGTATAGCGCAGGAAACGGTAGGCCAACAAGGGTTCGTCGGCCAGGGTGTGTTCGATCAGCTCCAGCGCGGCGTCGGCATCGATATGCTGTACCAGGCGCACGATGGCTTTGTGGCTGGGTTGGATCGCCTGACGCTGGTGCGAGAGCACAACATCGTCGCTCGGCCAGCCCGCCACGCCCCAGGCACCTTGCTGGTCCAGGCAGTGGTCGGCCATTAGTCGGCTGGCTACGGCCTCGATGATCTGGCCGGTGGGCACGGGGCTCGCGCGGCCGCTGCCGGGCTGCGTCTGGCGCAGTGAGGCCTGTGCGCCGACGATGGTCTCGCCCGCAGTAAGGCCCAGCATGCCGCGCTCGAAAAAGTGCGCGGTAGCAGCATCGGGACGTTGGCCAGGCTTGCCACGCCAAGTCAACGGCAAGCCGCGGCCATGGGCGCGCTGAACGGCTTCAGTCACCGCCGGGTCGGCCATCATCAAGTCGTGTTGCACGACCAGTTGCGGCCCTTCGCGCTGGTCGTGATCGAGCAGGTCGATCAGCAAGGCTGCGGTTTGCGGGGTCAGCAGCAGGTCAGGACATTGTGGGGACCAGGTCTGGCCCATGGTGCGCAAAAAATGCGCGCCTTCGACCGGCTCATGACCGTGTGGCGACAGGAACAATTGCACCGCCGCGATTTCGCGCTGGCGGTTCCAGACCATCTGGTAACCCAGGATCAAATGCCCGAGCGTCGAAGGGGCCATGGTGTTGTCGTCAATTGATGTAGTTGAACAGAGACAGGCGCTGGATTTGTGCGTAAGACTGTAGCGCAGCCTGGTAGCCGGTCTGTGTCTGGCTGAACTCCGAGATCGCCTTGACCATGTCGACGTCGATGGCGCGCGCCCGGTCCGACTCCAGCGACAGGGAGCGCGCCGATTGCTGGTCGGTGATGGTGTCGGCCCGGTTGAGCCAGTCACCAGCCTGGCCGCGTGCCGCCTGCATGCGTTCCATCGCCGTGTCGATCTGCGACAACGACAGCGCCACCGCATGGGCCAGCCGGTTGTCGCCCGGCGCGTCGTCGATGCTGCGGATCGCGTTGTCCAGCAGGTTGAATACATTGCGGGTAACGCTGGGCGCAAGCTCCAGCGCGTCCCCGCTGGCTGGTTTGCCCTGCGCCAGCACCGCGATGCCGTCGAACTGGATCGGCGTGCCGTCGACATAGGGTTGCCCGCTGGCGATCGTGGTCGAGGTCGTGGTGTTGACCACGTCGTAGGTGGTCACGCCGGCTGTCACACTGAAGTTGATGCGGTAGTTGTCGCCGGTGACCAGCGTGGGCGAGACCACGCTGCCCGGGTCGCTCCACAGGCCACCGGAGTTGCCGGTGGCCAGCGAAACCTCGAACGTCCGGTTGCCGCTGGGTACATCCATCCATATCGCCTGGCCGTTCATCGCACCGGGCAGGTTGGTGGTGGTCGCGGCGCGTTGGCCTGCTGCGCCCTGGAATTGCACACCGGCCGGTAGATCGGCAAATGGCGCGCCCGCGCTGCCCAGGCCGCCATACAGTGGCAAACCATTGTTGTCGGTGCGGTTGGCGATCGCGAAGATCTGGTCGCGCAAACTGCTGAGCTGCTGTGCGAGGGTGTCGCGGTTGGCCGGTGAGTAGGCGGCATTGCCGGCGGCCAGTACGAACTCGCGTGCGGTCTGCATCAGCCCGATGGCTTCGCCCAGGCCGGCCTCCGCGCCGGACAAGGCCGCACGCTGGGTCTCCAATGCGCGCTGGTCGGTGGCGATGCGGTCCAGCCGCACCAACACGCGCTCGGCCTGCGCCGAGGCGAGGGGATCGTCGCTGACCCGGTTCACGCGCAGGCCCGAACTGAGTCGCTCCTGCTGCATGGCCATGTCGCTCTGGCGCTTGTACAGCTGCTCCAGTGCGTTGTCGTAGGTGTTGGCGGTTCCTGTGCGCATGATGGAAAAGTGGGCGTTGCGAAGGCTGGACTGGCGTCAGCGTCCCAGGGTCTGGATCAGGGTGTCGAACAGGGTTTGCGACACCTGCAGAATCTTGGCGGAAGCCTGGTAGGCCTGCTGGAACTGCAGCAGCTTGGCGGCTTCCTCGTCCAGGTTGACGCCCGAGACCGCCGCCCGGTCGGTTTGTGCGTTGTCGGCGATCGAGCGTGAGACGGCGCTGGCGAATCGGGCACTTTGCACCCTAACGCCGATATCGGACATCAGGGCCACGTAACCATCGGTGGTGGCAGCGCCGTCAAACAAGGCCAGGTCACGGATGGCCAGCATCGCATGCGCGTTGCCGGCGTCCACCCCCGGATAGGCATTGGCCCGCACGGTATAGGTGTCGCCCACCTGGGGCGAGCCCTTGAGCATGAGGGACCAGCCGTTGTAATTGATCGGCTGACCGGGCACAAAAGCCACGCCGCTCGGGTTGCCGGTTCCGGTTCCGACCACATCGAAGGTGCCGGCACCGGCGAAGGTGAGGGTCACGGTCTGCGCCAGATTGGCATTGGCCTGCACGGGTTGCAACGACTGCAGTGTCAGTGATCCCTGGTTGGCCGCGCCAGCGCCAGCCACCACCGGGCTGGCCACGGCCAGCGTACGGGGTGAGGCAAAAGCCACATCCATGGCGCCAGCCACCTGGCGGTAGGGTGTGACCATGAAGCGGTCACCGGCACTGGCCGCGCCGCTGACCTGCAGGTTCAGGCCATCGATCTGCGCCGGCATCGCGGTAAACGCGGTGACCTGGTCGTCGGACACACGCCGGATGGAACCGGTGGTGGCACCGGTGAAGATCACCTCGTAGTCCGAGGGTGCCAGCGCTGTGGCACCGCTGGTCGGGCTGGTCTGCACGGCGACCTGGAGGCTGGCGCTGCCGGTGTTGGCGAGTGCGGGCAAGGCGTCCGGTATCGGGCCCAGGGTGAACAGGTTGCCAACCGGATTGCCGGCGAGGTCCAGGCCCAGGCTGTGCTGCTGGTTCACCACCGTGCCCATTCCCAGCGCCATGCGCCCGAGCAGGTTGCCGGCATCTGCCAGGTCGGTGTTGTTGAAGCGCAGCAGGCCGGCCAGGCTGCCGCCACCGAGCGCGGCCTCCTCCATCACCACCGTCAGGCCGCCGCGCTGCATCGTCAGTTTGGACTTGAGTGGGTCCCCGAACGCGTCGGGCTGCAGCGCCACCGTGGCTGCCTGCGCGCCCAGCACCAGTGGCTGGCTGGCCGAGACAAACACGCTCACTGTGCCGTCGGCGGCCGGCAGACTGGTGGTCTGCACATGGGTATTGAGTTTGCGGATCAGTTCGTCGCGCTTGTCCAGCAAGTCGTTGGGCGTGTGGCCTGAGCCCTGGCGGTTGCTGATCTCGCGGTTGACGTCGGCGATCCGTGTGGCCAGGCTATTGATGGTGCGCACCTGGGCCGCGAGTTCCTGCTGCAGGCTTTCGCGCAAATTGCCGATGTTGTCATCGACCGAGCGAAACCGCGCCGCCAGTTCGTCGGCGCGTGCCAGCACCACGGTGCGCGCGGTCAGGTCGGTCGGCGCGTTGGCGACGTCGGAAAACGCATTGAGCATGCTACCCATCGCCGAACCCAGACCGGCTGTGCCGCCCAGGAACAGGTCTTCGAGCTTCTTGAGCTGATCGAGCCGCTTCTCGTCGGCCGCCGCGACCGAGCCGGTCAAGGCCACCTGGCGGGTAAGCATCTCGCTGTGTTTGCGCAGCACGGTGACCGCATCGACGCCACTGCCGTAATAGCCCTTGCCCTGGTACTGGCCTTCCAGCGCTTCGAGTTGGACCTCCTGGCGCGAGTACCCCTGCGTGTTGACGTTGGCAATGTTGTTGCCGGTCGTGCGCAACACCTGCTGGTTGCTCAGCAATGCGCTGGTCGCGATGTTTTGCAGACTGGGCATGGCCGTCTAGATGGTGCGTGCCCGCTGCAACTGCAGCGTGGTGTTGATGGCCCGGCTGAGCTTGGACGCATAGTCCGGGTCGGTGGCGTAGCCGGCGCGCTGCAATCCGGTGGCCCAGGCCTGTACCGAATCGGTCCGCTGGCTGACCTGCGCGTAGCGCGGGCTCTGGGTGATCAGGCGGGCGTAGTCGCGCAGCGAGTCTTCGTAGGAATCGTAGGCCCGGAACTTCGCCACCACTTTCTGCGGCGTTCCGCCGACGTATTCGGTGGTCGTGATCTCGGCCACCTTGCCACTCCATCCGCCGGTGGCCTTGATGCCGAACAGGTTGTACGACGGCGATCCGTCGGCCATTTTGATCTCGCTGCGACCCCATCCGGTCTCATGGCCGGCTTGTCCGAGCATGAAGGCAGCCGGAATGCCGCTGGTTTGTTCGACCCGCGCGGCGGCGGCGGCGTGGCGCTCCACAAAAGCACTCTGGCTGCCGCTCGGTCGTATGGCACCGAGCGACTCGGATGGCGTCGGTGTCGCTGCCGCACCGGGCGGCGCAAAGGGAACCGGAATCGACTCGCCCGAGATGCGTTGCGACAACTGGCGCGCGATCATCTCCGACAACCCGCCGGGCATGCCGGACATCTGCACCGCCATCTGCTGGTCCAGCAGGTCGGCGCTCAGGTCGCCACCCGGACTGTCGAGCAGGCCGGATTTCATCGTGGCCTCGCGCATGCTCTTGACCAGCTCGCGCATGAACAGCGACTCGAACTGCCTGGCGGCTTCCTTGATCGCACTGGCGCTGTTCTGGCCTGCCTGCAGCTTGAGCGCGTCCAGCGAGCGGGCATCGGCGGCGAGTGCGTTTGCGTTGCTGTTGAGGGTTCCCACGCTCATGCTAGATCACCTCCAGTTCGGCGTTCAGCGCGCCAGCGGCCTTGATGGCCTGCAAAATGGCCAGCAGGTCCTGGGGCGTGGCACCCAGCAGGTTCAGCGCGCGCACCACGTCGGCCAGTTTGGGCGACGCTGGTATCTGCATCAGGATGCCAGGTTCCTGCGTGATCCTGATATTGGACTGCTGCGCCACCACGGTCTGCCCTTGCGACAGCGGGTTGGGCTGGCTTACCACCGGCGTGCTGCTGATGGTGATCGACAGGTTGCCGTGGGCGATGGCGCACGGACCGAGCGTGACGGCCTGGTTCAGCACGATCGAGCCGGTGCGGGCGTTGATCACCACCTTGGCCGATGGCACGGACGGTTCCAGCACGAGCTCCTCCATTTCGGCGATGAAGCTGACGCGGGAATTCGGGTCGACCGGTGCCCGGACTTCGACGGTGCGCCCGTCCAGTGCGCGCGCGTAACCTTCGCCAAAGCGCCGATTGATGGCCTGCGCCACCCGCCGCGCGGTCTGGAAGTCGGAGGCGGTCAGGCCCAGCGCGATCGTGTCGCCCTGCTGCAGCGGTGTGGGAACGCTGCGCTCGACCTGGCCACCGCCAGGAATACGTCCGGCACTCAGGTGGTTGATCTGCACCTTGCTACCGCCGGCCGATGCGCCGGCACCGGCAACGATCAGGTTGCCCTGTGCCAGCGCGTACACCTCGCCGTCCACACCGCGCAGCGGCGTGCTGATCAGCATGCCGCCCTTGAGCGACTTCGCATTGCCCAATGACGACACATTGACATCCAGCGCCTGGCCCGGACGCGCGAATGCCGGTAACTGCGCCGTAACCAGCACCGCCGCGACGTTCTTGAGCTGCAGTTGTGCGACACCGGCCGCCGGCAGGGTGATCCCCAACTGCTGCAGGTAGTTGTTCATGCCTTGCGAGGTGTAGGGCATCTGCGTGGTCTGGTCTCCGCTTCCGTCCAGGCCCACGACCAGGCCAAAACCGGTGAGCTGGTTGCTGCGCACGCCTTCGATCGCTGCCACCTCCTTGATGCGAGCGGCAGAAGCTGGCAGCGTGAAGACCAGCGCCATGCCGATCAGGCTGACCCGCGCGAATGCGTGCCAGTGGCGGAAATGGTGGGCATGGATGTGCATGGCCATACCCTCAGAACGGCAGGAATGCCATGAAGAAACGCGCGATCCAGCCCACAGTCTGGGCTTCGTTCTGCGCGCCTCTGCCGCGCGACTCGATGCGGGCATTGGCCACCTGGGTCGAGCTCACCAGGCCACCCGCCTGGACGGCGCGCGGGTCCACCGTGCCAGAGAAGCGCAGCACGTCGACATTCTGGTTCACGCCGATCTGCTTGTCGCCAGCCACGACCAGATGGCCATTGGGCAATACGTCGACCACGGTGGTGGTGATCGAGCCTGAAAAGCGGTTCGCACTCTCGGTCGCGCCGGCACCGGCGAAGTCATTGTTGGTGGAGGTGTTGACCGACAACTTGCCCAAGGTTGCAGCGCTGAGGATCGGAAAAGCTGACACGCTGGCGTCCATCGACGAGGTCCGGTTGGCGGTCGATGACGACTTCTGGCTGGCGGTGATGTTCTCGGTGATCAGGATCGTCACCACGTCGCCGACCATGCGCGCACGATAGTCCTCGAACGGCGGGCGATAGCTGGCGTTGTGGTACAGGCTGCCGGTGACCGGTCTGGGTTCGGCAGCCCGGGCGACGATGGGTGAGGGTGGTTGGGTGAAGTCGACGCGTTCGGTCTTGGGCAGCGAATTGCAACCGCTGGCCAGCACGACGATCAGCAGGGTGCCAACGGAGGTACGAGGAAAGGACAGCAGGTACATCACAGTTGGCCGAGTTTTTGCAGCATCTGGTCCGAGGTCTGGATCGCCTTGGAATTCATTTCGTAGGCGCGCTGGGTCTGGATCATCGTGATCAGTTCCTGCACCACGTTGACATTGGAGGTCTCCAGAAATCCCTGGGTGACGGTGCCAATGCCGTTGGTGCCCGGCGTACCGGTATTGGGCTGCCCGGAGGCCGGACTTTCGGAGAACAGGTTTTGTCCGAGGGGTTCGAGCCCCGCCGAATTGATGAAGCTGGCCAGAATGATGTTGCCGATCTGTTGTGGCGCGGTGGTGCCGGGAATGCTCGCGGTGACGGTGCCGTCGGTGGCGATGGCGATGTTTTTCGCGTTCGCCGGCACGGTCACGCCATTGGCCACCGGAAACCCGCTGGCGGTCACCATTCGGCCCTGGTTATCGACCTGGAACGAACCGTTGCGGGTATAGCTGGTCGAGCCGTCGGGCATCGTGACCTGGAAAAACCCGTTGCCCTGGATCGCGACGTCCAGATTGTTCGAGGTCTGCTGGATCGTGCCTTGCGCGAACGACCGGCTGGTGGCCACGGTGCGCACCCCCAGGCCCAGGTGCAAACCGGTGGGCAGCTGCGACTGGTCGGAGGTGTTGGAGCCGACCTGGCGCAGATTCTGGTACATCAGGTCTTCGAAAACCGCCTGCGCGCGTTTGTAGCCGGTGGTAGAGACGTTGGCCAGGTTGTGAGAGATCACGTCGAGCTGGGTCTGTTGGGCCTCCATGCCGGTTTTGGCGATCCAGAGTGAGTTGATCATGGTGTTGTCCTCAGTGTTCGGGGTTAGTTAGGCCAGAGCCCGTCAGCCTTGCATGCTCAGCAGCTGGCCGGCTGAGCGATCGTTCGATTCGGCGCTTTGCACCAGGCGCATCTGCATCTCGAACTGGCGGGCGGTCTGGATCATGCCGACCATGGTTTCTATCGGGCTGACATTGGAGCCTTCCAACGCGCCACTGTGCAATCGCGCCACGGGGTCGTTCGGCAGCGGTGCGCCGTCGGCAGTGCGAAACAAGCCGTCGTCGCTGCGCTTGAGCGGATCGTCCGCAGTCGGGGTCGCCATCTTCAGACGGCCCACCACGGTGGGTGGTTGTCCTGCGACCTTGGCGCTGATGTCGCCATTGGGCGCGATCGTGATCTCGCCGTTGGCCGGTACGACGATCGGCGCACTGCCGTCCGAGAACACCGCCAAGCCGCTGATGGTCTGCAAGGTACCGTCCGGCCCGATCTGCAGCGCGCCGCTGCGGGTGTAGGCCTCGGTGCCGTCCAGACCCTGCACCGCGAACCAGGCGTTCCCGGTGGCCCGCACGTCCAGCGGCCGACCGGTGGTCTGCATCGGGCCTGGCGCGTTCAGATAGCCCGAGGTCGCCTCCAGCGCGAACACCCGGGTGGTCGCGCCGTCGCCGCGCAGCGGCACTGCGCGATAGGCCGACAACTCGGCGCGAAAGCCGTTGGTAGATGCATTGGCCAGGTTGTTGGACAGCACCGATTGCCGGTGCGTGGCTGCGCTGGCGCCGGTCATTGCGGTGTAGATGAGTCGATCCATGGCGGTGCCTTGTCAGGGGTGGGGTGCGGCGCTCGATCAGCGTAGCTGCGTCAGCGTGGACAGGACCTGGTCCTGTGTCTTGATGGTTTGCGCGTTGGCCTGATAGGTGCGCTGCGCCGTCATCATGTTGATCAGCTCGGAGGTCAGGTCGATGTTGGATTCCTCCAATGCGCCAGCGCGCAGGCTGCCGAACTTGCCCACGCCCGGTTCGCCCACGATGGCCAGGCCCGATGCCACCGTCTCCACCCAGTTGCCGTTCTCAATGGGGCGCAGACCTTGCACATTGCGGAAATCGGCCAGCGCAATCTGCCCGGCAGCCTGGGTCTGGCCGTTCGAGTAACGCGCGTTGATGACGCCGTTTTCGCCGATCGCCAGGGTCACGAAGTCGCCGGGTGCGTAGCCATCCTGCTCCAGGTCGGTGACGGCAAAGCTAGTCGCAAACTGGGTTGTCCTGGTCACGTCCAGTGCGGCGCTGAAGCTGCCGATATTGGGATTGGGCGAGATGATGGCGATGGCAGGCAGGGCCGGCACGCTGCTGGCCAGCCGGCCGTTGACATCGAAGGTCAGTGTCGCCGTCAGCGATGCGGTCGCGGTGGCGTCCGACGTCGGATCGGTGTATACCTGCCAGGTGTCGCTGGCTGTCTTGCGCATATAGACCGAGGCAGGAATCGCCGAACCTTGCGAGTCGTAGACGTTCAGTGAGGTGCCAAAGGTGGTCAGCGGCACATTCGGAACCGAGGCGTTCCAGACCGGCGCGCTGGCATTGAGGTTGAGCTCGGCCGCAATCGAGGTGGTGGCGCGCGCGGGAATCGGGCTGCCGGTTGGGATCGTCATCGGTTGCAGCGTGCTGCTGGTGGCCACGCCGGCGGTCGTGGTCGGATACCCCATCAACTTGGCTTTGGCATTGGTCACGATGTTGCCGTCGGTGTCGAGCTTGAAGGTGCCGGCGCGGGTATAGGCTGCGGAACCGTCGGGCAGCGTGACGGGGAAGAAGCCAGCCCCGTTGATCGCGATGTCCAGTTCGCCGCCGGTAACGTTCACCGTGCCCTGCGTGAACTGCTGCGCTAACGTCGAGACCTCGACGCCTATGCCTTCGGTGCGGCCGTTCGCGGCGATCGTCGAGGCGACAACGATCTCGGAGAATTCGGCGCGCGCGACCTTGGCACCGATGGTGTTGGCGTTGGCGATGTTGTTGCCGATCACATTGAGGTTGCGGCTGGCGGCGTTCAGGCCCGAGAGTCCGGTTTGGAATGACATGGTGAGGTTCCTGGAAGTGAAACAGGTAAGCGGGTGGGCGGGTGGAGTGAAAAGTCGTGCGGGCAGCGGGTCAGAAGATCGTCTTGACGCTGTCGTAACCGACATTGCCCAAGCCGCGCAGCTGCACCAGCATCGCGCCGTTGTCCGAGCCGACCGATACCACCTGGTCCTGCACCAGCGCGCGGTGGGTGACGACGGCCGTACCCTTGGTGGCGGTGACGCGGTAGGTCAGTCCTTCGGCCTGGGTATGCGACTGCGCATCCCATCCAAAGGGCTGGCGGCCGGCACCCATGGAGCCGAGGTTGAAACTGTCGATGACCTGGCCGCCGGCCGACAGGATGTCCACCACGACCTTGTCGGCGGGCAGGTCCAGATCGATGGCGCCTGCGGCCGCGCCGTCGTGAATCGCCAGCCGGTTGCCCTCGACCATCACGTCGCGCCCGACCAGTGAGCCAGCCTGCAGCGCCTGCATCGAGGCTAGCTGCGCGGCCATGCCGGCCAACGACTGGTTGACCTTGTCGACGCTGGAGACGGTCGAAATCTGCGCCATTTGCGACGTCATCTGTGCGTTGTCGAGCGGGTTCATCGGGTCCTGGTTTGCCAACTGGGCGACCAGCAGTTTGAGGAACCGGTCTTCCGAGCCTGCGCTGTTGACGGCGGAGGCCGATGCCGTGCTCGGTGGGGTGGCGGTTGCGGTATTGATGCTGGGTGTGCTGACCATGGTGGTTCTGCCTGGTGAAAGTCGTACGCTTACTGACCCATCTGCAGCGTCTTGAGCAGCAGTGTCTTGGCGGTATTCATGACTTCGATGTTGTTCTGGTACGAGCGCGAGGCCGAGATCATGTTGACCATCTCTTCCACGGTGTTGACGTTGGACTGGTTCACATAGCCCTGGGCATCGGCCAGTGGGTGGGTCGGGTTGTGCACCTTGCGCATCGGCGCGTTGCTCTCGATCACCTCGCGCACCTTGACACCGGAGGCCGCATCGGAGCCCATCGGCACGGTCTCGAAGATGACCTGGCGCGCCTTGTAGGCCTGGCCATCGGGGCCGGCCACCGCGTCGGCATTGGCCATGTTGCTGGCGACCACGTTCAGCCGCTGCGACTGGGCGCTGACGGCACTGCCGCTGACGCCGAAGATGGAAAACATGGACATCGGGACTCTCCTGGAGGACGGGGATAGGTCGGCTGCGGAGCTACTGGCCCTGGATCGCGCTCAAGATCGTGCGGGAATAGCCGTTAACGAATCGCAGGGTGGCTTCATAGCGCACGGCGTTGTCGACGAAGTTGGCGCGTTCGCGGTCCAGGTCGACCGAGTTGTTGTCCATCGCCGGTTGGGTTTGCACCGTGTAGCCCAGCTCGGCCGGTGGGCCGGAAAAGTGGCCGCCACCACCGGGCAGCGCAAAGTGTGCGGCCTGCGGTGATTTTTCGGTGGCGACGGTGGTAGCCAGCCGGTTGGCACCTCCAGTGGCCTCGGCCATGGCCTGCTTGAAGTTGATGTCCCGTGCCACGTAGCCAGGTGTGTCGGCATTGGCGATGTTGCTGGCGATGACACGTTGGCGCTCGGCCCGCAGGCCCAGCGCTGTGGCTTGAAAGTTCAATCCGGAGGTCAACTGGGCAAACATGAGAAGGCGACTCCTGGGGCGATCGGGACAATCGGTACGCCAGGTCGAAGCCGTGACGTGCAACGATTATGGAAAAGCTTGAGGCTATCGATGGCCGGAATAGCGGCGCTTTCTGCCATCACTTGGCGGCTTTGCGTGGGCGGCACAGGTCTAGAGTTGCAGCATGTTCGATCTAATGCCCCCATGGCCCCATCCCCGCTGGTTCTCGCGTTCGTTGCGTGCCACGGCCGTTGGCCTGCTGACCAGCGCGGCTACCCTGGCCGGCGCGCAGACCACCGCTGCCTCTGCCGGCCACGACCAGGCCGCACTGATCGCCGAACAAAGCCAGGTCTGGCTGGACCAGGCGGTGGCGGCTACCCGCCCGAGCGGATCGGCACCGCTGCGCATGGTGGTCCAGGTGGGTGCGCTCGACAGTCGTCTGAACCTGGCAGCGTGTGGCCAGGTCGAGCCCTATTTGCCGCCGGGCGTGCGCCTGTGGGGCAAGACCCGGGTCGGATTGCGCTGCATCGACGGGATCGCACGCTGGAATGTTTTTCTGCCGGTGCAGGTCCAGGCCTTCGGCGAGACCTGGGTCATGCGCTCGGACGTGGCCGCTGGACAGGCGCTGGCGCTGGACGACGCGGTGCTGTCCGAAGTCGATTGGGCGCAGGAGAATGCCTCGGTGCTGGCCGACCCGCAGATGTGGGTCGGCCAGACCGCGACCCGGGTCTTGCGCACCGGCCAACCCCTGCGCCATGGCATGGTCAAGCCGTCGCAGGTGTTCCAGGCCGGCTCCATGGTGCGTATCGTCGCCCAGGGGCCAGGATTTTCCGTGACGTCCGACGGGCAGGCCTTGTCGGCCGGGGTCGTCGGCGAGGTGGCCCGGGTGCGGTTGGACAATGGCCGCATACTGTCCGGCGTGGTGCTGGACATGCGTACAGTCAAGGTCAACCTGTAACCATTGGGAGGCGTGCAGGTATGTCTCAAGTTTTGCGCGCCCTGGCCGATATCTATCGTAGGATGCTGTGTCTGTCACAGCCGTGGGGATCATCATGAAAATCGGCCAGACCAACGACCTTCCCGTCGCCCTTTCGCAAAATAGCCAGGCCAATGCCGCCAAGGCAAGCCCGGAGGCCGCCAATGCGGTGCGCAACGAGCGCAAGACGCCGGGCGTCGACGTCAAGGTGTCGTCCATGGCCCGTGGCCTGGAAAAAGCGGGTTCGGCCGAGCCGGAGGTCGATGTCGAGAAAGTCAAGGCGATCCGCCAGGCGATCGCCGACAAGACCTATACCGTCAACCCCGAAGCGATTGCTGAAAAGCTGTTGGCCAACGCCCGCGACATGCTGCAGCGGACGTCCTCCTGAATTGACCGGGCTTGTCCAACAGCCCGATCCCGTTTGACATCCCAGTTTTACCGGATAGCCATCCATGCCATTCATCCAGGCCCTAGCGGACGTTCACGACGCGCTCGACCAGGCCGAGCGGAGCGTCGCCGCCACCGGAGCGGCTTTGTTGCTGGGCATGCCCGAAACGGTCCATGCAGCGACTCGTGAGCTGCACGCCAGCGCCCATGCTTTGGCGCTGGCGCTGCGTGGCGTCGATAGCGGCGCGTCGCTGCGCGAAGCAGCCCATGAACGGCTGGTTCGAGTGGCGCGCGACATCGCGATGCAGCGCCAAGCCCTGTTGCGCCGCTCGGCAGCGGTCGAGCGTTCACTGCAATCCCTGGTGCCGCAGGCCCAGCCCCCCACCTATGCAGGTGCGCTGGGCCGATACGCAGGTCGCGGCATGTCAACGGCGGCTTTTCGACCGTTCTGATACCTTGTGTGCCAGACCAAGAATTGCGAAGCAATTTTGCTCTGGCACCAACACTTCGTCGGATGTCCGGCTGTCACCTTGTGTGCCCAACCCAAGAATTGCGAAGCAATTTTGCTCTGGCACCAACACTTCGTCGGAT
>Ga0105045_10000963_pt1 | contig 22700 bp, 19 predicted proteins | sample MAT02_FD_78089 | JGI IMG/M metagenome (GOLD analysis project Ga0105045, IMG submission 78089) | Freshwater microbial communities from Lake Fryxell liftoff mats and glacier meltwater in Antarctica - MAT-02 (megahit assembly) | ecosystem: Environmental > Aquatic > Freshwater > Ice > Liftoff... | reverse complement strand
TGCGGTCACGTCATCGCCCTAGTGGAGCGACGTCACCGCAGCAAAGAGTTCATTGCATTGCTGGCCACCCGGCCAAACCGTTTTTGCTACGTCCACACACCTACCCATGGCTCCTGGCTCAACATGACCGAAACTCTTTTCGGAAAGATGGCTCGAACCTTTTTGAAACATATTCGCGACACTTCGTGGGCCAAACTAGGTGATCGCATCCTCACTGGCATCGACGATGGCAACGCCTGCCCCGTCGTGCATCGTTGGCGCAATTTTGACCAACTGAGTCCCCCCCCGCGCCCGCTGCCACTCCTAGTGCCTAATTTGTTATGTTAATAATTAAACGTTAAAATAGCTGGCTATTCTCTGAGAGTAGCCGGGCATGTCCCTATTCGGCAGTCACGCGATAGAAGAGCGCGGGTTTGTGGATCGCCGAGACGGCAAAAGTTACGCTTACGGAGACAAGGCCGTCGGGGGCGAGCGTCTCGGAGATAGCGATAACGGGAGCAGCATCGCTAGCGGGTGACCAGCGTAGGCGAGCTGGATCGTAGGTGGCGAGGACATCCCAGTCGCCGACTACAAGATCTGTAGTTGATTCAATGATACACCTATCGCGCGAGGCGCGGGTAAAGCGAAGTGTGTAGCCGCCGTCGGGTTCAATAGTGAGGAGCACGCGGCGGTCGCCGAGCGAAGGCTGTGCTTCGAGCATCGCGCGGTAGTAGGTGATTTGATGGATAGCGATACCGGCGACGACCGGCTCGAAGGAGAGGGCCGCACTAAGGTCGAGGATGGCGGCGTCGAGCGCGGCGGGGCCCTCTTGAGCAAAGGTGATGTTGGGTGGATCGAAGGGGCCTGTTTCCTGTCCGATCCAGAGTCGCACGCCGGGCGTGTTGTCGGCGGCGTAGGCGCGCTCGGCGGCTGTGGTGCTCAGGGTGCTGTTCGGGCCCGACACGGTGTCGCGGTAAGACATGAGCGCAAGGGTGGCCCCGGGCACGGGGACAAGCAGGTGTAGAAAATGGTAGGCGGGCGGACGTGTGACGCCTCCAAAAGCAAGCGCTCGCGCGGGGTCGTCATACCAGAAGGGAATGGCAAAACCCAAGGGCAGCGGTGTGGGGGCGGAGCGTTCCATGTCGCGTAATGAAACGGCGAGAGAGAGTAAGTTGTGCAGCAGGCCGGGGTGGCTGGCGGCATCGGTTTTCCAAAGAGGGAGGCCATGCGGCTCAATGTTCCACTGGAAGCCGCGCAGGCGGGCGGCGGGCGCTTGTTGGTGGTTAAAATCGAGGGCTTGGGCGAAACGTGCCGTTACACGTGCGTGTTGCTCCGGCAAAGTATGGGATGGATCTCCGTCGAGGCCGTGAACGGCGATGCCGAGCGCGTCGGCGGCCCTGTTGAATTGGCCGAGCTGGGCTCGGGTGACTGGCACGCGGCGCGGAGTGTCTGCGGCGGAGGTGAAGACGGAGCCGGTGGTGATAAATAGCGTCGTGATGCCTTTGCGAACGCAGAGAGCGAAGGCGGCGTCGCGCTTGGTGGGGTCAGTGATGGTGGCGGCGTCCCAGATCCACAGCGCGCGCGGGAGCGGCTCGACGGCTAAGGTGCCGGAGACGGTGGCGAGCAAGACTAACCATAAGCGAAACATTGCGATGGTGGGTTCGGGATAGAGTTAATTCGTGTGGCCGGGCAGACCCAAAGCGGCCGCGACGCGGCTGGAGCAGGCGGCGCGGGCTTCTTCGGGCGACCAGTCGAGCAGTCTGACGATATTTTCTACCGCGCGGTCTAGGGTAAGGGCCGAGCCGGCGAAGTTTGGCTTTCCCGGTTCGCGGACCACGCGGTCCTCGCCCACCTCGACCTCGATAGCGCCGAGCGTATGGCGGCCTGCGGGGGCACCGGCGGCGGCCATGCAGTCGGTGGTGAAAAGTACCCGGCCAGGCGGCTTGGCGCGCACGAAGTTTTTTAGCGTGGCGGGCGGAAGGTGCAGGCCGTCGGGGATGAAGACGGCGGTCAACTCGTCGCGGGCGAGTAAGCGCTGAATGACGTTGTCGTGGCGCGGTAGGAGGGCCGGGACGGCGTTCCCTAGGTGGGTGCAAAGGGTGAGGCCGGCGGCAATGGCGCGGTCGATATCGTCTTCGGAGGCGTCGGTGTGGCCGGCGGCGACGCAGACGCAGCGTGCGACGAGGTGCTCGGTCACAAGGTCGGCATCGGGCAGTTCAGGGGCGAGCGTGACCAAGCGCAGCCGGTCGCCGGAGGCGGCGATCAGTCGGTCGGCGTCGTCGATGGTGGGTCGCACCATGAGTGCGGGATCGTGCGCCCCGTGGTATCCTGATTTTGGTGACAGCCATGGACCTTCGAGGTGGTAGCCGACGAAGGTGGCGCGCAGTAACGGGGAGCTGCGGCAGAGCGACTCAATGTATTCGAGCCGACGGCAAAGTGTGTCCACCCGGTCGGTGATGAGCGTGCAAAGGATGCGCCCCGTGCTGTGGGCGCGCAGCGCGCGGGCGGCGTATTCTAGGTCGTCGAGCGGGAGCTCGTCTTGCTGAAAATCGACGCCCGCGAAGCCGTTGACCTGAAGGTCGAAGAGATCGGGGCGCGCGGCTGCGGTCGGGTTCATGACACGGTCGTGGAGAAGGCCGCGATGGTGGCGGCGTCGAGCTCGCGGGCGGCGGCGGGATCGAGAAACAGCCACGCGCGCGCATGAGTGCGCAGCAGGGTGGCGGGGCAAGCGTGGCCTACGCGGGCGACGAGGGTATCGCGCACAGCGGTGGCCTTGCGCGTGGTGGGAACGATGCAGCAGAGCAGGCCGGCGGAGGCAAAGACCGGGAGAGTCACGCTAAGGGCGTGGCGCGGCACGTCGGCGATGCTTGGGAAGCAGCCATCGTTAACCTGCTGTTGGCGGCAGGCGGCATCCATCTCGACAACCTTCACGCGAAGTGGATCGGCGAAGTCGGCGGCCGGCGGATCGTTGAAGGCGATGTGGCCGTTTTCACCGATGCCGAGGCTGATAACGTCGATGGGGGCGGAGGCGAGCAAGGCCCCGTAGCGCGCGGCCTCGGCGAGCGGATCGGCGGCTTCGCCGCCGAGCGGGTGGAAGGCGGCGACCGCGACGTGGTCGAGGAAGTGGCGGGCCAAGTAGTGACGAAAGCTCTGCGGGTGGTCGGCGCTCAGGCCGACGTATTCGTCCATGTGCAGCACCTCGACGCGGTCCCAGACCTCGGGCGTGGCGAGGGCGAGGGGCACGAGTGCGGCGAAGTAATCGTTTTGGGACGGTGCGCAGGCCATGACAATGCGGGCGCGGCCGTAGGCGGCTACGAGACGGGCGAGTTCGTCTTGGACCAGCCGCGCTGCGACAGCGCCCATGGCGACGCGGTCGGGCAGGATGGAGAGGCGAGGCGAGACGGCGGCGGCGGCGTACATGGGAGGGTTTTAAAAAATACGGCTCGGGCTGACCGCCTGCTGGTGGGTAAGCGTGGTGGCGAAGAGATGCTTCTCGGGCCAGACCGGATGGGTTTCGAGGGCGAGCTCCGGGATCGGCGTGGCGGCGGTCGAGAGGTGGGCGACGAGTTTGCGTGTGAGCGTATCGAGTCGGGAGAGCAGGCCCGCGTAGCGGCGCTCGATGACCTCCCAGCCGAAGGGCCGGTAGATCTCGTGCCAACGCGTTTCGTGCGCAGCGAGCAAGGTGACTACGGCGGCACGCACTTCCGGGATGGTGAGGTCGGCGATGCGGCGGAGCGTCTCGCGATCACCAGCGCGGTAGGCGGGCCGCAGGGCGAGATGGAGCGCGGTTTTTGGCGCGAGCACGGCGGCGACCCGGCCCACGAAATCGAGGCGTTTGTCCTCGGTGCCGTGTCGGCTCCACTCGGCGGAGCGCTCGGCAAGACGGGCGTAGTGGTCGGGGAAGGACGCCGAAATGTGCCGGTCGAAAAAGCCTAGGAGCGGATCATGCCAGAGCAGCCATTTGGCTGGGTTGGCGTGGTCGAACTCGGTGTCGCCCTGTTCGGGCACGAGATCGAGATCGCTGGCGGCGATCCAGGACGCGGCGGTAGCGGCGCAACTACCGCGCAGGTGGACAGCGAGGTTAGCGTCGGCGTCGTCAGCATCGCCGTAGCCGAGCTCGGCGAAGAACTGGAGGGCGGGTAGAGCGGAGAAGACGTCGCACTCCATGCCGTCGTCGCCCCACATGGTGACGAAAGCCTCACGCAAGCCGTGGGAGCGGGCGGAGGTCATGCCTGCGCGAAGCGTGGCTAGGGAGTGGGGAAGCTGGGCCCAACACCGGTTCCAGGTCCAGATGCCGCCGGCGAAGATGGGCTCCTTGCCCATGGCGCGGTGGCGTGCAATCCACTCGTCGTAGAACGCGACGTCGGTATGGTAGTAATCCCAATACACCAGATCCACATCGAAGGGCACGCGGGCGGCGACTTCGGGTGAGATCACGGATTCACGGTCATAGTAGTGGTTGGTCTTGGAGCCGAGGCGGAAGAACATGTCGCTCCAGATCATAGGCTGGAGACCGAGGCGGCGGCAGGTGGCGGCAGTGGTGTCGAGATGGGAAGTGAGGATGTCGAAAGGAGGGCGCTGGCCCTTGCGCAGGCGGTAGTGGCCGGAGCCGATACCGTGGCCTCGTCCATGCCGATGTGGATACGGCGGGAGCGAAACGGAGCGGCCGCAGCCACGATCATCTTTTCAACAAAAGCGTCGGTGGCAGGGTCGTCGGCGAGAATTACTCCAGCGGTGTCCTGGAGTTTCTGGTAGGGCGGCCATTGCAGCACCTGTTCAAGGTGGCCAAGGGTCTGGATGCAGGGCACGACCTCGATGCCAAAAAGAGCGGCGTAGGCATCGATGCCGGAGAGTTCTTCGCGGGTGTATCCACCACGAAAATACCCGAAGAGCGGTTCGCCGGGGATCTCGTAGGTATCCTCGGTGTATAGCATGAGCTGATTGATGCCCATCAGCGCGAGGTGACGGACCAGTTTACGCACGGCCTCGATGCGCAGCACGCCGTTGCGCGACACGTCGAGCATGACACCGAGCGATTCGAACGAAGCTTGTTGTTCGATCCATATCGGAACTAGGCCGGATTCGAGTTGGCCCATGAGTATGCCGAGCGCGCGAAAGGCGTCGGCCGGGCGGGAAAAACCGATGACGATGTCGCCTTCAGGGCGGGGCGTAATGACGAGGCGACGATCGGCGGCGGGCAGAGACTCAAAGTGGACTGCAGTCGAGCCGTCGCCGGTCGTAAAGCGCGACGGGAAGGCGCGACGGACTTCTTCAATGCCTACGGCGAGGTCGGTCGGAGCGGAGGCATCGAGGTGGAGGGTAGAAGAGCGGGCGGCGACGCGTTGGGTCGGCCGTTCCATCAGGGGAAAGTGGGTGGGCATGTTCCGAGGATTTTTAGACGCGGTCCGAAAAGTGCGGCCGAGCGGAAGGAAGGAGGGCGGATGGACTCAGGGCCGCGCAGGGGTGGCGGGACCCTCGAGCAGGGTGCGAATAGTGCGATACTGGTGAAGGAAAAGGCCGCCGAAGGCGTCGTCGTCGGCGAGGTGGTCGGTGAGTTCGCGAATGGCCGCGCGGTATTCTTCCGGCGTGCGGCCGTGGAAGGTGATTTGTGGCGTATCTGCGAGCGGCACGGTCTCAAGAGAAAGAAAAACCCGGCGTCCGATCTCGCGACCGTAGGCGAGCTCGCCGGCGCTGATCGCGGCGACGGAGTTGGGCCCAGTGGCTTGGGTGCGGTAAGACATCAGGCCGATGAAGTCCGCGAGATCCTGGATATGTCGGTGGAAGTTTTTCTCCGCGCCGTCGAATCTGAGGATGTATTTATCCTGTCCGTCGTAGAAGGCCGGAATGTCGTGCGAGATTGTGAGCGCGGGGTCGGCGGCGCGCACGGCGGCGCGTAAGGCGGTGGCGGTTTCAAGAAATTCGCGCATGACGGCTTGGATTTCGCCGGCGCGCCAGCGCGCGGACGTGTAGGGCTCTATGTTGTAGCGGATGCCGACGAAGCGGGCGTCGGCTGGTTGGGCGCGATGAAATGCGAGCACGGCGTCGAGCTTGGCCAGAGTGTCGGCGCGATTTTCAGCAAAGCCCATCTCGTTACCGCCATCGAGGGCCTCGACTTCGATGCCAGCGCGGCCGGCATCGGTGAGTAGAGCGTGCCATGCCTCGGGTGTGGCGAGGCTAGTGCGGCCGTCCGGGCCAGGCAGAAAGCGTACTTGCACAAAGATGCGTGTGATCCCGTAGGTTTGGCAAAATTCCAGCAGGCGCTCACGGGTCGCGGGATCGACGACCTCCTCGCGGTGCCAGACCCACATGCCAACCTCGACGCCCGGCGCGAGGTGGAGGGATACGACGGACGAATCGTTCGCCTGCGTGTGTGCCGCCGCCGCAGAGGAGGTCGGGGAATCGTCGCCCGGTGCTTGTGGCCTAGCGTAGGCGGCACAGGTAATGGCGGTAAAAAATAGCGTAACAGACGTAATATTACATCGCATGAATTAATAAGGCGGTCCAACCGCATGAAGATGTCAATTACCTATTGTTTCACGCGATGAACTTTCTTAATGGATTCGGTCTGATTGGCCCGATGAGCGAGGGTGCGGTGGGCGGCAAGTAGGGCGCCCCCGAGCAGAATGCCTTCGATGCCCATACCGGACCGGAGTAGGTCAAAGCGGCGTTCGGGTACGGGGATGAGGCTATTCGCGACGGCGTCTTCCAGGCGCTTGAAGCGCTCGGTGGTAAGATTTTCGTCGTTAGTGCTGAGGGTGATGCAGCCGATATCGAGTAAATTTATGATACCGCCTAAAGTGTTGGCTAAGACCTCGTAGAAGCGATCAGCGGCGGCGGCGCCGTCCACCCGACCGGAACGCTCACCAGACACTGCTTCGGGCAAGAGGTTACGATCGACCTCGCCAGCGGCGGAGTTGCACCCATGGAATATTCGCTCGCCGATGACCAGCGAGAGGCCGAAGGCTAGTGGGTGTTTAGGGTCGCTACGGAGAAGGAAGTAGATGAAGGAATCGCGGTCGCGGGCGACACCTGCGTGGTGTTCCGCATATGCTCCGCAATCGACGTTGCGCTCGACCCAGACCGGGCAGCCGAGGGCGGCGGCGAGCAGATCGCGCAGCCGAAAACCTTGGAGGCCGAGCGAGCGGGATATGAGGACGGTGCCCGACGCCGTATCCACGATGCCGGGAACACTCACGCCAATACCTCCTAAACGTTCTATTTCGAGATCGTTTTGTAACGCGCAGGCGCGAATGCGCTCCTCTAACCGAGGCAGTATCTCATTGTTAGGCAGGCCAGGCGAGAGGCTGTCTTGGGCGAGCACATGGCCGGATGCGTTAACTAGTATGATGCGATGGCCAACGGCGTCGAGGCTAACACCTGCGCACCAAAAGGCATCCCCTACCAAATCGAGTTCAGTCTCCTTTGGGCCTGCACGTTCAGCCTCGATCGCGGCACCTTCTCGGATGAGGCCTTGGGTTTTCAGGGCGCGGACGATGTTGGAAACGGTTGAGGGCTGGAGCCCGGTGGCGAGGGCTAGCTGTCGTTGGGAGCGGCAACGGCGGCGCGCGATCAGGCCCAGTATACGCAACCGATTCTTATCCGCCGCAGCCTTTTGGGTGAACACGCCGTCGCTGGACTCTACGAAGGGCCAAGCTTTTTCAAAAAACTCCATCCCACGAAGTGTTACGGTGCTCCCGTTTTTTGCAGCATATAAAATGCGAGGGACCGGAAAATAATGCTTGCAATATCGAAAATGTGACAGATTACTTCATTGAGTGAATCATTTTGATCGAGCGCTGATCCTTTGCTTTGGGTCGCCGATTACGGCGACCGTTTTTCCGTCCGCTTTTGCTGGGGCCACTGGTGGGCTTGATGATAGCACAAAATCTGACGCCTCGCGGTGTAACCGTTTCCTATTGGCGGCCCCTGTTTGGTTTGGCGACTGCACTCTGAGAACTCGCCGACTCTCCCGAGGGGGCGTTTCGGGTGCTCCTCTGGACTTAAGCGACGCTGTCTGCTTTCCAGCCTTTTTTTCCCGAATTTTTAATTACATCCCCATGCATGAATTTCGCACCATCAAAAATTCCCGGCCACGTGGCGCTTTCACCCTTATAGAGTTGCTGACCGTGATTGCGATCATCGGCATCCTTGCGGCCATCATTATCCCGACGGTCGGCGGTGTTCGAAAGGCGGCAAACGAGACCAAGTCGCTTAGCAACTTGCGACAAATCGCGCTGGCGATGAATATTTTCGCCGATGATAATCGGGATCTTTTCCCCGCTGGATACGCCCTCATTGAGGGACGAGAGAGTATTTGGACAACCACCTTGGTTCCCTATATCGGGCTCCCGGGAAAAATTTATACGACAAAAGACAATATTTTCGTCTCCCCTTTGGCAGTGATAGAAGTTCGGGAAGGCTCACCCGCTGGGGCTGTAATTCCAGCCACCTACTCGTTGCATGGTTTACTTTCCCCGGATATTTCCGGTGGCGACACGCGTCTGCCACGCAGACAAGTCAGGCGTCCTTCACAAGTGATCTTGGTCGGCGAAGGCTCCCAACGCTTTCCAGGCAACACCTACGCGAACGCGACCTTCGGTAATCCATCTGCATGGCGACTGAGGGGCACCACCCAAGATTTGGATGCTTTGATCCCGACCGATACAGACGAGGACGGCATTGGCGGTCGGCTGCGCTACCGTGGCCGCTCCGGAGCGCCGGTTGCCTTCGTGGATGGCCACGTGCGGTCGATCAAGAAGGGCTCCGTCACCTACGGCAATCTAGCCGCCGACCGCTAGACCATCGCCCACTCCCTCACTTTTCCCTCTTTCCGTTTTTTCCGCTGGTCACCTAACCCCTGCCGACAACGGCGACCGAGCGTTCGACTTATAAGTCTCGTCCCTGTCCTTTCTTGTTAGAAATAAAAACCTATGTGCTAAGACTATGAAAACTCACTATCTTCTTGCTTTCGCCGTCCTCGGAACGGCTCCCGTCCTATCGGCTAATGCGCTTGTTCAGTATAATATGCTTACCTTCAACAGTGGCACCTTAAACGTTGATAGGGGTTTTACCGCTTCCACCGTGGGCGACGGTGTAACCGCTTCGGACTTCCGTATGAACAATAACATCACTGGCTATCCGGTCAACGCAGTCAATAGCTACAGCGGTGGCGCGATCCGGGTGAGCACTTGGGCGACTAGTATAGCTCAGCCTATTGTCGGAACTACGGCGGCGCCTGCCACCCTGAATGCGACCAATCTCCAGACTACGTTGAACAATCTTGATTACCTCACGTTCACCGTTACTCCTCTGACCGGAAATTTCATTACGCTATCGTCGCTCACCTTTCTCGCCGGCGCGCCTAACAACAACAACGTGCGTGCCTTTCACGTCTTCTCTAGCGTGACCGGTTTCGAGGTTGAGGATCGCCTCTTTTGGAACGGTAATGCTCCCGCTGGAGGAAATCTTCGCATCCGCAACTCCGGTGAAATCAATACGCAGACGGTCGTGCTTACCGACCCGGCCTTTGCGAACATTACCGAAGGGGTGGAGTTTCGCATCTATTTCCACACTGGCGCGACCAATCAGGAGCTGGATTTCGGCAACGTAAACCTAAACGGAACAGTCTCCGTAATTCCGGAGCCATCAAGCTTCGCGATGCTCGCGGCCTTCGGCGCCTTGGGCTTCGCTGCCACGCGTCGTCGCCGCTGCTGATCGATTTGCATCTTACAAACGCGCTTCTACACCGAAGCCCCGTGCCGTTATTCGGCACGGGGTTTTTGTTTTAGCTACTCTGGTGCGTGCTGCGGCCACGGCGCGCGAGGCGGTCATGCAGCGCGATCAGTTTGCCGGAGCGGTAAGCCAATTCATCGCGCAGTTCCCGCGGATGGAGAATGGGGCGATTCAGTCGGGCGAATTTACGGTCAAGCGGACCGAGCTCGCGGCGAAGCGCGGCAAGGGCGCGGACTGCGGCGGGTTGGCGCGCGGGCGTAAGCCACGGCGAGTTAAGGCGCTCCTCCAGCTGTTTAAAGCGCACGTGGAAATCACGCAGATTGGCCATCAGACGAAGGTGCTCGAACTCCTCACGGTGGCGGATGGGACGCAGGTCGGTGAGCAGCTTTTTTGCCCGCCGGACTGCGGTCGCGATCGGCGCGAGTTTAACTCCGGGTTGCAGCAGCGTCGCATCAGCGGTGAGGGCGCGCCAGAGCGCAGCCCCGCCCCAGGCATCGAGCCCGAAATGATCGCGCCCGTAGCCAACGACGAAGGTACGCGGATCGAACACGCGGTCCGCGCGCAGGGCCTCGCGAAAGGCGGCGAGAAGGATGTTGAATCCGGAAATTGGATATACCCGGCGCATGGGCAACAGATCAATGACCTCGCCCGGTTTTTCCCATTGGTAGCCGTAGAGACCGGAGGTGGACCAGGAGGTCAGGATGACGGCGCGGTAATCTGACTTGCGGGCAAAGGGGATGAAATCACGCAGGTTGTTGAAATGCGTTTCCCACGTGGTGAGGGAATGGTTGTCGGGCGAGGAGCGCATGCCCGGCGCGCCCCAAAATTCGATGCCGGTGGCGCGGAGTTTGGCGAGGTCGCCGAAGTGGTTGCTCTCCCATCCGTAGTTCCAGTCCACAAACACGCACTCGCGCGGCATTTCGGCGGCGGCCGCGGGGTGTTTGAGCAGCATGTCGGCCCAGAGCACGGGCCGCTTGCCGAGCTTCACCACGGCGGCGGCGACGCGTTTAAAATAGTCCACGTAGAGACTGGATTTACCGTGACGCTCAGCCTTGGCGCGGCAGGCGGGGCAATGGCCGAGCAGGTAGGTCTCGTCGCCGCCGATGTGAAGAAATTCCGACGTATGGGTGGCGGCGAGTTCGGCGAAAAGCTCGGTGAAAAGCGGCACTGCCTCATCGGCGCAATCGGGGCAGACTTGGCAGAAATCTTTGGCGCTCTCGCGGAGGGCGGCGTAGCGTTCGTGGTGCAATATATACTCCACGTGGCCGAAACACTGCTGGAGCGGGATAACCTCGAGCCCTAGGCCAGCGCAGTGGGCGAGAAAGTCTGCAACCTCGGCTGGCGTGTAGGCTTGGCAGTTGGGGATGAGGGGATGGCGCGCGAAGGGGTAGGAAGCCTCCCACTCAAGGACCAAGGTATCGAGCCCAAGGTCTGCCGCCTGAGTGGCGAGGCCACGTAGGGCACGGATGGGCGGGATCTGCACTCGCAGATCAAGATGCAGGCCGGTGCGGGCGAAAGGAGAAGACATGCGGAAGGATTAGGGGGCTAGCGCGCGGGGTGGCGGGCGAGCTCAAACTCGATCCAAGCGCGCAGGGATTCCTGTTGGTTTTGCGATTCTGAAAGGGCCGAGATGCGCTCGGCGTGAGGTTCGGATTCGGCGAGGGCCAAGCGACCGGCGAGCAGCAGGTCCTGGCGGGATATGTTCATAAGCTGGTTGCGCGAACTGCGGCCCAGGTCGTGGCGGAAGGCGGCGTCGATGCCGGCGCCGACCACGCGGCGGTATTCCTCCACCGAGCCCGAGTGCGAGATCAGCAGACTGTTGGCGCGCGAGACCAGCTGGGTGATCGCGGAGCCATTGCCAAAGAAGAGGCCAAAGCCTGCTGGGTGGCCTTCGATACGTGGGAGGAAAGGTGCGAGCTCTTCGGTCGGCGTCACCCCTACCACCGAGGGCAACCAGCCGCTGCGGCGAGAAAAAGCGGAGTTGCCGGCGTGCGAAGTGAGGAAGCGCAGGAAGTCCACCGCCTCGGCCCGGTGCGGCGTGCGCAGGGTGACAGCGAAGGCCATGCCAGTGCTGGTGTCGGCCTCCGATGCGGGCCCTAACACCTGCGGGCCGTAGCGCGGATGCTCCGCGCCCGGTATCGGAATATCGAATACGCCGAGGCCAAAATCGCACAGGGCGCGGAAGACCGGTGCGTCCCAGCTGCCGGAGGTGACCATGAGCGCGCGCCCTTGGGTGAAGTGAAACGTAGCGTCCTCGTGGCGTAGTTGGGAGTAGCCCGGTTGCATGAGCAACGAGACCTCGCGGGCGAGGGAAAAGGCCGCGTCGAGCGCCGGATCGTTGATCGACCATTCGCCGCGCAGGTAGCCGAGGTTGATGTCGGCCTGGGTGGCGACGAGGGTGCGGGAGCGCGAGATGGTGGCGGCGAGGTGCTGGGTCTGGCTGCCGACGAAACGGGTGATGAGAATGGGGCCGTTGTCGTAAGAGCCGACGAGCGGAATCGCCTGAATGCCTTCGCGGGCGGCGACGGCGGCAGCCTCGGCGCAGAGGGCGCGAAAATTCTCATAATCGGTCGGCGGAGGTGCGTCGCCAAGCAGGCGCCGCCAGAGGTCTCGATTATAATATATCCTAATGGTGAACATCGACATCGGTATGCCGTAGTATTCGAGCAAGGTAGGGCGGTAGCTGAAGGCACCTCCGAGACCGTCCACGAAAGTCTCGCGCCAGGGCAGGTCGGCGAACTCGGTGCCCGCGTTGTAGGGATTGGGCAGTTCGACCTCGGTCGTCAGGGGCAGGAAATGGCGGGCGAGCGTCTCGTCTTCGAGGGCACGGGGGAGCTGGATGATGTCGGTGGCGTTATCGCCAATGAGGCGGGTCTGGAGCCATTGGGCGTAGGTCCGATTGGGCACGGGCACCTGCTCGATGCGCACATGCGGATGCAGCGCCTCGTATTCGCGGGCGAGCTCATCGAGCGCGTCGCGCAGGCCGGACTCGAGTTGCCAATGGGCGAAGCGCAGCACGATGCGGCCGTCCGCGTCGGACGTCTCGGCACCCGAAGGGCGCGTCAATACGCGTGCGGCGGCGAGCAGAAAGAAGGCGGCCAGCAGGCCAAGGCCGATCGCGGTGGTGAGGTTTTCGCGTTTCACGGGGTTGCTGGGGAAGGCAGGGCGGCGTGGCGCTCACTCACGGCCAGGAAGCGCGGGTCACGCGGGAACTCTTCCATGAATGCCGCGTAATGCGCCCTGGCGATATCGGGACGGCTGAGCTCGGCGGCGAGTTCACCCACGCGCACGAGCGTGTCGGCGCGCATCGGACGCAGTTCGATGCCGACGTCGAGCGCGGCGAGGAAGTGATCGAGCGCAGCGGCTTCTCCCAGATCAAGGCGCAGCGCGGCTTCTCCGAGGATCAGGTGCAAATCTCGCCGCGCGGCGGCTGAGGGCAGGGTGGAGGCACGCTCGGTGAAGCCCGAGAACTCGAATGCGAGTTCAACGGGTGTTTGCATGCGATAGAGCCGGATCAACGCGAGCTTCACCGTCGCCTGGCCGGCGAGAGGGTGCGCGGGATGTTCCGAGATTACGCGTTCGTAGTGGGATGCGGCGGCGAGCGGCGTAGGTGAGAGTCGGTGGACGTGCTCCGCCCGGGCGCGGAAATAGCGGGCGCGGACGCCGATCTCGTCGGCCGTATCCTCGGCCAGCAACGCTTCTAGCATATTGACGCCACGCTGAACTCGCGAATTGGTATGCGGCTGCAATTGCAATAGGCTCAGAGCTTCGCCCAGCTGAGCAGCCCTGTCTCCTGGGTGAGCCGCCCGAGCGGCGGAGAATAGTTCATTCGCATCACTAAACAGCCCTTCTGCCAAGGCGCGCCATGCGTCAGTAAGCACTGGGGCCGGCCCCGCACCGTGGGCCAGGGCGACGTGTAAAAAAGTAAATAACAGGAGGCGAAGAATCAACATGTATGTGCGGCGCCGACCCGCCACGTTAGCAAGTAGCGTCGGCAGGTATAGGGTGAGTCAATAGATAGTTCATCGAATGACTTAATTATATCGGATTTAGTGTTGGTAGTCGGTCATTTCGTGCTGGTCGTGCGTCTGGGCGATCGGTTTTGCGGCAGGCGAGTGGTGATTCGTGGTAACGGTTTTTGAAAGCGCGGCTGAAACTGAAGAGAGACGAGAAGCCGCATTGTTCGGCAATTTCGGACACGCGCGCGGGGCTCATTTTCAGCAGACCGCGCGCGCGCTCCAATCGTAGTTCGCGCATGTGTTTACCTAAGCTGACGCCGCACGAGGCGCGGAAACGAGCGCGCAGGTGGCTGGGGCTTATGCCGAGATCGGACGCCAGTTCGCGAATAGTCGGCATGACCGGACGGCGGTGTTGGATGGCGTGATTGACCTGTGGTTTCAGCGTGCATGTCGTGCCTGCCGCCACTGGATCGGGCGGAGGAGTGAGGTCGGCTAGCAGAAGGGCCAGACGCAATTCGGGCAGACCAGATTCTGGCCGTGCGCGCCAGTCCTTAACCAAGTCGCCGAGTTGCGTCGCACGCGGCGCGGTAAGCTTAAAGGTACGGTTGCGTAGTGGTTCTAGGACCACGCCTTGGGCATATTCGAAGGTCACGAAGAGCCAGTGCATGCGGCTCGTCGCACCGGCGTAATGGTGATACTGATACGGCAGGATCACGAGCCCCTCGCCAGGCGCTAGGGGCATCTCGCGATCGTCGGCACAGATCGTCGCCTTGCCCTTAAGTGCGACGATGAGGACGTGACGATGGTGGAGCGCGCGGCCTTGGGTGGGGCGGTTGAGCTCTGCGCCCGCGCGGCGTTGGAAGCAGATCATGTTCTCGGGGAGCGGCTGAGCGTGTCTGCGCTTGCCATGCAGCGGGTGGGCGGGCTTACCCAACCTTGCGGCAGCGGACGCCAAGCGCATGATAAAGTCGGCGGCGTCATGCGGCGTTTTTGTTAAATACATCAACAGTATTGCTATTCTATTCTGGGCCTAAGGGGAGTATATTTTTTAGACAAAAATGAAAGCCACCGCAGCCTCCGAAGCCAACCAACGGGAACGTATCCCGACCGAGATTCACGCCTCCGCTGACGCTGCTTGCTGTGGTCTCGCAAACGAGATCGCCGCCCTCATTCGTGAGCGCGCCCTTAAAAACCGCGAGTTCGTGCTTGGCCTTGCCACCGGATCCACGCCTGTACGCCTCTACCGTGAGCTCATCCGCCTGCATCGCGAGGAAGGCCTGTCTTTCGCGAACGTCGTTACGTTCAATCTCGATGAATATCACGGACTCCCCCGCGCCCACCCTGAGAGCTACTGGCGCTTCATGCATGAGCAGTTGTTCGATCATATCGATTTGCCAGCGGCTAACGTGAACGTGCCCGACGGCATGGTGCCGCGCGCCGAGGTGTTTGCCAGCTGTCACGCCTACGAGGATAAAATCCGTGCCGCCGGCGGCCTCGATCTCCAGATTCTCGGCATCGGTCGCACCGGGCACATCGGCTTCAACGAGCCTGGCTCGGGTCGCGATTCGCGCACGCGCTTGGTCACGCTCGATGCGCTCACCCGTCGTGATGCCGCGCGTGATTTTTTGGGCGAAGCCAACGTGCCGCGCCACGCAATCACGATGGGCGTGGGCACCATCCTCGACGCCCGCAAGGTCGTGCTGCTCGCTTGGGGCGATGCCAAGGCCCGCGTCGTCGCGCAGGCGGTCGAGGGCGCGCTGGTGGATTCGTTGCCCGCGAGTTTCCTCCAGGGCCACCCCGACGTGCGCTTCCTGCTTGATGCCGTGGCCGGCGCGGAGCTGACGCGTCACAAACACCCTTGGCTGGTTGGCCCGGTAAAGTGGACGCCTGCCTTGGCGCGCCGCGCGGTCGCGTGGTTGTCACGTGAGGTAGGGCGACCGATTTTAAAACTGCTCGATGAGCATTATGGCGAGCATGGCATGGCCGATCTGCTGACAGAGCAGGGCCCGGCTTACCAGTTGAACATTCGCATCTTCAACGAGGTGCAGCACACCATTACTGGTTGGCCCGGTGGTAAACCCCTCGCCGACGACAGTTACCGGCCCGAGCGAGCCTCGCCGCACCCGAAGCGCGTGGTCGTGTTTTCTCCCGAACCCTCCGATGAGATGCTCGGCATGGGCGGTACGCTCTCTCGTCTGGTCGAGCAGGGCCATGCGGTCGCCGTAATTTACCTTACCTCGGGTAACCTGGCGGTACCCGACGAGGAGGCCGCCGCTGCTGCTGACTTGGTGATCAATTTTGTCAACGGTTCCGCCACTCCAGATCCCGCTGCACCCGCCGTTAAAGTTCGCGTCGCGCTCGCTGCCAAGCAGACCGACCCGCAGGCCACCGATACGCCTGATACGCGCCGCTTGAAAGGCTTGCTCCGTCGCGGCGAGGCCCGCGCCGCGCTGCGTCTCGCCGGCCTAGCCGACGAATCGGCGCGTTTCCTCGATCTGCCTTTTTATGAGAATGGTCGCTATCGCCAGTTCCGCGCCGGAATGGCCGATACCGCCGCCGTAGCCGCCTTGCTCGCCGAGCTACGCCCGCACCAAATCTTCGCCACCGGCGAGGGCCAAGATCCCAGCGGCGTGGCCGCCGTCTGCTTCGAGACCATCCGCGCCGCGCTCGTTGAACTCGAGGCCGAGGCTTGGCAAAAAGACTGTCGCGTCTGGCTCTACCGCACGCCCGACAAGTCTTGGGCTGCGCACGAGATCGACATGGCCGTGCCGCTCAGCCCCGTCGAGTTGCGCCGCAAGGTGCAGGTGGTTTATCAGCATAAGAGCCAGCGCAGCCAGACCCCCGCCGCCGGCCCCGGCTTGCATGAGGCTTGGCAGCAGGCCGAAGCAGCGGCGCGCGAACTGGCTAATACCTACGATTCTCTCGGCCTCGCCGAATACGAGGCAATTGAGGCATTCCGTCGCTGGCGCGCCTGAGGTCCCCATCCGTCTCGGTTTTACCTTAATGAAGATCATCCCTCCACTTGATCCCGGCTTTGTTTCCGCCGCTCTTTGGGCCCGAGAGTATCGCCGCCTAGTCGGCCGCGATGTAGCCCCGCGTTCCTTCGCTCTCGCGCTTGTCCAGCCCGACGGCTCCGTGTTTCGCCACGAGGAGCAGCTCCTCGGTTCTGATCACCCCGAGGCCGCGCTAACCCTTCGCTACGTCGAGCGCCTGCTTAAGTTTCTGCTTTGGCAGAAAGGCGGATCACATGTACTCGTTGGCGGCGCGCCCGAGGTCGCCGAGTATTTGAAAAACGAATACAGCCCTTCCGGACCACGTGCCTTTGACCACGCCTTCATGGGTGAAAAGCTTCACCGTTTGTCCTTCAGAATCGAGCCGCTCGTCCTGGACGCTTTAACTCTAGCTCGATCCGCCAATCTCGCCATCGGGCGAAATCTTGGCGGTTGCCGCATCGGTTTCGACCTCGGAGGCAGCGACCGTAAGGCCGCCGCGCTGATCGACGGCAAGGTCGTCTATTCAGAGGAAATCGCGTGGGATCCGTATTTCCAAAAAGATCCTGCCTACCACATCGACGGCTTGCATGATTCGTTGAAACGCGCCGCCGCTCATCTGCCGCGGGTGGACGCCATCGGCGGCAGCGCGGCAGGCGTGTATGTGAATAACGAAGTTCGCGTGGCGTCGCTCTTTCGCGGGCTGGCGCCGGAAGCGTTCGAAACGCATATCCGCCGTATGTTTTTCACCTTGCGTGAGCGCTGGGGCGGCGTGCCCTTCGAGGTGGTCAACGACGGTGAGGTCACGGCCCTGGCCGCGTCGATGTCGCTCGGCGTCAACTCTGTGCTAGGCGTCTCCATGGGCACCAGCATGGCAGGAGGCTACGTGACGCCCGAGGGCACGATTACCCCGTGGCTTAACGAGCTCGCTTTCGCGCCTATCGACTACCGGTGCGATGCCCCGCGTGACGAGTGGTCGGGCGACCTCGGTTGCGGCGTGCAGTATTTTTCCCAGCAAGGCGTGGGCCGCTTAGCCGCGCTGGCGGGCTTTGAATTCGCAACCGATATGTGTCTGCCCGACCGCCTCGTCGAGGTGCAAAATGCCATGGCAGCGGACGATCCCCGGGCTCGCGCCATCTACGAGACCATCGGCGTGTGCTTCGGCTACGCGCTCGCCCACTATGCTTATTTCTATGAGCTTCGTCATGTGCTCATCCTTGGACGCGTGACTTCCGGCGTTGGCGGCGGGATCATTCTCGAACGCGCCCGCGCCGTGCTCGAAGTGGAGTTTCCCGTGCTTTCGGAACGTCTCGCGTTGCACATGCCCGATGAAAACAAGAAGCGCCACGGTCAGGCTATCGCCGCCGCCAGCCTGCCCGCTCTCCAAACTTTCCCTCTACGTTCATGAAACTCTCCCATCCTCGGGCCGATATCTTTGTCCCCGCTGGCGGCGATGAGAATGCCGCGCTCGCACGTGTAACGCACCTATGCATTGCTGCGCATCAGGATGATATCGAAATCCTTGCTCACGCCGGCATTTGCGACTGCCTCGACCAACCCGACAAAAAAGCTTTCGGCGGTGTGGTCGTGACCAACGGTGCAGGCTCGCCGCGGACTGGTCCGTATTCAAATTTTACTGACGAAGAGATGCTGAGTGTGCGTCGCGAGGAGCAGCGCCGGGCTGCCACCCTCGGTGGCTACGCGATCCAGCTACAACTCGCCTATCCCAGTAGCGACGTGAAAACATCCGGCCATTCCGGTGTCGCTGCCGACTTAGCGGCGATCGTTTCCGGCTGTTCGCCCGAAGTGGTTTATTTGCATCAACCCGCCGATAAGCATGATACGCACGTGGCAGTATTTCTCCGTTGTATCGAGGCTCTCCGCGCGCTCCCTGCCGATAAGCGCCCGAAGCGCGTGGTCGGCGGTGAGGTATGGCGTGATCTCGACTGGCTAGTGGACGCCGACAAGGTCGCCCTTGATGCCGGTCGTCGCCCCGAACTCGCGGCGGAGTTGCTTAAGGCTTTCGATTCACAAGTGACGGGCGGCAAGCGCTACGATCTCGCCGCGATGGGCCGTCGCCTCGCGCATGCTACCTTCCACACCTCGCATGCAACCGATGCGCTGGCCGGCATCACGTGGGCGATGGATCTCACGCCCTTGGTGACCGACCCCACGCGAGACGTGGCTGATTTCACGCTCGCCCACATCGACCGACTCCGAACCGACGTGGCGGAGCGTCTGGCGAAATTTTTTTGAACCATGAACGGAGGTAAACCTCGACTTGTGCCGAACTAGGCAGCGCAGCGATTTTAGTAACCAACCATGGCCGCCCCTGCAGAAAAACCCTTCATCTTTGCCTGTGGTGCCGACGATTTTATCGTCGGTCGGCTGGGCCGTGCCTGCTACGACGAGCTGGCGCGTGAATTCACCGATGAATTTTCCCGCGAAACCATCTCGGGCTTCGCTAATGACGTGGACGAGGTTGAGACTGCGATCGGGCGATTCCGCGACAGCGTGCAGACCGTTTCGATGTTTGGCGGCCGTCGCCTCGTCTGGTTCAAAGATTTCAGCTTCCTCTCCGATTCGCGCACCGGGAATACCGAGTCGGTTAAGGCGGCGGTAGCGCATCTCCAGTCCATTCTTAAGACCGTCAATTCCTCCGAGGTAGCAATCCTGATCACTGCCGCGCCGGTGGATCGCCGAAAAAGCTTCTACAAGTGGTGCGAGAAAATGGCCGATTTTAATTTCGTCGGCTCGGCTGTCGCGAACGATGCAGCGGCGGCGTTGGCTATGACCGCGCTAGCGGAGGCAAAGTCGCTCGATGTAGAGATCGAGCTCGACGCGCTTTCGCTTTTGCTTGCGCGCAGCGGGGCCAACACGCGTTTCCTCGTCAGCGAGGTTAACAAGCTAGCGGCCCATGCGGACACCGGAAAAAAGATCACCGAGGACGATGTCGCGGAGCTGACGCCCGACATTGCCGAGGGTGATTTTTTCGAGGCGACGGAGCTTTTTTTTCGTGGCGATCTACGCGGCACTCTAGGCGCCTTTGATCGGCATTTTTTCGCTGGAGAGAGCGCATGCCCTCTCCTTGCTACGATGCAGAATCGCAACCGCCTGCTTATCCAGTTGCGCGCCCTCGCACCTCAGGGTAATCAGGCGCCGGATAAGTCCGCTATCGAGCGCGCTGCATCTGCCTTTGGAAAACACTTCGTCGGTGCGGGGGAGAAAAGTGCCGCGAATCTCTTCAGCCAGAACGTATGGTATGTCGGCAAGCTGGCCGCCGGGGCCAAGGCTTGGCCGCTAAAGCACCACTTCGACTTCCAGCTCGCGCTGGCCGAGGCCTTCGAGGCCATCATCCAGCGACCGAAACAAGAGCCTGCAGCCATGCAGTCACCGCCACAATCGTTCCATCTCGGAACTGACCAAATAACTCTCCTCGGAAATTATATTTACTAGAACACAGACCACGACTATCGCCGCTCGGAAATCTTACTTGGTTCGATACCATCGCGCCTCATTTGCGTGGATCGGCAAAAATCCTCACTACGGAAGGAACGTTTTTAACTGTTTCTCCGCCCGACCCTTCTCACATGGCCTCGCTTCTCTCCCGACAAAAAACCCTCCGCGAATGGAAGCTATATTTTTTCATCGTTCCCTCGCTCCTCCTCGTCGCAATATTCTCCTACTTTCCCGCCGCCTCGGCAATCTACCACAGCTTCTTCGATTGGCAGGGCGGTGACAACAAACAGCTCGTCGGTTTGGACAACTTTAAGCGCGCTTTTGGCGACACCGTTTTGTGGGACTCGTTTAAAACCGTCTCTATCCTTATCGTCTTTAACCTCTTCAAGATGATCCCGTCCATCGCTATGGCCGTGATGATCCACCGGCTCAAAAGCGACGCCTCCCAATATTTTTACCGAGTTATGCTAGTCGTGCCGATGATCGTTCCATCTTTAGTTACGCTTTTCATCTGGAAGTTCTTCTTCGATCCAAATCTTGGGGTATTGAACAATGTCCTAGATTTTACCGGCATCAAGTCTCTCCTCGTTTCACTCGACGGTCTCTTCGGCTGGGGCATTTTCTTCGAAAATGTGCCGATCGGTTGGCTTTCTCAACCTGAGCTGATTTTGCCTTCCCTATTTATCTGGGGATTCCCGTGGATCGGCACCGTCGGCGTGCTTATCTACCTAGCCGGCCTGCAAAGCATCGGCCAAGAGGTTTATGAGGCCGCCGAACTGGATGGCGTCGGACCCTTCCAAAAATTCCTCTATATCGAGCTACCACTTATCCTCACCCAAGTGCGCCTCTCGCTTATCCTTCTCATCATCGGCACGCTCCAAGGCTATGGCTTACAACTTCTCCTACTTGGCGATGCCGGCGGGCCAGGAGGCCGCGGCATGGTGCCTGGCTTGTGGATGTATAACCGCGCCTTCATCGCCGGCGAGTTTGGCTACGCCTGCGCCATTGGCATCATCCTCTTCGTGTTCATTCTGGGTCTCACTTACATCAATAACAAATATGTGAGGGTCGATAAATGAGCGCTGTACTTAAAGACGCGGTTGGTTCCCACAAACAGAGGGACTGGTCAAAACACGTTGTCATCCTGTTCTTCATCATCATCGAGCTGTTTCCGTTCTACATGATGATGCAGGTGTCTTTTAAAGATAACGCCTCCTTCATCCAGAACCCGTGGCTGCCTACAGCGCCCTTCAGTGTCAAGGAGAGCTACCAGACCGCCGATAGTATCGAGACGGTGACCAAAGAACGCGCCGCCCGGTGGAGCGAAGTCCTCACCGGTAGCGTGGCCAAACCTGCCGGAGATCCCGCTTACCTCGGCGGGGAGATGCGCTTCGACCTAGGCGTGTATAAACTCACGAACTGGGGCTTCGGCCTCACTCTCATTGGACCTTACATCGCCAACACCGTATTTGTTGCCGTAACCGGCACCGTCGTTTCGCTATTTCTCTCCATTTTAGGCGCGTATTTTTTCGCCCGATACAAGATGCCTCTCAGCGGTTTACTTTGGGGCGCCTTCATGTTGCTCATGTTGTTGCCGGGCGTGGCCAACATTGTGCCGCTCTTTACCTTGCTCAAGGAACTTAGCCTGCTCAACACCCTTTGGGCGCTCATCATCGTGGGGATCGCCGGCGGCCAGGTCTTTAATCTTTTTGTGCTCCGTAATTTCATCGAGGACCTACCCAAGGATCTTTTCGAGGCTGCCGAGATGGACGGTGCCAGCCATTTTCAGCAGATCATCAACGTGGTCATCCCGATGTCGGGCCCCATTATCGGCACCCTTGCCATCCTCAGTTTCCTCGGCAAATGGAATGATTTCTTGCTCCCCCTCATCGTCCTGCGCGACAAGGAACTCTTCACCCTCGGCGTCGGTCTGATTTACCTCGATGGCGAATACGTGAAGCAGTGGGGCCAGATCATGGCCGCCTACTTCATCGCGTCGCTTCCCTTGATTGTGATCTTCCTGTTCTGCATGCGGCTGTTTGTGCGCGGCCTTTCCGCCGGCGCTATTAAAGGCTGATAACCTAACCCGAGTTCCGCAGTTCAAAAGTCACTTTCTCTATAAATCAGTGACTTGCGTAATTTAAGTGCTGATTTTCGGCACTACATTACTGATTTCGCGGGTTCCTTTGGGCAGGCGAAGACCGAGATGTGCGAGCAGCTGGGCGGTGGCGGGTTCAGGCGTGGTAACCACTCTGAAGCGTAGTTCTATCGGGATCTCGGCGCTGCGCACCGGCACGACCACGTCAACGCTTTTGATTTCGGCGATTTGCCTGATCAGTTGCCGCGCACAGGTGCCGAGACCCTTTGACTGCATCCATTGCCCGAGCGTGCGCCAGAGCGCCAGCGCGAGGAAACAAACCAAAATATGTGCCTGAACCCGGTCCTCTTTTTGGTGAAAAATCGGCCTCATTCCTAGATCGCTTCTGGCGGTGCGGAAAGCCGCCTCAGCTTGCGTGAGTTGGATATACCCTTTCCACAACAAGGCCGGATCGGTCTCCTCGCAGTTGGTGCGGAGCAGATA
>Ga0105045_10000961_pt1 | contig 22703 bp, 22 predicted proteins | sample MAT02_FD_78089 | JGI IMG/M metagenome (GOLD analysis project Ga0105045, IMG submission 78089) | Freshwater microbial communities from Lake Fryxell liftoff mats and glacier meltwater in Antarctica - MAT-02 (megahit assembly) | ecosystem: Environmental > Aquatic > Freshwater > Ice > Liftoff... | reverse complement strand
TCGAAGTCTGCCACATCCTCGGCTGCGAAGGCGTTTTCCAGCGACAGCATTCGCACCCGGTGGTCGACCTTGCCGAAACCGTCCGTGACGGTGGCACCAATCTGCTCCGACGGTGAATCAGGCCGTTTCAGGTCGGGAAACGCAGCTTCGACCGCCGCGTTGCGGCGTTTCAGCGAGTCATATTCCGCATCCGGGATCTCGGGGGCGTCCAACGTATGATAGGCGGTATTCGCCGCCGCAATCGCCGTGGCAAGCAGGGCAAGCTCGTCCCGCGCCTCGGCCTTTGTCATCTCTCCGACCGGCTTTTCCGCCATCTTTGCCCCCTGGCCATCCGACCAAGGTTAGGCGGCGGCGAAGCAGAGGTAAAGGTCAGGCGCTGGCGGCAAGCCGTGCCGGCACCGCCACCGGATCGCGCAGCACATAGCCACGACCCCAGACGGTTTCAATGTAATTTTCTCCCCCCGTCGCCTCGGCCAGCTTCTTGCGCAGCTTGCAGATGAAGACGTCGATGATCTTCAGCTCCGGCTCGTCCATGCCGCCGTAAAGGTGGTTCAGGAACATCTCTTTCGTCAGCGTCGTGCCCTTGCGCAAACTTAGCAGTTCAAACATCTGGTATTCCTTGCCGGTCAAATGCACAGTCTTGCCGTCGACATCCACCGTCTTGGCATCGAGGTTCACCCCAACCAGCCCGGTCTTGATGATCGAGTGGCTGTGGCCTTTCGACCGGCGGATGATCGCGTGGATGCGCGCGACCAGTTCTTCGCGGTGGAAGGGCTTGGTCAGGTAATCATCGGCGCCAAAGCCAAAGCCCCTGAGCTTGTTTTCAGTGTCATCCGCGCCGGACAGGATCAGGATCGGAGTATCGACCCGGGCCTGCCGCACCTGACGCAGAACCTCATGCCCGCTCATGTCCGGAAGGTTCAGGTCCAGCAGGATCAGGTCATAGTCATACAACTTGGCCAGATCGATGCCGTCTTCACCCATGTCGGTGCAATAGACGTTCAGGTTCGCGTGGGTCAGCATCAGTTCGATGCTGCGCGAGGTCGTCGGGTCATCTTCCACAAGCAGGATTCGCATTTTGCCGGGTTCTCCGCTCCGTTGCCGTCATCGTTAACAAGATGGGTCGGCAATGGTTAACCGACGGTTACTATGCCTGAGGCAGAACGATAAACAATTTAAAGTTGTCGATATTTCTGGATCGCCGTCACCTTCAGCCCCTGATCGCCGTGGCGTTCGACCGCCGTGCGCCACAAGGCGAACTCTTCTTCGGACAAGGCATAGCGCTCCAGCGCCTCTTTTTCGGCGATAAGCCCATATATCACCGCCTTGACCACCACCGCCTTGCGACTGGCCACCCAGCGCCGGGTTTCCGGTGCGGGCAGGTCCGCGCGGCTGAGTATACTGCCATCGGGCAGGGTGATCTGCCTTGGCCCATCGACACGTTTCAGAAACATCGGCCTTCCCTCATGACTTTGGATGCGACAATGCGGAACCAGACTTAATCAAATCTGAAACAGGGGATTGAGAGTGCACAGCATTTTCATATATTCCCGATCATTCCTGCACAAAGGACAAGCCTGATGCCGCGCGACCTGATGCTGAACTCACTAGGACTGCCGAAACCCCCGTCGCAGACGCGGGTTGTCGTTGCCATGTCGGGCGGCGTGGACAGTTCGGTCGTGGCGGCGATGCTGGCCGAAGAAGGCTATGATGTCGTCGGCGTCACCCTGCAGCTTTACGATCACGGGGCAGCGCTGGCCAAGAAGGGTGCCTGCTGCGCCGGGCGCGACATCCACGACGCGCGCCGGGTGGCCGAAACGATGGGCTTTCCGCATTATGTGCTGGACTACGAGAATACCTTTCGCGCGGCAGTGATCGAGGAATTTGCCGACGCCTACCTTGCCGGCGCGACCCCGGTGCCCTGCATCCGCTGCAACGAGCGGGTCAAGTTCAAGGACCTTCTGGCCACGGCAAAGGACCTTGAGGCCGACTGCATGGCCACCGGCCATTACATCCAGCGCAAGGTTGGAGCAAACGGGCCAGAACTGCATCAGGCCGCCGATCCCGCGCGCGACCAGTCGTATTTCCTGTTCTCGACCACGCCGGAGCAACTGTCCTACCTGCGCTTTCCGCTGGGGCATCTGGCGTCCAAGGCCGAAACCCGGGCACTGGCGGTGAAATACGGGCTGCCGGTGGCCGACAAGCCCGACAGTCAGGACATCTGCTTTGTCCCGAACGGAGACTATGCAGCGGTGATTGAGAAACTGCGCCCGGGGTCTGCCGGTCCCGGCCAGATCGTCGATCTGGAGGGCCGGGTGCTGGGCGAGCATCGCGGCGTGATCCACTACACCATCGGCCAGCGCAAGGGCCTTGGCATCGGTGGACTGGAAGACCCGCTTTATGTGGTGCGGCTGGACCCCGCGACCCGGCAGGTGATCGTCGGTCCCAAGGCCGCGCTATCGACCCGCATCATCCCGCTGCGCGAGATCAACTGGCTGGGCGACGCGCCCTTTGACAGCCAGCCGGAATGGCAACTGAAGGTCAAGGTCCGCTCTACCCGCCCCCCGCGTGAGGCGATCATCCGCCCGACCGGCCCGACCACGGCGGAAGTCGAGCTTCTGGCCCCCGAAGACGGGGTCAGCGCCGGGCAGGCCTGTGTCTTCTATGCCCCTGAGGGCAGCCGCGTCTTTGGCGGCGGATGGATCTGGAAAGGAACGTCTGCGTGAAATCTCTCGCTTTGGCGTTTTGCCTTATTCTGCCGCTGCCCGCCATAGCCGAGACCCGCGAGGAACGGCTGGCCGCAGCCGGGGAATATGTCGATCTGGCGCTGGCCGATTTCGACATGGGCATGGTGATCGCGTCCTTGTATCAGCCGATCCTCGATCAGGTCGTGGCGGGGGGGGGCGACTTTGACCGAAGCCCAGCTTGACCAGATCCGCCGCCTTTACCTTGAGGCGTTTGAGGTGCCCCTGCCTGCGCTGATGCGCGATCAGGCCGGGATCTTGGCCGACATGATGACCCTAGCCGAGATCACCGCCCTGCGGGAATTCTATGCCACGCGCGAAGGCAAGTCAGTGATGGCCAAACTGCCGCAGCTGAACGCAGCCCAGCAGCCGGCGGTGAATGCGTTTATCGGCGAGACAATGCAGGCGCTGATGCCTCGGGTCCTGGCCATCGCCAACGGCGGAGAGCTGCCAGAATCGACGCCGCAGCCCTAAGGCCAGTGGCCTGCGGATGATGTCAGGAAGGTCGATCGGATCCTAATTCGCCAATGGCTATCGGTCCACCGCTCAGCCTTGTAGTTCGGCCTTCAGCCAGATCATGAACGCCTCGACAAGAACGCTTGACCTTGCGTCTTGCCGGACCTGAAGGCAAAGATCCTGCGGTGAGGAAATCCGGTAGCCCTTGATCGCAATCAGGCGCCCCTGCGCAAGCAGATCGCGGATCGAATGTGACCAGAGCGGATCACGTTCAATCTGAATCAGATTGAACGTGATCCAAGACAGGCAAGCCGTTGGCTATGTTGCGTATTGCCTTTGATCAGGTGAACCTGATCAAAGGCAATACGCTCTAGAGATGGTCCAGAACCGACTTCGCGGCACGCAGGCCGGGGGCTTCATCCCCCTGCCCCAACCGTTCCATTGTCAGGGCCATCGCCGCCTTCTGGGCGGATGGGTTGGCAAGCACGGCCTCCAGCGCCCAGGCGATCTTGTCAGCGCGGCAATCCGGCCCGATGAACTCCGGCACCACCCGGGTATCGCTGACCAGATTGACCAGCGTCACCGTGTCGATAAGCGCCGCCCGTCGCATCAGCCAAAGCGTCAAGGGATGCATGTCATAGGCGATGACCATCGGGCAGGAATTGGCGGCAAGTTCCAGCGACACGGTGCCTGAGGCCGCAAGCGCCACATCGGCCGCCGCAAAGGCCCCGCGTTTGGCGGCCGCATCCTCGATGATCTCGGGGCGAGCCGGCCAATCCCGCGTGAGGTCCCGCACCAGCCCCGCCACGCCCCGCACCGTGGGCAAGGCGACACGCAGGTCGGGATGCGCGGTCTTGAGGTGGCCCACGACCGCGCCAAAGACCGGTGCCAGACGGCTGACCTCGCCCTTTCGCGATCCGGGCAGGACCAGCAGCAGCGGGCCTTGGCCGTGAAACGCCGCCGCCTCGACCGGCGAGGCCAAAGGTTCGGCCACCACCGGATGCCCGACGAAATCGCAGGTCATCCCGGCGGCAGTCATGTAGGGCGGCTCGAACGGCAAAAGCGCAAGCACATGGTCGATGACCAGCGCCATCTTTGCCGCCCGACCCGGTCGCCAGGCCCAGACCGATGGTGCTACATAGTGGATGGTGCGTAATTCGGGGCGCGCGGCCTTGACGATCTTTGCCACCCGCAAGCAGAAATCCGGGCTGTCGATGGTGATCAGTGCATCGGCCCCGCTGGCAAGCGCCGCCCTTGCCGCCTCGCGGATCCGGCGCATCAGGGGGAAATACTTCGGCAGGATCTCGGCGATGCCCATCACCGAGAGCTCTTCCATCGGGAACAGGCTTTGCAGCCCTTCGGCCTGCATCAGCGGGCCACCGATGCCATGGAAGACCACGCCGGGCGACAGGGTCTTCAAACCCGCCATCAGCGCAGCCCCCAGCCGGTCGCCGGACGGCTCGCCCGCGATGAGGAATAGTTTCACCGCCGCCACCGGCCGCTCATCGAACCCCTGCAGACTGTCTTCGCTGGGCCCGCAGCGTAGAGCGACCGCAGGCAAGCGATGAGCGCCCCCGGCAGGATCATTCCCGCGCCCAGAGAAACACGCCCAGCTTTCCGGCAAGACGCTGCATTTCGGCCAGGTCCAGGCAGATCACGCCGCCCGCCTGAAATGCAATGCCGCCAAGGCCCGCGTCGGCAACCGCTTGCACCGTCGCAGGGCCGATGGTCGGAAGGTCGATGCGCCGGTCCTGCCCGGGCTTCGGGGCCTTGAAAAACAGCCCGCGCCCGCGCGCAGGGTCGGGGCGGAGGCCAGCGGCCAGACTGGCCAAACCGGCCAGCAATGCGTCCGTCCCGGGCAGCGCCTCGACCCCGAGGCAAAGGCCCTGAGCGACAGCCGCGCCCTGCCCCACATCCACGGCCCCAAGGGCTGCGACGATTGCCGCCGCGCGGGTGGCATCCGCCTCGTCGCGCGGAGAGACCGAACCGGCCAGCATCCCCGGCCCAGGCAACAGCGATGGGGCCACGTCTTCGACCCCGGCGATTGCAAAACCGGCCTCGACGAACAGGTCCAGTACCACGCGCAGCGTCGCGTCATCTCCGGCAGCCATCGCCTGCATCAGGCGGGGCAGCATGGTGGCGGTCTGCGGGTCAAGCAGGGCGGGGTCCAAGGCCGGGCGCTGCACTGCTCCGGCAAAGACCACGCGTTCGACGCCATGGTCGCCAAGGTGGCGCAGGAAGGGGGCCAGCCGCTCGACGCGAAAGTTGATGTCGACCTCAAGCCCGTCCGGCACGAACCCGTTCAGTGCCGCCACAAGGGGCCGAGTGGCCATCGCCCCGGCCAGCGCCGCAGGCAGGGCCCCACGACCCGCGATCAGCGCGGTTTTCGGTTCCACCGTCACCGGCCGCCCTTGGGGGTCAGGAAACTGCGGTCCGACTTTGACAGGATGAAATCGGCGATCTCGCGCACCAGCGGGCTGTCACTTTCCTCGGCCAGCTTGCGGGCGCGGTCAAGGAAACTGCCGTCTTCTTGCGCCAGCGTCTGATAGGCGGCCCGTAGCGCGGTGATCCCGGCCCGATCCACCCCCCGGCGTTTCAGGCCCACAAGGTTCAGCCCGTCCAACTCTCCGCGCGGGGCCTGCACCAGACCATAGGGAATGACGTCATTGGTGACCATTGTCACCGCACCGATGATCGCGCCATGGCCGACCCGCACCCATTGGTGAATGCCGGAAAGCCCGCCGACGATCACATCGTCGCCCAACGTCACATGACCGGCAATGGCGACATTGTTGACCAGAATCACCCGGTCGCCGATCTGGGCATCGTGGCCGACATGCGCGCCGGTCATGATAAGGCAGTCATCGCCAACCCGCGTCACCCCGCCACCGCCCTCGGTGCCGGTGTTCAGCGTCGCCGCCTCACGGATCCGGCAGCGCTGGCCGACGATCAGCCGCGTATGCTCACCGTGGTATTTCAGATCCTGCGGCACCTCGCCCACGGTGGCAAAGGGAAAGATCACCGTCTCGTCGCCGATCTCTGTCCAGCCGGTAACGACGGCATGGCTTTTGACCGTGACCTTGGCCCCAAGCGTCACCTCCGGTCCAATCAGCGCGAAGGGGCCGACCTCACAACCCGCGCCGATCACGGCACCGGGCTCGACCACGGCCAAGGCATGAATGCGGGCTGTGGGATCAATACTCATGCCCCAATCCTCATGCTTTGGGCCTCACGCTTTGGGTCTCATGCTTTGGGTCTCATGCTTTGGGAACGTCAAACATCGCCATGAAGGTCGCCTCGCAGGCCAATTCGCCATCAACCATGGCGCGGCCTTCGAATTTCCAGACCCGGCCACCGCCGCGCAGCGCCTTGACGTGCAGCTCCAGCACATCACCCGGCACGACCTTGCGGCGGAACTTGACCCCGTCGACACCCATGAAGAAGACGTTGGCATTCTTGTCGACCAGATCCATCGACATGCCAACCAGAATGCCGGAAGTCTGCGCCATAGCCTCGATGATCATTACACCGGGAAAGATAGGCATGCCGGGGAAATGGCCCTGAAACTGCGGCTCGTTAAAGGTGATGCACTTTATGCCGACGCATCGGTCGTTCGGGACGATGTCGCGGACCTTGTCGATCAGTAGAAACGGATAGCGATGCGGAATGATCCGCTGAATAAGCTCCAGATCGGCGGTTGTAACGACACTTGTATCCATCATCTTGTCCCCTGCTGCCCGGCTGATGTCGGGTCGATCCTTTCTGCGTTGCTAGCAACTCATCCGGCGGGTGACAAGTTCAGCGGTGGCGTCAGGGTGCAACGGGCGGGATAGCCCCGGCACCAAGCGCTGCATCGAGTCTTGCAATCGCCTCGTCGGTCACATCGACCAGGCTGAGCGATAGGATAACCGCCGATCTGTCCAAGAGCACCTGCGCACCCCGATCGGCCATGAGTTTACCAAGGACAGGCAAAGCGGCGCGCTGAAAGGTCTGACCATCTTCGTCACGGATTCGTGCCACTTCGCTGACTTTTGCATCCTGTTCAGCCCGGATCCGCTCAACCTTCTCGTCGAAGGCGACAGCACGGGCGGAAAATTCGGCTGCAGAAAGGGTTTTCCGCAGGTCGGTCAGCTCCTGTTCTTCTGCAACCAGCTCGGCCTGAATTCCGGCATTCTCAGCCTCAAGCGCCATTGCTGCTACACCCTCGCGCTCGAAACTGGCTTTTCCAAAGGAGGATTCGGCGAACATGCGTGCGCGGTCGACAATCAGGATCTGGGGCGCCACTTCCACAGGGCTGCTGTCCTGCGCCGACGCTTGCACCCCAAGCAGCAAGAAAACCGGCAACGCCCAAAGGAAGCGTGCCAGGAAAGTCCCGACGCGCATCGTCAGAACTTTGACGTGATGGTCAGGTCAAAGCTCTGCTCCTCGTCGTAGTCCTCCTTGACGAGCGCGTGGCTGAAGTTGAACCGCAACGGACCGATCGGCGTGGTCCAGAAGACCGAGAACCCGGCCACCGCGCGCAGGTGCATGCCGTCGTCGACCGGGCCACCGAATCCAGCGGTGTTGTCCAGACTCCAGACGGATCCAACGTCAAGGAACGCGCCACCGGTGATGCCATATTCTTCCGGCAGGCCCAGCGGGAAGTCGGCCTCGAACCGGGCGACGGCGAAAAAATTGCCCCCCAGTGCGTCCTGATTCGCGGCCCCCAGATCACGCGGGCCAATACCGTTCGGCGCAAAGCCGCGGATCTTCCCGTTGCCGAAGTACCGCTCGGTCACCCGGCTGGAACTGTCACCGAACGACGTGATGGCCCCGCCTTCGAAGATTGCGCGCACGGCGACCTCTTCGTTCAAGATCCGGGTTTCGGCAAGGGCAAGCGCCGTGGTCTGGATATACTTCGTGTCACCGCCAAGGCCCGCAAAGTCCTGACCAAAGCGGAACAGCACGCCGCCCTTGGGGTTCAAACCGGTGATGCGTGTGTCATACTCATAGGTATAGCCCAGCGAGACCGTCTCCAGCGCGTCCGCGGCATTTTCGGCAATCAGGATCGGCGAGTCGCCGCTGTAACCCGAAATGCGGTCTTCGGAAAAGCGCAGCCGCAGGTCCAGATCCGACTGCTCGCCCAGCGAGAAACCGATCCCGGTGCTCACACCGATATTGCGGGTGTTGTAGACCGCATTGTCATTGTCAGAAGTCCGATAGTAGGCCCCAACGTTGAAGCGCAAATCCCGACCCAGAAGCGCCGGTTCGGAAAAACTGAAGCTGGAGTTCTGCGAGGAGGTTCCCGAGGTCAGGTTCATCGCAAACATCTGGCCCCGGCCAAGAAAGTTCGACTCCGAGAACCCGACGTTGAAGCCGGCACCGCTGGCCACCGAATACGACAGGCCAAGGCTGAGCGATCCCGTCGGCTGCTCTTCGACATCGACGTTGACCACCACCTGATCAGGACCCGAGCCGGGTTCGGCCTCGACCTGCGCGTCGGAGAAGAATCCAAGCGCCCGGATGCGTTCGGCCGACTGCCGGATTTCGCGCGGGTTGAAGGGGTCGCCTTCGACCGTTGCAAACTGGCGGCGCACCACCTGATCCAGCGTGGTCGCGTTGCCTTCGATGTCGATCCGCTCGACAAAGATGCGTTCGCCCCGGACAATGGCAAACTCGATGTCGATCTGCTGATTGCGGTCGTCACGGGTGATGCGCGGCTCGACCCGGACAAAGTTCAGCCCCTTGCGCAGCGCCAGGGTCTCCATCCGGGTGATGTTGTTGTCGATCAGAAGCGGCGAATAGGTCTGGCCGGTCTTGATCTTGCGGACCTCGAAGAATTCCGCAGCATCGACGCCTTCGACTTCCGAGACGACGGTCACTTCGCCGATGGTGTGCGGCAGGCCCTCGCGGACCGTCAAGGTCACAAAGGTCGCGTCACGTTCGCGGCTGACATCGGCGCTGGCGTCCAGAACCTGAAAATCGATATAGCCGCGCGACAGGTAGAACTGGGTCAGCACCTGCTTGTCCAGCTCCAGCCGCTCGGCCACAAAGGTATCGCGCTGGATGAAATTGCGCAGCAGACTGGCTTGCTTGGTCTCCAGCACCTGGCGCAGGCGGCGGTCGGTGAAGGCGCGGTTGCCGACAAAGGACAGCCGCTCGATTTCCACCACGCGGCCTTCGGTCACCTCGAACACCAGATCGACGCGGTTGTCGGACCGGCGGATGATCTTTGGCGTGACCGTGGCGGCCAAGCGGCCCTGCACACGGTAGGCCTCGGAAATGGCCGCGGCATCCGATTCGGCAAGGCTGGGCGAATAGACCCGCCGGGACTGCGACTGGATCATCGTGGCCAGCGCCTCGTCCTTCAGCCGCTTGTTCCCCTCGAAGTTGATCACGTTGACTATAGGGTATTCGGCAACCCGGATGATCAGAGTCGAACCTTGCGGAATAAGCTCGACGGTCTCGAACAGACCCGAGTTCGCAATTCGCTGATACGCGTCGTTCAAAGCGGCTGCTGATACCTCGTCACCACGGGTGATTCCGGCGTAAGACAGGATGGTCGCAGCATCGACGCGAACGTTGCCTTCGATCACGACGTTCGAAAAAGAAAAGACCTGCGCATAGGCCGGAGAGAGGAACGGCAGAGAACCCGTTGCGGCACCAACAAAAACCGCCTTGGCCAGCAGACGGGCCACAGCCTTCGCCCTGGACGACCGCCCCTTGGTCGCGCGTTGGGTCATCTGCATCTTGCTTCCTCGTCGTGCTTCTGTGTTCAAGATTGACTATCGGGAAAGCCAAGCTTTGTCAAAAGCCTGCGGTCCCTGTGGATAACTTTCCAACATCTTGTGGTGCCGCGGCATTTGAGGGCCGCGGGACCATGACAGCCCCGCTTGGCAAGCGCCGGTCAGACGCAGACCAGATCGCGGCTAAGCGCGAAGACCATGGCTGCAATGACGATGGTCAGACCGACCGTCATCAGCACCCGCAGGGCTGCCTCTGGAGGCGGGCGGCGGACCACCGCCTCATAGGCAAAGAATACCAGATGTCCGCCGTCCAGAACCGGGATCGGGAACAGATTTATCAGCCCGATGCCCAGCGACAGGAACGCCAGCGTGGTCAGAAAATCCAGCGCCCCGTTCCGGGCCGAATCGCCCAGGGTTTCCGCAATACCGATCGCACCCGAGAAGTTGCAGTTGCTGATCTTGCCGGTCACGATATGCGCCAGACCCGAAAACGTCCCGGTGATCCCGCGCCACATCGTATCGCCGGCAGCGGTCACGGTTTCCCATACCCCGGCGCTGCGAATTCCTGGCTCGAAAACCGACCCGGAAAACAGCCCCAAAAGATAGCGTTCGGTGAAACCCCCGGTTTCCTGGTCCGGGACCGTGCGGATGCGCGGGCTGAAGGCAAGATCAAAGCTGGACCCGTCGCGCCAGATGGTAAGCGCCACCGGTTTGCCTTCGCTGGCGGTCACAATCTCTACCAGCTCGTCGAAATAGTGGATCTCGCGCCCCCCGGCCTTCAGGATCACATCGCCCGCCTGAATGCCCGCTTCCATCGCGGCCGACCGCAGTTGCACGCCCCCTACCACCGGCACTTGCGGATGCGGGGCCTTGACCGTCTGTTCGGTGCCGTCCCGCAGCACGGTGTAGTCAAGGGTCAGCGTGCCACGCAACGCGTCGGCAGCAGCGCCAAAGTTTTCCCAATCCGGTGTCGCGGTGCCGTTCAGCGCCAGGATCACATCGCCCACCGCCAGCTCCTGTTCGGCATAGGGCAGCGGCAGCAGCTTGCCGACCGAGGGTTCATCACGCGGGATGCCGCTGTAGGCCAGCAACCCGATGAGCATCAGAAACGTCAGGATGAAATTCGCCAAAGGCCCGGCAATGACCGTGGCCGTCCGCGCCCAAAGGGGCGCACCGGTCATGGTGTGGCGCCTCTCCGTGGCCGACAGGCCCGACACATCGCCCGCCTTGACGGAGGTGGCATCGGCGTCACCCATAAACTTGACGTAACCGCCAAAGGGGATGGCCGCGATCTGCCACTGGGTACCGCGCCGGTCGATCCGGCGCCAGATGACCTTGCCGAACCCGATCGAGAACACCTCCGCATGGATGCCCGACCAGCGACCGACAATGTAATGGCCATATTCATGCACGAAGACGATGACCGAGAGGCCGATGACGAAAAAGACCGCCGTCCAGACCGTGCTGCCGACTGCTGCAACCAAGGCTTCCATTCAGTCTTCCCCAATAACCTTGCGCGCGATCTCGCCCGCCCTTGTCCTAGCCAGATGGTCCATCGCCAGCACATCCTCAAGGGCAAAGGTGCCGATTTCCGGCCCGATGTCCCCATCGACCGCCGCCAGAGTCGCCTCGACCACCCCGGCCATGGCCATGAAGCCAATGCGTCCGGCCATAAAATGGTCCAGCGCCACCTCCTTGGCCGCGTTGAACGCAGCCCCGGAAAGCCCGCGCCGCGCCATCACCTCGCGCGCCAGACGTAGCGCGGGATAGCGCCGCAGGTCTGGCGCGCGGAAGGTCAGCGTCGCGACCTGCGCCAGATCCAGCCGCGCCACTGGCAAAGCTTCACGCCGGGGCCAATTCAGCGCGTAACCGATGGCGTGGCGCATGTCGGGGGTGCCCAAGTGCGCCATGATAGCACCGTCGCGGTAGCCGACCATGGAATGGATCAGACTTTCGGGGTGCAGGATGACCTCGATCTGGTCCGGCGTGACGCAGAAGAATTCGCGGGTCTCGATCACCTCCAGCGCTTTGTTGAACATCGACGCGGAATCGATGGTGATCCTTTGGCCCATCGCCCAGTTGGGGTGCGCCAAAGTGTCCTTGACCGAGGCCTTTGCCAAAGCCTCCAGCGGCCAGTCGCGCAGGGCACCCCCGCTTGCGGTCAGGATGATCCGCTCGACCGCTGCGATGTCTTCGCCGACAAGCGCCTGAAAGATCGCCGAATGCTCGCTGTCGACCGGCAGGATGCGCGCGCCATGTGCCGCAGCTTCGGCCATCAGCAACGGGCCCGCCGTGACCAGACTTTCCTTGTTGGCCAGCGCCAGCGTTGCCCCGTGCCGCAGCGCCTGGAACCCCGGCACAAGGCCGGCCGCACCCACGATGGCGCTCATCACCCAGTCGGCCGGGCGATCGGCGGCGTCCGCAATCGCCTCCGGTCCGGCAGCGGCCTGAATACCCGAGCCTGCCAGCGTTTCGCGCAGCTCCGCAAGGTTGGCAGGGTCAGCGCAAACCGCGACCTCGGCCCGCAAGTCGCGCGCCATTTCGGCCAGCCGGGCGATATTGCGGCCCCCGGTCAGGGCCACGACCTGGAACGCCTGCGGCCCGCCCGCACGCTGGATCAGATCGACCGTCTGCTCGCCAACCGAACCGGTCGCACCGAAGATCGAGACCCTGCGCACCCGGCCTAGCCCCCGATCAAAGCGGTTACCGGCACGAAAAGCCCGATCAGCAGCACCAGCACCACCGCGCCGATCAGCGCGTCAAGCCGGTCCAGCACGCCGCCGTGCCCGGGGATGAGGTGTGAGGCATCCTTGACCCCTGCCCGCCGCTTGATCCAGCTTTCCACAATGTCGCCCATCTGCCCGGCAAAAGCCACCAGTGCCGACAAGGGCAGCAAAAGCCAGTCCGCCCCGGCAAAGATCACAAAGCCCAGCCCGACAAGCGCCGCGCCGATCCAGCCTGCGACGGTGCCCGACCAGGTCTTCTTCGGGCTGATCGCCGGCCAAAATTTCGGCCCGCCAAGTATCCGCCCGGCAAAGTAGCCCAGCACATCGGAGGCAACGACGACGGCGATCAACCACAGGATGACACTGATCCCCGCCGCATCGCGCAAGGTGACCAGCCCAAAACCGGCCAGCATGATTGCCAGCGCATACGCTCCGGCAAAGCGCCGGCCGCGACGCGGGGTCAGGATCAGGACCAGGGTCGGCACGATCAGGAACAGCCCCGCGACCGGGCCTTGCAGAATCAGCGCCAGAACCAGAGCCGCCCCGCCCGCACCCGCCACAGCCAAGGGCGGAGCCTGCCGCCACGGCGCGGTCATCGTGGCCAGCTCCCAAAGCATCACCGCCGTCAGCGCCACGGCAAGCGCCGCAAAGGCCAAGCCCCCCAGCCAGATTTCCACCGCTCCCACCGTCAGCATCACGATGGCCGACAGAAGCCGGGGTCGCAGGTCGGCCCATTTCTGCGCCGTGGCAGATGGTTCCGCGGTCATCGCGCCACCCCGCCAAACCGGCGCTCGCGGTTGGAAAACCGCTGCACGATGCCGGCAAGTTCGTCGGGCGTGAAATCCGGCCACAGGGTTTCGGTGAATTCATATTCGGAATAGGCCGCCTGCCAGGGCAGGAAGTTCGAGGTCCGGGTCTCGCCACTGGTGCGGATCACCAGATCGGGGTCGGGCAGCCCGCCGGTGTCCAGCCGTTCGGCAAAGGCCGCTTCGGTGATATGCGCTGGGTCCAGGATACCGGATGCCGCCGCCTCGGCCACCTTTCGGGCAGCGCGCAGGATTTCGTCCCGGCCGCCGTAGTTGACCGCAACCGTCAGGTTCAGCCGGTCATTTCCGGCCGTCCGCGCCTCGATCCCGGCCATAAGGCGCTGAAGTTTCGGGTCCAGCCGCCCGCGCTCGCCGATGAACCGCAGCCGCACCCCGGCCTGCGCCAGCCGGTCGGCCTCGCGTTCGATGTAGCGGGCAAAGATCGCCATCAGCCCCAGCACCTCTTCGGTCGAGCGTTTCCAGTTCTCGGTCGAAAAGGCGTAAAGCGTCAGCCAGCGGATGCCAAGCTCGGGGCAGGCCCTGACGATCTCGCGCACCCGTTCGGCCCCCTTGCGGTGGCCGACAAGCCGGGGCCAGCCGCGATTGGTGGCCCAGCGGCCATTGCCATCCATGACGATGGCAAGATGCGTGACCGGCCGAAGCGCGGGCTGCAAGTCCTTCGACACCTCGACCGCCCCCTTTGGTCAGACCTGCATGATCTCGGCCTGTTTGCCCTCAAGCGCCCTGTCGACTGCCGCGATGGCCTTGTCGGTCATCTCCTGCACTTCCTCGGACCACATCTTCTGGTCGTCCTCGCCCATGCCCTTGGCCTTCTTGATCTGGTCCATGCCGTCGCGGCGCACGTTGCGGATCGCGATCTTGGCGTTTTCGGCATAGCCCGCCGCGACCTTGGTCAACTGCTTGCGGCGCTCTTCGTTCAACTCCGGGATCGGCAGGCGGATCAAGGGGCCGTCAGTGACCGGGTTGATGCCGATACCGCTTTCGCGGATCGCCTTTTCGACCTTCTGGATCATGCCCTTGTCCCAGACGTTGATCACCACCATCCGGGGTTCCGGCACGTTCACCGTCCCGAGTTGGGTGATCGGGGTCATCTGGCCGTAGGCCTCGACCTGGATCGCATCGACGATCGAGGCTGACGCCCGTCCGGTCCGCAGGCTGGCGAATTCATGCTTCAGCGCATTCATCGCCCCATCCATCCGGCGCTGCAGATCGTCAGTGTCGATCGAGATATCTTCATGTGCCATCGGACATGTCCTTCACTTCTGCCCAAGCCTTCAGGCAGGATCACGGTTTTCCGCTCTATAGCAGAGCCGCTGCCCGGGGGTATAGACCAAAGCGGTGCAAGCGTCCGTCAGCAGGTTTCGACCACGCGGGTATAGGTGCCATGCCCGGCCAGAATGCCCCGAAACCCGCCCGGTTCGTCCAATGAAAAGACGATGATCGGCAGCGCGTTGTCGCGGGCCAGCGCAATCGCGGTCGCGTCCATCACGCCCAGATGCTTTTCAAGCACCTCGTCATAGGTCACGCAGTCATAGCGCTTGGCGTCGGCGTGTTTCTTCGGGTCCTTGTCATAGACCCCGTCAACCTTGGTGCCTTTGAAGATCGCCTGACACGCCATCTCGTTTGCCCGCAGGGTCGCCGCCGTGTCGGTGGTGAAGTAGGGGTTGCCGGTGCCTGCGGCAAAGATGCAGACCCGCTGCTTTTCCAGATGCCGCACGGCGCGGCGGCGGATATAGGGCTCACACACCTGATCCATCGGAATGGCGCTGATGACCCGGGTGAAAACCCCGATTTCTTCCAGCGCCGACTGCATGGCAAGGGCGTTCATCACCGTCGCCAGCATGCCCATGTAATCCGCCGTCGTCCGCTCCATCCCCTGGGCGCTGCCTTGCAAGCCCCTGAAAATGTTGCCGCCGCCGATCACCATGCAGATCTCGACGCCCAGATCGCGGACCGACTTCACCTCTTGCGCGATCCGCGCGACGGTTGGCGGATGCAGGCCAAAGCCCTGGTCCCCCATCAGCGCCTCACCCGAGATCTTCAGCATCACGCGGCTATACTTAACCGCAGCACCGGTTTCGGTGGCTGTTCCGGACATGGGACCCCCTGCATTTCGTTTTGTTATTGGACTGGGGCGCAAAATGTCGCAAAACTGCGACAGATTCAACCGCAGATCGGCCACGCGGGGCAATGAAATCGGGCAATGAAAACTGACAGCATCTCGCGCACGGCGCCCGTGATGATCGCGGGGCCGACCGCCAGCGGCAAGTCGGCGCTGGCGATGGACCTGGCCGCCCGCGATGGCCGGTTGATCGTGAACGCCGATGCGCTGCAGGTCTATGACAACTGGCGCATCCTGACTGCGCGGCCAACCGTGGCGGACGAGGCCGCCCTGCCCCATGCGTTTTACGGCCATGTCGGGCGGGATCAGGTCTATTCGGTCGGTCATTGGCTGCGCGATGTCGCCCCGCTTTTGGGGCAACCCGTGGTCATCGTCGGCGGTTCGGGTCTGAACTTCAACGCCCTGACCCGGGGGCTGGCAGTGGTGCCCGAGGTGCCAGTCGCTGTTCGTGCCGAAGCCGACGCCCGAAAGGCCGCCGAAGGCATTGCCGCCTTGCTGGCCGAGCTTGACCCCGCAACCGCCGCCCGGATCGACCCCCTGAACGGTGCCCGCGTCCAACGCGCCTGGGAGGTGCAGCGCGCCACCGGAAGGGGGCTGGCAAGCTGGCAGGATGATACACCGCCGCCGCTGGTTTCCCTGTCGCAAAGCGAAGCCATCGTGCTGACCCCCGACACCGACTGGTTGAATACCCGCATCGACTGCCGTTTTGCCGCAATGATCGCAGGCGGCGCGCTGGAGGAGGCACGGGCCAACCTGCCCGGCTGGAACCCGAAGCTGCCGTCCTTGCGCGCCATCGGCGGGCCGGAACTGATTGCCCATCTGCATGGCGAAATGACGCTGGCCAAAGCCATCCTCGCGGCCACCCTGGCCAGTCGGCAATATGCCAAACGCCAGCGGACCTGGTTCAGATCGAACATGAGGGCGTGGAGCCAGCTTTCCCTGCCTTGACCGAGGGTTGCGCCGCGACCTTTCAGTGGTTTTCGCGATACCCACAGGGTTATGCACATAAAAATGCAACAACTGTGGATAACTTCGCCAAACCGGCTAAAAATGTCTTGGGGAACGCAGTGGGCACTGTTTAACTTCGGTGGTCTGCGCCAAAATCCAGGGATCTGCCCCGTCATGAACACGCTTACTCCGGTTTCCCAGCCCCGGCTGGTCGCGATTCCGCGCCTTGCGGCGGGGGGGAAATGGCGGGTCGAGGCGATGCGCTCGCTGTCCGAACCTTGCCTTCTCTGGTTCACCAAAGGTCAGGGTCGAATCACGATTTCGGGGGTGACGCGCGGCTACACGGCACATAATGCGGTCTTCATCCCCGCAGGTGTCATGCATGCCTTCGAGGCCGGGCCGCAGGTTTTCGGCTCGGCGGTGTTCTTCGGGCGAAATACCGACGTCATTTTGCCCAAGGTGGCGCTGCATCTGCGCATTCGCGAAACCCATGCCCAGCAGGAGGTAAACATCCTGCTTGATTCGGTTTTGCGTGAGATTGAAAGTGCCACCCCCGCACATGACCGTGCAACCGAGGCCTACATCGGCCTGCTTGGCGTCTGGCTGGAGCGGCAGGCACGCAAAGCCGACGCGATAGAAGTGCCGCGTCAGGACGCGACCCGCAGGCTGGTCGCCCGCTACACTGCGCTGCTGGAGCGTAACTTCCGCTCCGGCATGGGCGTGGCCGACTTTGCCGCCGCCCTCGGGGTGACGCCGACCCACCTGACGCGCTGCTGCAACACCGCCTGCGGGCGCCCGGCCAGTTCGCTGTTGCAAGACCGCCGCATCTTCGAGGCCCGCAAGCTTCTGGCCGAAACCAGGATGCCGGTCGGCAAGATCGCCGAGCAGCTGGGCTTCAACTCGCCCGCCTATTTTACCCGGGCCTTCCAGCTCCTGACCGGGAAATCCCCTTCGGCCTTCCGTCGTGCCGGGTAAGCGGCAAAAGCGACATCCGCCCGTCGCCCGCAGTCAGAGAATGTCGCTAACGTGACAAAGAATGACGAAACCAGTCGTTGACGCAGCGTCGAAAAAAATGCGGAGTATGTTTCGGGGGTGCGCAGATTGCGCAAGCATTTGGGTTGTTCCGGTTATGGCCGCAGCAAAGCAAAGGCGTGGGTGTCTGTGTTGCCGTTGCCAATAAGAAAACCAGACAGGGAGACGACAATGAAAGACATTATTGACATGGCCGAGGTTCATCCGGCCGCCAGGATGTATGCGCAGGAAGTTGCCGCAGGCACCCTCAGCCGCCGCGAGTTCCTGGTGCGGTCGACCGCGCTGGGCGTATCAACGGTTGCCGCCTATGGCCTTCTGGGCCTGAACGCCCCGGCCCAGGCCGAAGCACATGCCACCTCGGGCGGCACGCTGCGCATGGCGATGGTACTCAAGGCGCTGAAGGACCCGCGCACCGCCGACTGGTCGGAGATCTCCAGCGTTACCCGTGGCACGCTGGAATACCTTGTCGAATACAACGCCGACGGTTCCTTGCGCGGCATGCTGCTGGAAAGCTGGGAAGTCAACGCCGATGCGACGGGCTACACGCTCAAGGTCCGTCCGGGCGTCAAGTGGAACAACGGCGACGACTTTACCGCCGATGACGTCGCCAACAACCTTCTGCGCTGGTGCGATGGCCGCGTGGTGGGCAACTCGATGGCGTCGCGGGTCGAGGCCCTTTGCGACAAGATCGTGGAAACTCAGCCCGATCCGGCTGACGCCACCAAAACCATCGAAGTCACCGTCCTGCAACCGACCGCCGGTGCCGTCACCGTTGTCGATCCGATGACCGTTGCGATCAAGTTGAACGCCGCCGACATCTCGATCATCGTCGGGATGGCCGACTATCCGGCTGCTGTCGTGCACAGCGGCTATGACAACGGCGACCCGGCAGTCGCAGTCGGCACCGGCCCCTATCTGATCGAAACCATGGAGGTCGGCGTCAAGGCCCATCTGGCCCGCAACACCAACCACACCTGGTGGGGAACCGAAGTCTATGGCGGCCCGTATCTTGACCGGATCGAATACATCGACCTGGGTTCGGATCCGTCTGCCGAAGTGGCTGCTGCCGGTTCAGGCGAAATCGACGCTGTCCATCAGTCGACCGGCGATTTCCTGGCCCAGTTCGAGGCGCTGGGCTGGAGCAAATCGGAAGCCGTGACCGCGTCGACCCTTACCGTGCGCTTCAACCAGATGGCTGAAGAATACAAGACCAAAGAGGTTCGCACCTCGCTGATCAAGGCCGTCAACAATGCGGTCGTGCTGGAACTCGGCTACTCGAACCTTGGCACCGTGGCAGAAAACCACCATGTCTGCCCGATCCATCCCGAATACTTTGCCTTGCCTCCACTGATGGTTGACCCCGCCGCCGCAAAGGCCGGGATCGATGCCGCCGGGATGGCCGACTTCGAGTTCGAGCTGACCTCGCTGGACGACGCTTGGCAAGCGTCCACCTGTGACGCGGTTGCGGCGCAAATCCGTGACGCCGGCATCAACATCAAGCGCACCACGCTGCCGGGTTCGACGTTCTGGAACGACTGGCTGAAGTTCCCGTTCTCGGCCACCGAGTGGAACATGCGTCCCTTGGGCGTCCAGATTCTGGCACTGGCCTACAAGTCGGGTGTCGCCTGGAACGAATCCGCTTTTTCCAATGCCGAGTTCGACGAGCTTTTGGGCAAGGCAATGGCGATCTCCGACGCGGCCGAGCGGTCCAAGGTGATGGAGCGAATCGAACAGATCATGCAGGAAGAAGGCGTGATGGTTCAACCATACTGGCGCTCGATCTTCCGGAACTTGGACCCGAAGGTCATGGGCTGCGATATGCACCCGACGTTCGAGCATCACCACTACAAGTGGTGGATCGCCGCCTAAACCGGCCATCCGGATCGGGGCGCGTGGGAACGCGCGCCCCCCTTCCTGTCCTCCGGAGCGCCGGGGGCCTGTTTTTTGCATCCTGATCGGAGCCGGACATGTTGAGGTTCGTCATCAAACGCCTGGGCGTTATGCTGCTTACAGCTTTGGCTCTGACTTTCATCGTCTTCTGGCTGACGAACCTGCCACCGAACCTTGAAAAGGTTGCCAAGTCCGAGGCCGGGACCCGGATTTCCGACGCCGAAGTCGTGACCTGGCTTGCCGAGAACGGTTATGGTTCATCAACGATCAACCGCTACGGCCAGTGGCTTGGCGTCGTGCCGGGCTGGACCGGAACTGCTGCCAGCGGTGCGGTCACCGGGCGCTGCGTCGCGACGGCCGCCGATCCGGCCGCGATCCCGCGCTATTGCGGCCTGCTGCAAGGCAACTGGGGGATGTCGACGGTCTTCAAGGTTCCGGTCGCCGAAGTCGTCGGACGCGGACTTGGCCTGACAAGCTGGCTGATGCTGGCGGTCATGCTGCTGATGGTGCCGGTCTCCCTGCTGCTGGGGGTGCTTTCGGGCATGCGCGAAGGCTCGGGGACCGACCGGGTGCTGTCGGCGTTCTCGATCGTCTCGACCGCAACGCCGGAATATGTCTCGGGCGTGATCCTGATCGCCATCCTTGCCTCACCAACCACAGGTCTGTCGCCGATGTTGGTCGAGGCGGGGTTGATCGAGGGCAGGACCGTCTTCATGGGCACCGCGACCAGTGCCATGGAAGACATCAATTTCTGGAACTTCGCCCTGCCGGTCCTGACCATCGCCCTGTACGGTATCGGCTATATCGCCCGAATGACCCGCGCGTCGATGACCGAGGTAATGACCGCGCAATACATCCGCACCGCGCGCCTTAAGGGCGTGAGCTTTCGCCAGGTGGTGATGCGCCACGCCCTGCGCAACGCCCTGATCGCACCTTTCACCGTGATCATGCTGCAGTTTCCGTGGCTGTTGAACGGCGTGGTGATTGTCGAAATCCTGTTCAACTACAAGGGCTTCGGCTGGACGCTTGTGCAGGCCGCGGGCAACAATGACATCAACCTTCTGCTCGGCTGTTCGGTCGTCGCGGTGTTCGTGGTGCTGGTAACCCAGCTTATCTCGGACGTTGGCTATGTCTTTCTGAACCCCCGCATCCGGATTTCCTGAGAGGACGATCATCATGGAACCTCTGAACTGGTTCGGAAGCTACGCCTTTGCCTTCGGGCCGCCGCTGTCGGCCACTGTGGGCGCGATGGTCATGGTCTGGCTGACGTCCGCCCTACTGGGATTTGCGAGCAACAACGGGCAGACGGCCCTGTTCCGGACCGGCATCCTGTCGATGACGTTCCTTTTCCTGGCGTTCTACATTCTCGTCTACCTGTTTTTCGTTGGCGGAATCGAGGTGGATTACCAAGCGGTGATCCGGACGCTCTTGTGGTTCGCAGCCATTCTGGTCGCCTTCGGGCTTTTCGCCGCGCTGACCAGCTGGATCATGCGAAACCTGCTGGATGACGCGGGTGGCCTGTTGCACAAGGCGTCGCGCCTGTTGTGGAAGGTGCTGGCGGTCGTGGTGCTGGCATGGGTGGTGGTGACCGTGACCAGCGGCACCGTGAACGAACGCGGCATCGTCGCGTCGATCCTGACACGGCTCTGGCCGGTCTGGGTCGCACTGGTCGTGACCTTCGCCCTGTCGATCACCTTCAAGAAGCGGCTTGGCCTATACGGCAAACTCTTTGACAGCTCGGTCGGGATGATCGGCTTCGGCATCGTGATGTTCTGGGTCTTCACCGCGATCTTTGCCGACATGATCATCACCATGGACCCGTTGGGTCAGTTCTCCGGCTCAAAGAACGCGATCCCCGGTTCGCCCCTCACGGCGCCCAAGGAGGGGGCCTATGCGCATTTCCTCTTCGGTGCCGATCACGTTGCCCGCGACGTCTTTTCCCGCATGGTGATGGGTGCGCGCGAGGTGCTGAAGATCGCTCCGGCCGCCACGCTGTTCGCCTTCATGGTGGGCATCACCCTGGGCCTGCCCGCCGGTTACTTCGGCGGCTGGCTTGATACCGTGCTGTCGTTTCTTGCCAACCTCGTGCTCGCCTTCCCCGTGATCCTGCTGTTCTACCTGCTGGTCACCCCTGAGATCGTGCTTCTGGGCATTCCGACCTACATGGCGGCTTTCCTGTTCCTGTTCCCGATCTTCTTCATCGCAATCCTGATCAACTCGCGCTATTTCACCAACCCGCCGCAGCGCAACCTCTACCTCGGCATCGCCATGCTGATTGCGGTCTGGGCCTATTCCGGCCTCGCGTTCAACGCCGACCCGCTGGGTGTCTGGGGGATGAGCCCGAACCTCTTGAACGTCTTCGTCTCGGTGGTGTTCGTGAACTCGCCCGGCGTCTTCCGGCTGGTGCGCGGCATGGTGATGGATATCAAGAACCGCGATTATGTCGCCGCCGGTCAGACCCGGGGCGAGGGGCCGTGGTACATCATGCTGTGGGAAATCCTGCCCAACGCCCGCGGGCCGCTGATCGTCGATTTCTGCCTGCGGATCGGATATACCACCATCCTTCTCGGCGCGCTTGGGTTCTTCGGGCTTGGCGTGTCGCCCGAAAGTCCGGACTGGGGCTCGACCATCGACGACGGCCGCAAGCTGCTTTCGATGGTGCCGCACCCGGCCCTCGCCCCCGCCATTGCCCTGATGAGCCTGGTTCTCGGCCTCAACCTGCTGGCCGACGGTTTGCGCGAAGAAAGCCTGAAAGACTGATGGATTTCTTCTGTTCACAAGTATCCCGGGGGCCCGGGGGCTGGCCCCCGGTCCCGAACCCTCCCGCAACGCGAGGCTGCCATGACTGACACCGCCCAAGACACCGGCTGGGACCCGTCGAAACCGATCCTCGAAATCGAGAACCTCTCGATCTCGTTCTTCACCCGTCTGCGTGAAATCCCCGCAGTGATGGATTTCTCCTGCACCGTCATGCCGGGCGAGGCGATGGGCCTCGTCGGCGAAAGCGGCTGTGGCAAATCGACCGTGGCTTTGGCCGTCATGCGCGAGCTTGGCAAGACCGGGCGGATCACTCAGGGGTCGATGAAGTTCAAGGGCCGCGATCTGGCCCTGATGAACGATGAAGAACTGCGCCACATTCGCGGCTCCCAGATCGCGATGATCTATCAGGAACCGATGGCGTCGCTGAACCCGGCGATGAAGATCGGCGCGCAGCTGGCTGAAGTTCCGATGAT